>Ga0247812_10000238_pt1 | contig 50855 bp, 42 predicted proteins | sample UWRJL149409B1_FD_178011 | JGI IMG/M metagenome (GOLD analysis project Ga0247812, IMG submission 178011) | Plant litter microbial communities from Arlington Agricultural Research Station in Wisconsin, United States - UWRJ-L149-409B-1 | ecosystem: Environmental > Terrestrial > Plant litter >...
CAATCGCACTCAGTCTGAACAGCATCACTCCGCCCGGCCGCGTCTACATCTCTATTATCTGATTTCGACGCGACATGTTCAATATACGAAGTCTGACATTCGGACACGAACCCGGCCGTAGCGAGCGCTACGGCCGGGTTCGTGTCCGAATGTCAGACTTGACCCCCACCTGCGGGGCGGTTGGCTACGCCGAACGGCACGTGCACCATCGGGATCGTGCCGCCGGCCGATTTGAGGTGGCTGAGCTGGTCGTCGAAGAAGATGTGCGGCTTGAACACCGCCAGCACCCGCGCCTTCTCCATGCCGCCCAGGAAAAAGGTCTCGTTGGCGGACACGCCCCAGCTTTTCAGGGTCGTCACCACCCGCTCGTGCGACGGCGCGCTGCGCGCCGTGATGATGGCGATGCGCAGGATCCGCTTGTACGTCGGATCGCGCCGCTGCGCCCGCTCCTCCAGCCGCTGCATCAGCGACAGCTTCTGGAACAGGTCGGCCAGCGGCCCGGGCTGGTGCGGGATGGCGACCCGCTCGCGCTCGTGGGCGTGGAATTCGTCGACATCGTTGTTGCGCTTGAAGACCGTCTCCGATTCGTCGTCGGCGATCACGCCGTCGAAGTCGAAGGCGACGCGCAGTTCGGTGTCGTCATCGTCGTCCTCGGTGCGCGAGGGCAGCACCAGCCCGGCCGGATAATTGGCCTCCAGCGCGTTGCGCACGTCTTCCTCGTTGGCGCTGAGGAACAGCGAAGTGTTGAATGCGGGCAAGTATGTGTACGGCGACTGGCCGGTGACGAAGCAGGCGCGCGTGATGTCGAGCCCGTAGTGGGCGATCGATTTCATCACGCGCAGGCCGGTTTCCGGCGAGTTGCGCGAAAACAGCACCACCTCGACCGGCGCCGACTGCGCATAGTGCTTGTTGATGCCGAGGAAGCGGCGGATGAAGGGGAAGGCCACGCCCTTGTTCAGGATGGCGTCGATATGCTGTTCCTGGTATTTGCGGTATTCCTCCGCGCCGCTTTCCAGATAGACCTGGTGCGATTCGGTCAGGTCAAACAGGGCGCTGGAGGCGATGCCGATCACCAGCTTGTGCTCAATTGGGTAAGCCATGTGCTTTGCGTGAGTATGCGAGAGCCCTCACTCTACCCGATACGCGGACTGCGCGGCGGCCCGATTGTTGGCGATTCGGCAGCTTTTTTTGTTTCTTTCTTGCATCAACCTATCCGCTGCGCTACATTGGCATTTCCTGACCATGGATGCCGGCGTGCTCAATCTCGAAACTCTTTTACTGGTCCACGTCTGCGTCACGCTGCTGACGACGGCGCTGCTGGCCGCCTCCGCCTGCTACACGGAGAGTCCCCCCGAGCAGCGCTGGTGGGCGCTCGGCAATGTGGTGATCTGCGCCGGCCTCGCCCTGGCCAATATCGACAGCTTGCCCCCGATTCTTAACAGCATCCTCGGCTACGGGGTCATCGGCTTCGGCATCGGGCTGGTGCTGCGCGGCGTGCGCGTCCATGTCTCGCAGACGCTGTCGTGGCGCGCCATCGGCATCATCGCCGGCATCGCGCTGCTGCTGCCGGCCTACTTCACGCTGATCGTGCCGAGCCTGCAGGCGCGGCTGTGGGTCAGCGGTTTCTATTTCGCGATTCTCAACTGGATCTGTGCGGCGACGGTGGCGCGGCACGGGCAGTGGCGCGTGACCGGGATCGCGGTGTTCGGCTTCGGCCTGCTGGGCCTGGCGCTGCTGCTGCGCGGCGTGCACGTGCTGCTGCATCCCGACCCGGCCGACAACGCCGGCTCGCTGGTGATGGCCGTGACCATGCTGGTGGTGCCGCTGGCGCAGATCTGCATCGCCTTCGGCCTGACCATGATGGTCAGCTGGCGTTATGCCGAGCGGCTGCGCCACCTGTCCACGCTGGACGCGCTGACCGGGGCGCTGAACCGCGCCGGGCTGGAGATCCAGGGCAAGCGGGTCGGCCTGCGCGCGCTGCGCGGCGGCCGCAGCCTGGCGGTGATCATGATCGACGTCGACCACTTCAAGGTCATCAACGACACCTATGGCCATCCGGTCGGCGACGAGGTGCTGCGCCACCTGGCGCGGTTGCTGAAGATCGAGCTGCGCCCGCAGGACCTGATGGCGCGCTTCGGCGGCGAGGAGTTCGTGCTGGTGCTCGACGACGTCAACCTGGCCGCCGCGCTGAAGCTGGCCGAACGGCTGCGCGGGCGCATCGAGGCGGAGATGGTGCAGCTGGACCAGTTCTCGGTGCGCTGCACCGCCAGCATGGGCGTGGTGTGCTCGGATGAACACGATTACGACCTGATCCGCCTGATCTCGGCCGGCGACGCCGCCATGTACCAGGCCAAGCGCGCCGGACGCAACCGCGTGGTCGCCGGCTGATCTTGTGCTCGCCCTGCCACACTATGCGCGAATCCGATTGACGACATCCTGGAAGGGGCCGCATATAGCGATGCGGTGGGCGGGCCAACCAACGATAAAGCAAGCCACTATCTGGCGTAGCAGCACGGTAAGGCAGCCTTCGCGGCTGCCTTTTTTTGTCTGACACAGATCAATCGTGGCGGCGGAACGCGGTGCTAAGTTGACCCTTCAAACAGAGGGGGAGCTCATGTCTTCCAACGACGAAAGTACCCGCATTGAAAATGCCGGCCGCACTGCCTATGATGGAGGAGTGAATGTGCGCGTTGCCGCGATCGAGACACGCATCGCGGTGGTGGAGGTTGATTTGGCGGTTATTCGCAGCAGCTTTGCAACCAAGGAGGATGTGCAACGCATTATGGCGGTGTTGCACGAGCATAGCCTGCAGTTTGCCAGCCAGCGAGCGGATTTTCATACAGAGCTTGGCCAGAAAAGTGAAGGATTTAACACGGCACTGGCGCTGCAAAAAGAATATTTTACCGCTGAGCTGACGAAACATAGTACGCACTTCACCGCTGCGCTGACGGAGCTACGAGAATCCTTCACCGCTGCGTTGACGGAGCAGCGAGAATCCTTCACCGCTGCGCTGATGGAGCAACGAGAATCCTTTACCGCTGCGCTGACGGAGCAAAGAGAATACGTTAACGCTGCGCTGACGGAGCAAAGAGAATACGTTAACGCTGCGCTGACGGAGCAAAAAGAATACGTTAACGCTGCGCTGGCGGAGCAAAGATTGCATTTCACCGCTGCGCTGGCGGAGCAAAGAGAATACTTTAACGCTGCGCTGTCGAGGCAAAAGATTGAATTCAACGAGGCCTTGGCAAAGCAGCAGGTCGAATTGCAGAAGGCGATGATGGGGCACATCTGGAAGCTGTACGGTGCCGCATCGTTGCTGATAGGCGCCGTTTATTTCATTGCCCGCTACGTCCACTAGCCCCTGAGCTATAATCAAAAACAAAAATAAACTACAGGGACAACCTTGCTGGCGCAATTCAACTTCCAACAATTTCAGGGGATGACGCCGCTCGACGGCGTCAATATCTGGACCTATCTGCTGGACCGCAATGCCGAGCGCATCACGGTCAAGCGCCGCAAGCCGGCGCTGGAGAACCTGGAGAAAATTTTCAACGCCACCTTCAAGCTGGCCAACGATGTCGGCTTCCGCGCCATGAACCTGCGCGACCTGTGCGGCGAGACCGGCTTGTCGATGGGCGGCCTGTATGGTTACATCAGCAGCAAGGACCAGCTGGCCGAAATGATCGAGGACGTGGTGCGCCACGCCACCCACGAAATGCCGCTGCTGTTCGCCGAACTGCGCGACCCGCTCGACAGGATCGAAGCGCTGATCCGCGCCTCGATCTACGTCTCCGAAATCCTGCAGCCGTGGTTCTACTTCGTCTTCATGGACTCGCGCGTGCTGCAAGCGCAGCAGCGCAACACTGCCAAGGAATCGGAGTTGCACGTGCAGTCGGTGATCGCCGAAATCATCATGCTGATCCCGGACCGCCCGCACGGCAGCGCCGACCTGATGGCAGCCCACATCATGGCGATGTTCCAGGACTGGTACGTCAAGCGCTGGAAGTACCGCGCGGCGGCGGTCGATCCCGACCGCTTCGCCGACAGCGCCGTGCGCATGATGCGCGGCTACCTCGCGCCCTGAATCAACGCTGCGGGCGCTGGCCGGTCGGCACCGGCGCCACGTTCTCCGCGCCGGGCGGCGACGCCGGCGCAGGCGCCGGATTCTCCGCAGCCGGCTGCCCGGGCGCCACATTCTCCGCACCCGGCGGCGCAGAGTCCATGTCCAGCGAGTGGCGCGCCGCGTCGCCGGTGAATTCATCGTACAGCCACTCGCCATCGACCTGCGTCAGGCCGGGCGGCACCGGCACATCGCGCGGCGGACGGCCCGGCAGCGCCACCTTCATGTAGTCGATCCAGATCGGCAGCGCCACGCTGGAGCCGAACTCCTTGCCGCCCAACGATTTCGAATCGTCGTAGCCCATCCACGACACCGCCACCAAGCCGCCGCCATAGCCGGCGAACCAGCCGTCGACAGCGTCGCTGGAGGTGCCGGTCTTGCCGGCGATGTCGGCCCGGCCCAGCCGCGCGGCCGCCGCGCCGGTGCCGGTGCGCGTCACCTGGCGCAGCAGGCTGTCGGTGACGAAGGCGTTGCGCGGATCGAGCACGCGCGCCTCGTCCGGCAGCGTCGCGCGCGGCGTCACCTCGGAGATGACCTTGCCGTCGCCGTCGACGATCTTCGCGATCAGGTAAGGCTCGACGGTGTAGCCGCCGTTGGCGAACACCGAGTACGCGCCGGCCAGTTGCGCCGGCGTGACCGAGCCGGTGCCCAGCGCCATGGTCAGGTTCTTCGGATGCTTGGCCAGGTCGAAGCCGAACTTGCCGAGGTAGTTGTGCGCGAACGGCACCGTGATCGAGCGCAGGATGCGCACCGAGGCCACGTTCTTCGATTCGGACAGCGCGGTGCGCATGGTGATCGGGCCGTCGAACTTGCCGTCGTCGTTCTTCGGGCTCCACGCCTCGTTGCCGGTTTCGGCGCCGGTCAGGTCGAGCGGCACGTCGTTGATGAGGGTCAGCGGCGAGAAGCCTTTTTCCAGCGCCGCCGAATACACGAACGGCTTGATCGACGAACCGGGCTGGCGCCACGCCTGCGTGACGTGGTTGAACTTCTGCAGGTTGTAATCGAAGCCGCCGACCATCGCGTGATAAGCGCCGGTGACCGAGTCGATCGACACGAACGCAGCCGCCACCTGCGGCGCCTGCGAGATAGCCCAGCCGCCCTTGTCGCCCTGCATGATGCGGATCACCGCGCCGGGGCGCAGGCGCACATTGTCCTTGGCCTTGTCCGACAGCGCGTTGGCCGCCAGGCGCAGGCCGTCGCCGCTGATGGTGATCTCCTCGCCGCCCGGATTCTGCACCTTGACGGCTTTGGCGCCGGCCTCCAGCACCACGGCCGGGATCAGGCGGTCGCTGCTCGGGCGGCGCTGCAGCGTTTCTTCGATGGCGTCGTCGCGCTCCTCCTCGCCGGCCGGCAGGTCGATGAAGGCTTCCGGGCCGCGATAGCCGTGGCGCTGGTCGTAGTTCAGCACATTGCGGCGCACCGATTCATAGGCCGCGTTCTGGTCCGCCTTCAGGATCGTGGTGTAGACGCTGATGCCCTTGGTGTACGAGTCCTCCTTGAACTGCGCGTACACCGCCTGGCGCGCCAGCTCGGCCACGTATTCGGCGTGGGTGTCGAACTCCTGGCCCTTGTGGCTGACGTGCAGCGTCTCCTTCAGCGCCTTCTGGTACTGCTCTTCGCTGATGTAATCGAGGTCGCGCATCGACTTCAGCACCACGCGCTGGCGTTGCTTGGCGCGCTTGGGGTTGACCGCCGGGTTGTGGCGGGCCGGATTCTGCGGCAGGCCGGCCAGCATCGCCATCTCGGCGATGCTCAGGTCCTTGATCGATTTGCCGAAGTAGACCTGGGCCGCGCTGCCGAAACCGAACGAGCGCTGGCCCAGGTAAATCTGGTTCATGTACAGTTCCAGGATCTGGTCCTTGTTCAGGGCCGCCTCGATCTTCATCGCCAGCATGACTTCATTGAGCTTGCGGCCGTAGAATTTCTCGCGCGTGAGGAAGAAATTGCGCGCCACCTGCATGGTGATGGTCGAACCGCCCTGGCGCATCGCGCCGCCCAGGTTGGCGCGGGCGGCGCCCAGCGCGCGCACCCAGTCGATGCCGTTGTGCTCATAGAAGCGCTTGTCCTCGATGGCCAGCACGGATTTCTTCATCATCTCCGGCATGTCCTTGATCGGCACGAAGTCGCGGTGCTCCTCGCCGAATTCGCCGATCAGGGCGTTGTCGGCGGTGTAGATGCGCAGCGGGATCTTCGGCCGGTAATCGGTGATGGTATCGAGCGCCGGCAGGTTGGGCGCCACGTACAGCAGCAGGTAGGCCAGCAGCAGGCCGCCCGCCGCCAGCACGGCGACGCCGGCGCCGATGGCGGCGCGGATCAGGTTGCGGCGGGTCAGCCACTTGGCGAGGCTAGGATGGATGGAGGTTGTCAAAACAGCATCTCTCGGTTGCAAAAGTATGGGCGATTATAGATCAAGCCTATTGTTACTTCGCGTCACTTGTCGTAACGTACAGGTATACAGCTCCAAAGGGATCAAATGGCGGAACCGCAGCACACACTCGATTGCGATGTCCTGATAGTGGGAGGCGGTATCAATGGCGCCGGCATCGCGCGCGATGCGGCGGGGCGCGGGCTGTCGGTGGTGCTGTGCGAGAAGGACGACCTGGCGTCGCATACGTCGTCGGCATCGACCAAATTGATCCACGGCGGCCTGCGCTATCTCGAATACTATGAATTCAACCTGGTGCGCAAGGCGCTGATCGAGCGCGAAGTGCTGCTGCGCGCCGCACCCCACATCATGCGGCCCTTGCGCTTCGTGATGCCGCACGCGCCGGGCCAGCGTCCGGCGCTGCTGATCCGCGCGGGGCTGATGCTGTACGACCTGCTGGCGCGGCGCGAGGTGCTGCCCGCGTCGTCCGGCATCGACTTGCGCTGCCACGCGGCAGGCAAGCCTTTGAAGCCCGGGTTCCGGCGCGGCTTTATCTATTCCGACGGCTGGGTCGACGACGCGCGGCTGGTGGTGCTCAACGCCATCGACGCCTGCGAGAAGGGCGCCACCATCCTGACCCAGGCCATGTGCATGTCGCTGGCGCGCAAGCCGGGCGGCTGGGAGGCGGACCTGTTCAAGCCCAGTTGCGGCAATATCCGCGTCAACGCGCGCTACGTCGTCAACGCGGCCGGGCCATGGACGGCAGACTTCCTGCACAAGACCTTGCCGAAGGAAGGCGGCGGCCACCTGCGCCTGATCAAGGGCAGCCACATCGTCGTCAAGCGCATCTTCGAGCATGACAACGCCTACATCTTCCAGCACCACGACGGCCGCATCGTGTTCGCGATTCCGTATGAGCGCGACTTCACGCTGATCGGCACCACCGACCTGGATTATCACGGCGACGTCAACCAGGTCGCCATCGGCGAGGACGAAATCGCCTACCTGTGCAGGCTGGCCAGCGAGTACTTCGTCAATCCCATCGTGCCGGCGGACGTGGTATGGACCTATTCCGGCGTGCGCCCGCTGGTGGAGGACGGCGCCGACGCCAAGGCCGTGACGCGCGATTACCGGCTCGAGGTCGACGACGACGGTGCGCCGATGCTCAGCGTTTTCGGCGGCAAGATCACCACGTTCCGCAAATTGGCGGAGGAGGCGGTCGACCTGATCGCCAGGTCGCTCGGCAACCGCCACGGCGCCTGGACCCGCGACGCCTGTCTGCCTGGCGGCGACTTGTACGGCGCGGAGCCGAGCAACGAGTCGGTGCTGCAGTTCGACGCGTGGGCGCGCGCGGTGCAGGGGCGCTACAGCTGGCTGCCGCCCTTGCTGGCCTTGCGCTACGCCCGCGCCTACGGCACCCGCGTCCACACGCTGCTGGCCGATCGGGGCGCCATCGCCGACATGGGCGAGGAGATCGCGACCGACCTGTATGCGGCGGAAGTGGAGTACCTGCGCCGCTACGAATGGGCGCGCACGGCGCAGGACATCCTGTGGCGCCGCACGAAACTGGGGCTGCACCTGCCGCCGGACGCCGGCCAAAAGCTGCAGGCGTGGCTGGACCAGCATCCAATGCAGGTGCAGGGCAGGTAGCGCGGGCTTGGCTTCAGCGGCCGGCGGCCGGCGCGGTACGCGAACGCAGCGCGCGCTTCAGTCGCTCGCCGGCGAATTCCTGCGCATCTCGCGCCGCCGGTAGCACCGCCCCCATGCCAAAGAAATCGTGCGTCACACCCGCATACTCCTTGAAGCTCACCGCAATCTTGTCTTTCTGCAGACGATAAGCATAAGCGCGCCCCTCACTGGCCAACGGGTCGATGGCAGCCGTGATGATGGTGGCCGGCGGCAGACGGCGCAAAGTCGCCGCCTTGGCCGGCATCGCGTACGCCTGATCCGCATCGTTGGGCGCCGCCGTGTAATGCGTCAGATACCAGACCATCGCCGCCTTGCCCAACGGTTTCGCCAGCGCGTTGGCACGATAGGACGGCAAATCCATGTCATCGTTAAGAACAGGGTAGATCAGCAGCTGATGCACCGGAAGCTTATCGCGCTTATCCCGCGCCATCTGCGCCACCACAGCCGCCAGCGTACCGCCGGCACCTTCGCCGCCGACGGCGACACGGCCAGCATCGCCATTGAATTCCGCCGCATGCGCCAGCACCCAAAGATAAGCCGCATAGGCATCATTGGGCGCCGCAGGATACTTATGTTCAGGCGCCAGATGATATTCGACCGACACCACGATAGCCCCCGAACGCACGGCCAGCGCGCGTACGGCGCCTGCGATAGAGCAGCAGCGACAACCAGTGCGAATAATTTCATAAAGACGTTCCCCGTGAACGAAGTCGACAACCATTGTCGCACCCAAGCACCCCAGGCGTCGCACAAACGCCGGAGAGTGTGATGAAATCAGCAGCAGTGGAGATCGAAAGCCGAATTTTGATAATCCGGGAACAACGGGTAATTATTGACGTCGACCTTGCTCAACTTTACGGGGTGACGACCAAACGCCTGAACGAGCAAGTCCGGCGTAATATTGGTCGCTTTCCGTCGGATTTCATGTTTTCACTGCGCCATTCAAGCTGCAAACGTGCTTGGTTCGCCGGAAGCCATTCAGATGGGGGTATATGTTGGATTTGTCCTGCACGAAGACAAATCGGTCCAACCATAAAAAAAACGGCACCCGAAGGCGCCGTTTGTCGTTAATGCGGGCGGGATTACTTCACGCCGTGCATCAGCTTTTGGATCAACGGGGCGACCAGGAACAGCAGCACGCCGCCGATGGTCAGGATCCAGAAGCCCTGGGTGTAGGCCGACAGCGCGGTCACCACCGACATGCCGCTCTCGCCGCTGGCGTGCGAGGCGAAGATGCCCGACAGGTTGTTGCCGATACCGGTCGACAGGAACCAGCCGCCCATGCCCAGGCCCACCAGACGCGTAGGCGCCAGCTTGGTGACCATCGACAGGCCGATCGGCGACAGGCACAACTCGCCCACCGATTGGATCACGTAGACCATGAACAGGGTCCAGAACGGGATCTTGCTGTCGGCGCCGACCAGCGAGGACAGCGAGAACCACAGCAGGCCGAACGCCGCCGCGTTGAACAGGATGCCCAGGCCGAATTTGCGCGGGATCGACGGATTGGCATTACGCTTGGCCAGCCACACCCACGCCGCGGCCACGATGGGCGCGCAGACGATGATGGCGATCGAGTTCACGGTCTGGAACCAGGCGGTCGGGAAAGTCCAGCCGCCGAAGTCGCGGCGCACGATGTTATCGGCCAGGAAGGTGAACGAACTGCCCGCCTGTTCGAAGAACATCCAGAACATGATGTTGAAGGTGAAGATCACCATCATGGCGATGACCTTGTCGCGTGCGACCTTACCGTTGCGGAAGCCTTCGACCAGCAGCATCACCGCCAGCGCCAGGAACAGCACCGTCAGCACCAGTTGCAGCGTGTTGGCGCCGACGGCCAGCAGCAGGTAAGCGACCGGAATCACGGCCAGGCAGCCCAGGCACACGTACAGCACGCGCGCCATGCTCGCACCTTGTGCTTCGGGAGCGCCGATGCCTTTAAGCTGGGCGCGACCGATCTGGAACCAGATCAAGCTGATGATCATGCCCACGCCTGCGGCCATGAACACTACTTTATACGACGGCATGCCGTTCACGCCGAACACTTTCTCGGCCAGGATCTGGGTCAGCACCGGTGCGATCAGCGCGCCGGTGTTGATGCCCATGTAAAAGATGGTGAAGCCGGAGTCGCGGCGCGGATCGGCCACCGAATACAGCTTGCCGACCATTGTGGAGATGTTCGGTTTGAACAGGCCATTACCGACGATGATGGTCGCCAGGCCGACTTTGAAGATGGTGTCGTCGGGGATGGCGATGGCGAACAGGCCGATGGCCATGAACACCGCGCCGACCAGGATCGAGCGCTGATAGCCCAACACGCGGTCGGCCACGTAGCCGCCGAACAGCGCCGCCGCATAGACCAGCGCCAGATAAGAGCCGTACAACGCGCTGGCGGTCTGCTGGCCGGACGGGTCGCCGCCGAAGAACTGGGCGACGATATACAGAACCAGAGCCCAACGGATACCGTAGAACGCGAAGCGTTCCCAGAACTCGGTCATGAACAACATCCACAGCGGAGCAGGGTGGCCCATGATCTGCTTGAATTCGGGAATAGCGACTTCCGTGTTGGTGGTGGTAGCACCGCTCATGCGGTTTCTCCTAATATTATGTTCAAAAAAATGGATAGGTCTTCCCTCGTGAGGAATCCAGCGCGCGCCATTTTAATCTACAAACGGTTCCAGACGCACGTTTTGATGGCATGCCTGCAAACTTGTGTCATTTGTGCTAATAAAGGGCGCGCGCATTCTCCGGCCCAAAAATGGCCGAGTTGTCGTATATTGGCGCTGCAGGCCCTCAGAATATGAATAAGGATTTACGCATCATGGAACATGACGTTGTCGATACCCTGATTTCCCCCGAAGGACAGCTGGAGATCCTCTCGAAGGCGGAAGTAAACAAACTGCTCGACACTAGCCAGGGCGGCCTCTATAACATCTTCCGCAATTGCGCGCTCGCCGTGCTCAATTGCGGCAGCACCATCGACGATGGCAAGGAACTGCTGGAACGCTACCAATCGTTCGACATCAGCATCGTCCAGCGCGAGCGCGGCATCAAGCTCGATATCAAAGGCGCGCCGGCGATCGCTTTCGTCGACGGCAAAATGATCAAGGGGATCCACGAGCACCTGTTTGCGGTGCTGCGCGATATCGTCTTCGTCAGCAACGAGGTCACCGACAATCCCAAGTTCGACCTGGGTAAGACCGAAGGCATCACCGACGCGGTATTCCACATCCTGCGCAACGCGGGCGTGCTCAAGCCGATGCTCAACCCGAATCTGGTGGTGTGCTGGGGCGGTCACTCGATCAACCGCGCCGAGTACAACTACTCGAAGGAGGTCGGCTATCAAATGGGCCTGCGCGATCTGGACATCTGCACCGGCTGCGGTCCCGGCGCGATGAAGGGCCCGATGAAGGGCGCCACCATCGGCCACGCCAAGCAGCGCATGCACAAAGGCCGCTACCTGGGCATCTCCGAACCGGGCATCATCGCGGCCGAGTCGCCGAACCCGATCGTCAACGAACTGGTGATCATGCCGGACATCGAGAAGCGTCTTGAGGCCTTCGTGCGCACCGGTCACGGCATCGTCGTGTTCCCGGGCGGCGCCGGCACTGCCGAAGAGATCCTTTATATACTGGGCATCCTGCTGCATCCGGATAACGTGGACATCCCGTTCCCGCTGGTGTTCACCGGCCCGGAGACCTCGCGCGAGTACTTCGTGCAGATCAACCAGTTCATCCACGACACGCTGGGACCGGAAGCGCAGCAGCGCTACAAGATCATCGTCGACGATCCGGAGCTGGTGGCGCGCGAGATGCAGGCGGGGATCAAGCAGGTGCGCGAGTTCCGCAAGTCGCGCAGCGACGCGTACTACTACAACTGGGGCCTGAAGATCGACCAGGAATTCCAGAAGCCGTTCGCGCCGACGCACGAGAACATGCGCAATCTGAGCTTGCACAAGAACCAGGAGGTGCACCTGCTGGCGGCCAATCTGCGGCGCGCGTTTTCCGGCGTCGTGGCGGGCAACGTCAAGGACGAAGGCATCCGCGCGATCGAGAAGTACGGCCACTTCGAGATCCACGGCGACAAGCAGATCATGGGCCCGATGGATGCGCTGCTGGCGTCCTTCGTCGCGCAGCACCGCATGAAACTCGCCGGCAAGGCCTACACGCCTTGCTACCGTGTGATCCAATAAGTCCCACAAGTCCAGTATGCGTCCGCGCCCGGTGCGCGGACGCGCGTAGTTTATGAAAATTCGCAGTTTTTTCCTGCTGTTGTTGTTCTTTTGTTCGATCGTGCCGGCCTTCGCGGCCGTCGTCGATGCGGCGGCGCTGCCGCAAGGATCGTTGTCGCTGACAGCACAGCTGTCGGTGCTTGAAGACCCGCGCCACGACATCGACTTCGCCGCCGCGCGCCAGCCCGGCGCAGGCTTTGTCGCCAGCGGCCAGTCTGATGAGGCGCTGAGTTTCGGCTTTACCCGCTCGGCTTACTGGTTGCGGCTCGATGTCCGCAATTCCGGCGATCAGCCGCTGCAGCGCATGCTGGAGATCAGCAATGCGCGCCTGGGCGAGGTCGGCGTGTACCGGCCCGATTCGGCCGGCGCTTATACCGCGCACCACACCGGCAGCGCGCAGCCGTTCGCCACGCGCGCTTACGCCAACCGTTATTTCGTCTTCCCGATTGAACTGGCGCCGCACGCTCAGGCCGCGGTCTACATCCGCGTCGCCTCCAACGGCTCCAAGCTGATACCGGTGCGCCTGTGGGAGCCGCAGGCCTACCACGCCTACGAGCGGCAGGATTATCTGATGCAGGGGATTTACTTCGGCATCGCCGTCGCGATGGCGCTGTTCAATCTGGTGCTGTTCGCGATCCTGGGCGACCGGCTGTACATCCAGTACGTCGGCTTCGTGCTCCTGACCGCGCTCGGACTGGCCGGCCAGAACGGCCTGACGCACGAATGGCTGTGGCCAGGAGCGAGCGGCAACTGGCCCAACCTGTCGGCCTCGATCTGTTTCTCACTGGCGGCCGGCATGCTGATCGTCTTCATGCGCCGCATGCTGGGCACCGCCGCCCTGATACCACGGCTGGACCAAGTGTTGATCGCGTTGCTGGCGTTTTTCTTCCTGTCGCCGTTCGCGATGGTGGCGTTCTACACCCACGTGGCCAAGCCCATTACCACTATCTGGAGCGCGGCGTCGCCGCTGATCCTGCTGATCGCCGTGGTGTGCGCGACTCGCCGCCAGCGCAGCGCCTACTATTTTCTGGCGGCCTTCGTCATGCTCTTCGTCGGCAATATGTCGAGTTCACTGGAGGCGCTGGGCGTCCTGCCGCACAACATCTTGACCAATCACGGCAGCCAGATCGGCTCCTGTTGCGAGATGATGATGCTGGCCTTCGCGCTGGCCGACCGGGTGCAAACCATCCGCCGCGAGAAGGCGCGCGCGCAGCGCGGCGAACTGACCGCGCAGGCGAACCTGATCGCCGTCCTGAAAGCGTCCGAGCGCAGGCTGGAAGAACGGGTTGCCCAGCGCACGCTGGAACTCCAGATCGCCAACGAGCACCTGGAAGAGTTGAGCGCAACCGACAGCCTGACCGGCATCGCCAACCGCCGCCGCTTCGACGACGTGCTGGCGGCCGAGTGGGCGAGGGCGGCGCGACAGCAGCACGCCTTGGCCGTCGGCCTGCTCGACATCGACTACTTCAAGCAGTACAACGACCACTATGGACACCAGCAGGGCGACGAGTGTTTGCGCCAGGTGGCCTCCATCTTCAAAGCGCAGCTGCAACGCGGCGGCGACCTGGTGGCGCGCTACGGCGGCGAAGAATTCGTCTTCGTCGCGCCAGCGGTCGACGCTGACCAAGCGCTGACGATCGCCCACGGTGTATGCGAAGCAATCGAAGCCCTGCAACTACCGCACGTGAAATCCCCATGCGGCCTCCTCACGGTAAGCATCGGCGTAGCGGCATGGACACCCTTGGCCGGCGAAGCCCCGCAAGCCCTGCTGCACGCCGCCGACCAAGCCCTGTACCGCGCCAAACAACTCGGCCGCAACCGCGTCGAAGCGCACTAGACGGAAAAAGGAACCCGTGCATCGCCCCAATGCTTCATCTGAGTCCCTTATCCCGATCTCCGACCGATCTGGCCGCACGGCATGCACGGGTCGCCGCAATTGACTCGACTGCTGCCAGGCCATCGTCTAAGGTGAAAGCTTTCGTACCTCTGGACGTTCGATGCGTGTATTGTTTGCTATTCGTTGGGTGATTGAAACGCTAGAATTGCAGAATTGCACTTCTGGAAACCCCGCGTGAAAGTCGACACCCCTTTGCTCGTTCCTGTGCTGGCCGCACTGCCGGTGTCAGCCTGCATGATCATTCTCGGCCTGCCGGCCGTCAGTGATCACTATATCGTAGCCTTTCGTACCCTGTTCCTGGTCGCCTGCCTGCTATGGCTTATTCCGCTGACGCTGCTTCAGCGGGCCATGTGGCGTCGCGATTGGTCCTGGCTGCGCATGGGATCGATACTGCTGGCGACCACCTATGCCATGGCGATCACGAATGCCTTTCTGGGGCAGAGCTTTGGGATTGCGATCGGACGGGAGACGGGTTACCAATGGAAATATCTGGCACGGGGACTGGACAGTTGCTGGCTGGCGCTGGTCGCGTTCTGCGCGGTCCATGCGGTGGCGGCCTATTACCTGTCGCTGCAACAGGTTCGGCTGCATCTGGCGCAGGCGCAAAGCGCGGCCCGCGACGCCGAGTTGCGCGCGCTGCGCCTGCAGGTCAATCCGCACTTCCTGTTCAACTCGCTTAACGCGATCTCGGCGCTGGTATCGGCCCAATCCAACCGTGAAGCCAACCGCATGCTCACGTGCGTGGCCGACTTTCTGCGTGCCACGCTGGCGCATGATGGCCGCCACGAGCATGCGCTGGCCGATGAGCTGGCCTTGCTCGACGCCTACCTGGCCATCGAAAAAGCCCGCCTCGGCGAGCGCCTGCGCCTGACGATGAAAGCCGGCCCCGGTCTGCTGGGCAGCGTCGTGCCTTACCTCGTGCTGCAGCCGCTGGTGGAGAATGCGATCCGCCACGGCATCGCCCCGCTGGGCGTGCCCGGCCAGCTCGATATTCTGGTCGAGCGCGCCGGCACGCGCCTGCTCATCGTCGTGCGGAACGACGGCCGGCCGTCGGCGCAGCAGGGTAGCGGCATCGGTCTGTCCAACGTCCGGGAACGCCTGCGTCACCTGTACGGCGCGGAGCAAGCGGTGGAGGCAGGTTGGGGTTCGGATGGCCGCTTCCACGTGCAGATTTCCATGCCGCTGCGCGGCATCGAGGTGGCGGCATGAACATCCGGGTAGTGATCGTCGATGACGAACCGCTGGCCAGGCTGGCGGTCAAGGCCAGACTGGCGCAGCGCGGCGCCTTTGAGCTGGTGGGAGAATTCGGTGACGGCGACAGCGCCTACCAAGGGATGGTGATACTGAAGCCCGACCTGGCGTTCGTCGACGTCGAGATGCCGGGCAAAAGCGGACTCGACGTGCTGGCCGCACTGCCGCCGGCGCAGCGGCCGATGACGATCCTGCTGACCGCCTACGACGGCTTCGCCCTGCAGGCGTTCGAACTGGCCGCGCTCGATTACTTGCTCAAGCCGGTCGATGACGATCGCTTCGACGAAGCCCTGGACCGCGCGCAGCAGGCGTTCCCCTACCGCTGCCAACGTCGAGCCGCGGCGCCGGCGGCAACGGCAATGCGCAGCTTCAGCGTGCGCGTGGGATCGCGCACGGTGCTGGTGCCGGTGGCCGACGTCGAGCGCATCGAGGCCGAGGGCGACTATGCCTCCCTGCATGCGAACGGCAAGACCTGGCTGGTGCGGGAACGCCTGCACAACCTGGCCATGCAGCTCGATCCGCGCCAGTTCCACCGCGTGCACCGCTCGTCCATCGTGAGGCTGGACATGATCGCCGAACTGCGTTCGCTCACCAACCGGGACGCCTTGCTGCGCCTGCGCGACGGCAGCGTGCTGCGCGCCAGCCGCTCGTATATGCCTGCTTTGACGGCGGCGCTGCAACAGCTCAACATTAAAACCGATTCGTAGTCCAACCTGGAGGAACGTATGTTAGATAGCAAGAAGTTTGTTGCGGCGGCGGTGCTGGGCGGGCTGTTGTCGTCGCCCGCCCTGGCGGCGGAGGATACCGCTTTGAGCGCGTCCGATCGCGCCGCAATCGTGCAGACGCTGGCGGCGAAAATCAGTGCGAATTACATCGAGCCAATGCGGGCCGAACAGATCGGCGGTGCGATCATCAGGAAAAATGCTGAAGGGGGCTATGCGGCTGCTGCCACCGCGACAGCGTTCAGCGCGGCGCTGAAGAAGGACTTGCGCGAATTCAGCGGCGACATGCATTTCAGCGCCGGGCGTTACGAGGGCTTCAGTGAGCCCAGCGCTGCCGAGGAGCCGCCGAGCCGCACCCAGATAGAGGAACGGCGCGCCGCTACCGCGCGGCGCGGCTTTGACATCGAGAAGATCGAACGCCTTCCCGGCAACGTCGGCTACATCGAGTTGCGCGGCTTCGGCGGCGCGCATTTCATCGGCCCGGCGTACACGGCGGCACTCTCGCTCCTGGCGGGCACGGATGCGCTGATCCTCGACCTGCGCCGCAACGGCGGCGGCAGCACGGACAGCGTGGCTTATCTGATGAGCCATTTCATCCCGGTGGGCGAGGTGCTCCACCTGATCGATATCTATGAGCGCCCGACCAACACGACGCAGCAGATCTGGACCGTGCCGACGGTCACACAACGTTACGACAAACCCGTCTATGTGTTGATCTCGGCCCGGACAGGTTCCGCCGCCGAGGACTGCGCCTACGACTTCCAGGTGCTGAAGCGCGGCACTCTGGTCGGCGAAACCACCGTCGGCGCTTCCAATCCCATTAGCTGGTACAGCTTGGGACACGACATCGCGGTCTCGATCCCGACGTCGCGCATGATCAACTTCGTCACCAAAACCAACTGGGAGCATGTCGGCGTGAAACCGGACGTCGCCGTGCCTGCAGCGCAGGCGCTGCAGGCGGCGCATGTCGCCATCCTGCGCAACCTGGTGTCATCCGCAAAGGAGGGTGATGGGCGCAAGGAGCTGCAACGCCTTCTTGCCATGGTGGAGAAGGGGGAAACCGAGAAGCCAGTCTATTCCCTCAAGGGCGGGCGTTAATCAATCGGGCTTGTGAAAAAAAGCCGCTCAGTGAGCGGCTTTCGTTTTTGATTACTCTTCGCGGCGCAGGTGCGGGAAGAGCAGGACGTCGCGAATGTTCGGCGAGTCGGTGATGATCATCATCAGGCGGTCGATGCCGATGCCGCAGCCGCCGGCCGGTGGCATGCCGTATTCCAGCGCGCGGATGTAGTCGGCGTCGTAGAACATCGCCTCTTCATCGCCAGCGTCCTTGGCCGCCACCTGCGACAGGAAGCGCGCCGACTGGTCTTCCGCGTCGTTCAACTCGGAGAAGCCGTTGGCGATCTCGCGGCCGACCATGAACAGCTCGAAGCGCTCGGTGATGCCTTCGCGCGTGTCCGAGGCGCGCGCCAGCGGCGACACTTCGACCGGGTAGTCGATGATGTAGGTCGGTTCCCACAGCAGCGCTTCTGCCGTCTCTTCGAACAGCGCCAGTTGCAGCGCGCCCAGGCCCGCCGTGGCGAACGGCTTGACGCCGAACTTCAGCAGTTCCTTCTTGATGAATTCCACGTCCGTCAGCTGCTCCGGCGTGTAGCCCGGCGCGTACTTGTTGATCGCGTCGACGATGGTCAGGCGCTGGAACGGCTTGGCCAGATCCAGCTCGCGGCCGCCGTAGGTCAGCGTCGCGGTGCCGTGCGCGTCGATCGCGGCCTGGCGGATGATCGCTTCGGTGAAGTCCATCAGCCAGTGGTAGTCGGTGTAGGCCGCGTAGAATTCCATCATCGTGAATTCAGGATTGTGACGGACCGAGACGCCTTCGTTGCGGAAGTTGCGGTTGATCTCGAACACGCGGTCGAAGCCGCCCACCACCAGGCGCTTCAGGTACAGTTCAGGCGCGATGCGCAGGAACATCTGCATGTCCAGCGCGTTGTGGTGGGTGATGAAAGGCTTGGCCGCCGCGCCGCCCGGAATGGCGTGCAGCATCGGCGTCTCGACTTCCATGAACTCGTTCTTCTCCATGAAGCGGCGCATCGACGAGATCGCGGCGGTGCGCGCCTTGAAGGTGCGGCGCGTCTCTTCGTTCATGATCAGGTCGACGTAGCGCTGGCGGTACTTGGTCTCCTGGTCGGCCAGGCCGTGGAACTTGTCCGGCAGCGGGCGCAGCGACTTGGTGATCAGACGCAGTTCGCTGACCTTGATGGTCAGTTCATCGGTCTTGGTCTTGAACAGCGTGCCGACTACGCCCAGGATGTCGCCCAGGTCGTAGTGGTGCAGCGCGGCCATCGCGGCTTCGCCGGTCAGGTCCAGCGTGGCGTAGATCTGGATGCGGCCGTCGGCCTTGGGGCCCGACGCGTCCTGCAGCGTGGCGAAAGCGGCCTTCTTGCCGGCTTCGCGCTTGAGCATCATGCGGCCGGCCAGCACCACGGTCACCGGAGCGGCTTCCAGTTCCTCGCGCGACTTCTCGCCGTACTGCGCGTGCAGGTCGGCGGCCTTGTGCTGCGGCTTGAAGTCGTTCGGGAAGGCGACGCCTTGTTCGCGAATGGCGGCCAGCTTGGCGCGGCGCTCGGCGATGATCTTGTTTTCATCCGGCGGGGTTGCCGATCCTGCTTGTTCTTGGAGATCCGTAGTCATGGTCTGTTTCTAGTTGAGGTGTTGATTAGTTGGTGGCCGCTGCGAACAGCGCGTCGATATCGAGCTCGCTGAAGTCGCGCGCCATGGCGATGACGTTGTCGAATTCGGCGAAGGCTTCGGCCGGCAGGGTGGTGGTCAGCACCACCGCGCGCATGCCGGCGCGGCGCGCCGCTTCCACGCCCAGCGGCGCGTCTTCGAACACGATGCTGTTGGCGGGCAGGGCGCCGCTGCGCTCGGCCGCCAGCAGGAACACGTCCGGATTCGGCTTGCCGCGCGCGACGTCGGCCGCGCCGGCGATGGCGTGGAACTCCTTGCGCAGGTCCAGTCCGTCGAGCGTGAAGTCGATATTGGCCGGCGGCGCGGCGGTGGCCACGGCCAGCTTGATGCCGGCTTCCTTGGCGCGCGCGATGAAGTCGACGAAGCCGTCGACCGCCGCCAGGTGCGGGCCATACAGCTCGCGGTACAGCGATTCCTTCTCAAAATCGAGCGCGGCGCTTTCTTCCTTGGTCAGGTGCGAACCGAGGTAGGTGCTCATGATCTCGTGGCCCTGGCGGCCGGCAGTGGCGCGGAAGAATTCATCCGCGTCCAGCGTCTGGCCGCGACGCTCGAAAAAGGCCAGCCACGATTTGGTGTGGTAGGCCATGTTGTCGACGATGGTGCCGTCCATGTCGAAGATGAACGCGCGCTGCGATTGAGTCATGAGTTAAACGCCTTGCTTGAGCGATGCGGAGATGAAGTCGTCCAGGTCGCCGTCCAGCACGCCCTTGGTATTGCCGGTCTCGAAGTTGGTGCGCAAATCCTTGATGCGCGACTGATCCAGCACGTAGGAGCGGATCTGGTGGCCCCAGCCGACGTCGGTCTTGGAGTCTTCCAGCTTCTGCTGCTCGCTCATGCGCTTGCGCAGTTCCATCTCGTACAGCTTCGCCTTCAGCATTTCCATCGCCTCGGCCTTGTTGCGGTGCTGCGAGCGGTCGTTCTGGCACTGCACGACGATGCCCGACGGGCCGTGCGTCAGACGCACCGCGGAGTCGGTTTTGTTGATGTGCTGACCACCGGCGCCGGACGCGCGATAGGTATCGATGCGCAGGTCGGCCGGGTTGATCTCGATGTCGATCGAATCATCCACCTCCGGGTACACGAACAGCGACGTGAACGAGGTGTGGCGGCCGTTGGCCGAGTCGAACGGCGACTTGCGCACCAGGCGGTGCACGCCGGTCTCGGTGCGCAGGAAGCCGTAGGCGTACTCGCCCTCGACCTTGATGGTGGCGGTCTTGATGCCGGCCACCTCGCCGTCGGACTGCTCCATGATCTCGACCTTGAAGCCCTTGCGGTCGGCGTAGCGCAGGTATTGGCGCAGCAGCATCGACGCCCAGTCCTGGGCCTCGGTGCCGCCGGCGCCGGCCTGGATGTCGATGAAGCAGTTGTTCGGGTCCATCGGATTGTTGAACATCCGGCGGAACTCCATGCCTTCGATGACCACGCGCACGGCTTCAGCGTCGACGATCAGCGCTTCAAGCGTGTCGTCATCGCCTTCTTCCTTGGCCATGGCGAACAGGTCGCCCATGTCTTTGAGGTCGGTGTCGGCCTTGGTCAGGGCGAACACGATCGCCTCAAGGGATTTTTTCTCTTTGCCGAGGTCCTGGGCCTTTTTCGGGTCGTTCCAGACGGCCGGGTCTTCCAGTTCTTCGTTTACTTGTTCGAGTTTCTCTGACTTTTTATCGAAGTCAAAGATACCTCCGAAGTTCGGCTTCGCGCGCCGTGAGGTCGCTGAGCAGGGCGGAGAGGGAGTTGATGCGTTCGGCTTCCATGTTTTCTTCTTTTCTTAGGCTGAAATCAAACCTCGGATTATACCCTAGCCGGCGGCGCTCTCCCAGCGTCGCGCGGCAGCCGCGAGATACTGACTTTTTTGCCACAAAAGCGATTAAATGTTGTGCAAAATCCTTAAGTTGCTTGATCCACGGAAACTCGCTGCGTATGATGTGGCGCAGTAGGCCCGTTGCCCAAAAATTGCAACCTTATTCATAGTCCACCCATGCGTTTAGCGTATCTTGCGTTGCCCACTTTGCTGATCGGCTGTAGCAGCATGCCTTTGGGCAGCGTGCCGCCGGCAGGCGCCGAGGCGACGCTGGCGCTGCTCGAGACGACCGACCTGCATGCCAATGTGCTCGGTTACGATTACTACAAGCTGCAAGCCGATCCCTCGATCGGCCTGGAACGCACCGCCACCTTGATCCGTCAGGCGCGCGCCGAATTTCCCAATAATCTGCTGCTCGACAACGGCGACGCGCTGCAAGGCACGGCGCTGGCCGATTATCAGGCGCTGGTCAAGCCGGTCGCCTGCGGCGAGACGCTGGCGATTTATAAGGCCATGAACCAGCTGGGCGTCGACGGCGCCGGCATCGGCAACCACGAATTCAATTACGGCCTGGCGTATCTGAACCAGGTGACGGGCAGCCATTTCGACGTCGACGGCGTGCCGGCCGACGCGCCGCGCTGCGCCGGCCCGGCGTTCCCGATCGTGCTGGCGAATATCTACAGCCAGAAGACCCAGCGGCCATTGTTCGAGCCATTCCGCATCCTGACGCGTGAGATCGCCGCCACGGGGGCGGATGGCGCACCTGTCAAGGCTTCGATCAAGGTCGGCATCATCGGCTTTGCGCCGCCGGGTGTGCTGTCGTGGGATAAGCGCTGGCTGGACGGCAAAGTCTACGCCGAAGGCGTGCGCGAATCAGCCGAGAAGTACATCCCGCAGATGCGCGCGCAGGGGGCAGACCTGGTGGTCGCCATCTCGCACGGCGGCATCGACGGCGCGCCGTACACGCCGGACATGGAAAACGCCAATTACTACCTGGCACAGGTGCCCGGCGTGGACGCGATGCTGATCGGCCACGCGCACCTGCCGTTCCCCAACGCCGCCAGCACCACGCCGGGCTTCAACCTGCCGGGCGTGGACAAGGTCAAAGGCACGGTGCAGGGCGTGCCGGCCGTGATGGCCAACCTGTGGGGCAAGCACCTGGGCGTGATCGGCCTGCGCCTGAAATACGACGGCAAGGCCTGGGTCATCGATAAAAGCCGCACCACGGTCGAAGCGCGCGGCACGCAGAACCCCGACCGCAGCTACGTCGCCGCCGATCCCGCCATCGGCGCGCTGGTCGCCGCCGAGCATGCGGCCACCATCGGCTACGTGCAAACGCCGGTCGGCAGCAGCGAGTTCCGCATGACGTCCTACTTCGCCGACGTCGGCGACGTCAGCGCGATCGAATTGGTGAACCAGGCGCAGACCGCCTACGTGCGCGACTACGTCAAGGCCAGCCTGCCGCAGTACGCGGACTTGCCGGTGTTGTCGATGGCGTCGCCGTTCAAGACCGGATCGGCCGGCGTGGGCGACTACACCGACGTCAAGCCGGGCGGCCTGGCGCTCAACAACGCCGCCGACCTGTATCTGTATCCGAACGCGTTGCACGCGGTGAAGATCGACGGCGCTGGACTGAAAGCCTGGCTGGAAAAAGCCGCCGAGCGCTTCAACCGCATCGACCCGGCCAGCGCCGCGCAGCAGGAACTGGTCAACGCCGCCTTCGCCGGCTTCAACTTCGACATGCTGACCAGCGCCGACGTCACCTACCAGATCGACGTCACCAAGCCGGTCGGCCAGCGCATCGCCGCCTTGCACTACAAAGGTGCGGCGATGGCACCGACGCAGCAGTTCCTGGTCGCGACCAATAACTACCGCGCCAGCGGCGGCGGCAATTTCCCCGGCCTCGACGGAAGCAAGACCGTGCTGGCGGCGCCGGACTCCAGCCGCGATGTGCTGATCGCCTACATCCGCGAGACGAAGAATTTGACGCGCGCGCGCAACGGCGCCACGCGGAGCTGGCGTTTCGCGCCCGTTGCAACCAAGGGCGCGGTGGTGTTCCACTCGGCGCCGGGCATGATCGCGCTGGCGCGCGAGGCGGGCCTCGGCGCCGTCACCCAGCTAAAACAGGACGATGGCGGCGGCAAGGGCTTTGCCTTGTACGCCATCGATTTATCGCAATGAGCGCGCGCGTGAAGAGCATGATCGCGGCCTTGCTGCTGGCCGCAGCCGGTTCGGTCGCGGCGGCGGGAAGCATGGCGGCCAATCCGGTCGACGAGGCGCGCCAGTGCCTCAAAGGCTCGGAGCGGGCGCCGGCCAATCTGCCGCGCGCCTTCCACCTGTTCAGCGGGGCGGCCAGGGCCGGCGATCCGCTGGCGGCCTACTACCTGGGCGTGATGTATCGGAACGGCATGGCCGTGGTGCGCGACGCGCGCGCCGCCGCGCAGTGGCTGCAGTTCGCCGCCAACCGGCAGATGCCGGCGGCGATGTTCGCGCTGGCGAACCTGTATCTCAGCGGCGACGGCGTCAAGCGCGACGAGCAGGCCGCGCGCCGGCTGATCGAAAAAGCCGCGGACCTGGAGTATCCTGAAGCGGTGATGGCGATGGCCATCGGCCTGCGCGACGGCTCGATGGGCTTCGACCGCAACGAGGCGCTGGCCGAGACGCAGATGCGTTTCGCCAACCGGGTGCTGGCGAAACGCGCCCCGTCGATGTAATCGGCACCCTTAATCCTTACTGCTTGCTTACATTCCGGCGACGTTTTCCGTTGCTGCGATGCCGCACATCTATCTGTTGCTGATGCAGTTCTACTAACCTACAATGTTTCATCGATGGGGCGACTATCCAGGCGATTTTCCAAGTAAGCGACTACTATAAAAACGTTGTAAACAGGAGATGACACATGAACTTCAAATTGAAATTGCTCGTTGCAGGCATGGCACTCGGTTTCGCGGCTTCCTCCCAGGCGGCCGATCCCATCAAGATCGGCGTCGCCGGTCCGTTCACCGGCGGTTCCGCGCCGATGGGCGTGTCGATGCGCGACGGCGTCAAGCTGGCCGTTGCTGAGATCAACGCCAAGGGCGGCGTACTCGGCCGCCAGATCCAGCTGATCGAACGCGACGACGAAGCCAAGAACGAACGCGGTGTGCAGATCGCCCAGGAGCTGATCAATAAAGAGAAAGTCGCCGCCACCGTCGGCTACATCAACACTGGCGTGGCGCTGGCTTCGCAGCGCTTCTACCAGGAAGCCAAGATCCCGGTCATGAACAACGTGGCCACCGGCTCGATCATCACCCAGCAATTCGCCAAGGAGCCGGAGAACTACATCTTCCGCAACTCCGCCAATGACCAGATCCAGTCGCACATGATCATCAAGGAAGCGGTCGACAATCGCAAGTTCAAGAAGGTCGCGATCCTGGCCGACTCCACCAACTATGGTCAGCTTGGCCGCGAAGACCTGGAGAAAGCGCTGGCCGAGAAAAAGATGACGGCCGTCGCCATCGAGAAGTACAACATCAAGGACGTCGACATGACGGCCCAGCTGCTCAAGGCCAAGCAGGCCGGCGCCGAAGTGGTGCTCACCTACGGCATCGGCCCGGAGCTGGCGCAGATCGCCAACGGCATGGAGAAGCTGGGCTGGAAAGTGCCGCTGATCGGCAGCTGGACGCTGTCGATGGCCAACTTCATCGACAACGCCGGCAAGAACGGCAACGGCACCCGCATGCCGCAGACCTTCATCCAGGACGGCAATACGCCCAAGCGCAAAGCCTTCATCGACGCCTACGTCAAGGCCTACAACCCGCCGGGCGGGCGCATGCCGTCGCCGGTGTCGGCGGCGCAGGGCTACGACTCGATCTACCTGCTGGCCGCGGCCATCAAGCAGGCCGGTTCCACCGACGGTCCGAAGGTCAAGGCCGCGCTGGAGAACCTGGGCGAGAAGGTCGAAGGCGTCGTCACCACCTACAGCAAGCCGTATTCCAAGGACGACCATGAGGCGATCAATGCCGACATCACCGTCTTCGGCGAAGTCAAGGACGGCAAAGTAGTCCAGGCCAAGTAAGGCCGCGCCGCTGTCACATTGGCCAGACTTGAGGATTCAAGCCTGGCCTTTTTCTTATCGTCCGCAGCATAGGTGAAATCATGGAAATCCTCTTGCAACTGGTCTTCAGCGGCATCGCGCTCGGCATGATCTATGCCGTCATCGCCTTCGGCTACCAGCTTACGTTCGCCACCTCCGGCACCCTCAACTTCGGCCAGGGCGAATCGCTGATGCTCGGCGCGCTGGTCGGCCTCAGCCTGGTCGGCACCATCCACGGCGGCCCTTACATGAGCTACCTGCTGATGATCCCCGTGGTGATCGTGTTCGGCGCGCTGCAGGGCATGTTCGTCGAATGGATAGGCGTGCGCCCGGCGATCAAGATCAAGTCGGAATTCGGCTGGATCATGTCGACCATCGCGCTGGCCATCATCTTCAAGAACGTCGCCGAGAACATCTGGGGCAAGGACGACCTGACCTTCCCGTCGCCGCTGAGCTCCGCGCCGATCCAGATCCTCGGCGCCAACGTGCAGCCGATGCAGTTCGCGGTGGTGGTCGGCGCGCTGGCCATGATGGCGGCGGTCGAGATCTTCAACCGCAAATCGATCTACGGCAAGGCCGTCGTCGCCACCTCCAACGACCGCGACGCGGCGGGGCTGATGGGGATTAACACCGGCGTCGTGATCACCTTCTCGTACGCGCTGTCGTCGGCGACGGCGGCTTTCGCCGGCGTGCTGGTGGCGCCGCTGACCTTGACCGGCGCCACCATGGGCGCGTCGCTGGGCCTGAAGGCGTTCGCGGTGGCGATCATCGGCGGGTTGACGTCGGGCGTCGGCGCCATCGTCGGCGGCCTGATACTGGGCATCGCCGAGACCACGACCGGCTACTACATCTCGACCGGCTACAAGGAAGTGCCGGGATTGCTGCTGCTCCTGCTGGTACTGGCGATCAAGCCGTCCGGCCTGTTCGGCAAAGCCGCCATCAAAAAGGTCTGATCCATGAACAAGAAAATCCTGGCTGCGAGCATAGTGGGTCTGGCGGTGCTGGTGCTGTATCCGGTGCTGATCCCGAACCCGTACTACATTCATTTGTTTGAAACGATCCTGATCTACGCCATCCTGCTGTTCGGTCTCGATATCGTGGTGGGTTACACCGGGCAGGTGTCGCTGGGCCATGCGGGCCTGTTCGGCATCGGCTCGTATGCCACCGGCGTGATGGTGTTTAAACTGGGCGCGCCGTTCTGGATCGCGATACCGGTCAGCATAGGCAGCGCCGCGATCTTCGGCGCGATCCTCGCGCTGCCGGCGCTGCGCGTCACCGGTCCATACCTGGCGATGGTGACGCTGGCCTTCGGCACCATCATCCAGATCCTCATCAACGAGATGACCTTCCTGACCGAAGGGCCGATGGGCATCAAGATCACCAAGCCGCTGATCTTCGGCCAGAAGCTGAGCGAGGTTGAGTACTACTATATGTGCGCCGCGCTGATGGTGGTGTCGCTGATCGTGGTGCACCGGATCTTGAAGTCCAACCTGGGCCGCGCGTTTGAAGCGCTGCGCGACAGCCCGATCGCCTCGGACTGCATGGGCGTCTCGGTGTATCGCTACAAGGTGTACGCCTTCATCATCAGCGCCGGTTTCGCCGGCCTGGCGGGCAGCCTGTATGCGTATTCGGAAGAGTACATTTCTCCGAACACCTACAACTTCGAGCTGACCATCCTGTTCCTGCTGGCGGTGATCATGGGCGGGCGCAAGACCCGATCCGGTTCGCTGATCGGCGCGCTGATCGTGGTGATGCTGCCTAGCCTGCTGGCGGATATTGAGCTGTTCCGCAAGATCGCCGTCGCCGCCGCCGTGCTCGGCGTGATCGGCTCGGCCTTCATGCTGGCGAAAAAACGCTCGACGCCGCGCGACGTGCTGATTCCGCTGATCGCCACCATCGGCATGGCCGCGTTTTCCTACAAGCTGGAAAACATCGTCGACTGGCGCCTGACCGTGTTCGGTTTGATGACGCTGTTCGTGGTCTACTATCTGCAGGATGGCATTATCGGCTTCCTGTTCAGCCTTATCGGCAAAGGCGCCGTGCACGCCAAGGCGGTGGCGGCCAGCGGCGTCGAACCGTTCGACCGCGCGCAGGGCGGCAAGGCCGGCGAGACGTTGCTCGATGTCGAGAAGATCCTGATGCAGTTCGGCGGCTTGAAGGCGCTCAACCAGGTCGACCTGAAGGTGATCCAGGGCTCGGTGCACGGCCTGATCGGGCCTAACGGCTCGGGCAAGAGCACCATGATGAACGTGCTGACCGGGATCTACAAGCCGACCGACGGCAAGGTCTCCTTTGCTGGCGCGGTGATCTCGGGCCGCACGCCGTCGGAGATCGCGCTGGGCGGCGTAGCGCGGACCTTCCAGAACGTGCAGCTGTTCGGCGAGATGACGGCGACCGAGAACGTGCTGGTCGGCCTGCACAACACCTTCAAGTCGAATGTGCTGGACGTGATGCTGCAAACGCCGCGCTACAAGCGCGAAGAGCGCGCGGCGCGCGAACGGGCGGCCAGCATCCTGGAATTCGTCGGCCTCTCAGCCATGGCCAACGAGGAGGCGCGCAATCTACCGTACGGCAAGCAGCGGTTGCTGGAGATCGGCCGCGCGCTGGGCCTCAGTCCGCGCCTGCTGCTGCTGGACGAACCGGCGGCCGGCCTGACCGCGCCGGACATCAAGGAACTGATGGCGATCATCCGCAAGATCCGCGACCACGGCATCACCATCATCCTGATCGAGCACCACATGGACGTGGTGATGGCGCTGTCCGACACCGTCACGGTGCTGGATTTCGGGCAGAAGATCTGCGAAGGCGTGCCGTCGGCGGTGCAGTGCGATCCGAAAGTGATCGAGGCCTACCTGGGCGGCAGCGGTGAAGAACACGGTGGTACCAAAGCGCCTGCGGCGCATTAAGGACGGCACACATGCTATCGATCACCAATCTGCAAGCGGCGTACGGCAAAGTCGAAGTCCTGCATGGCATCTCGCTGGAAGTCCCGAAGGGCAAGCTGGTCACGTTGATCGGCTCCAACGGCGCCGGCAAGACCACCACCATGCGCGCCATCTCGGGCATGATCAAGCCGAAGGGCGGCAAGGTCACGCTGGGCGGCAAGGACATCACCGGCGCCGACTCGCACAAGATCGCGCGGGCGGGGCTGGCGCACTCGCCTGAGGGGCGGCGCGTGTTCGCCTCGATGACGGTCACGGACAACCTGCTGCTGGGCGCCTTCCCGCGCTTCACGAGGGCGCGGCCCAAGGGCGACATCAAGCACGATCTGGAAAAGGCGCTGGAACTGTTCCCGCGCCTGAAGGAGCGGCAAGGACAGCTGGCCGGCACGCTGTCGGGCGGCGAGCAGCAAATGCTGGCGATGGCGCGAGCGGTGATGCTCAATCCGGACGTGGTGCTGCTGGACGAACCGTCGATGGGGTTAGCACCGATCCTGGTGGAAGAAGTCTTCCGCATCATCCAGCGCCTGAAATCGGAAGGCGTCACGATGCTGCTGGTCGAACAATTCGCCGCCGCCGCGCTGAATGTAGCGGACTACGGCTACGTGCTGGAAAACGGCAGCATCTCCGTCCACGGCCCCGCCGAAAGCCTGAAAACCGACCCCAAAGTCATCGCCGCCTACCTCGGCGGCGGCCACTAACCCCACGACGGTGTCAGTGCCGACATTCGGACACGGGCTGGTCCGTTTCAAAGCGATTAACGGCTCTGCTGACCGTTTTCGCGGAAACGCCGAAATGCGCCGCGATTTGCTCCATCGTGTAAGCGGTGGAGTGATACGCGCGCGCCATGGCTTCCTTGCGATCGGGATAGCGCTGTTGATATCCAAGAAGTGAAAGGCTGACAGCCCGGCGCTGTGTCTTGGCGATGGCGACAAGCTGGCCGGACAATGGCAACCCTTGCGCTTGGGCGATGAAAGCGGCGTCGCCAAGGATTAACTGGTGCTGCAGCTTTTTCAGCGGACTTGTGCCACCTATTCCCGCGAGGATGAAGCGGCGATACGCTTCCATCGCTGCGCCTCGCTCGCTGCCGAATTGCCGAAGCATGGCCGATGTGTCCAACCACGCCGGCGTCGGTGTTTTCCCGATGATGCAGGCGTGGCTGCTCCAGGGCCAGGCATCCAGCGACTTCACCAAGCCGCCGCGCAGCGGATTCAGAACCACGTATCGCGTCAGTTCCAGCAGATAGGACTCCCTCTGCACCAGAATTGCATGATAGCGGCCCTGGAATACGTGCCCAACGACGTCATGCCGCCGATTGAAATACTGGGAATACGAGCCATTCAGTACGCGCATGCCCTGAGATAGATTGCCTTCGATCGTCTCCAGCACCAGATGGTAATGATTCGGCATCAGGCAAAAGCCATGAATGAGAAAATTATATCGCTCGCACACTTTTGCCAGCGCGAGCATCCATGCGGTCCGATCATTGTCGTCCTGAAAAATGACAGCCTGCCGGTCGCCCCGCGATGTCACATGATAGAGCGCGCCGGCGAATTCGATTCTGAGAGGTCGGTTCATCGGGCTATACTAGCTTTGGAGATCGATGACCGGCTGTGCTGTATCAATTAAGTTCAATTTTTGTCCGAATGTCGGCACTGACACCGTCTTAAAAAAAGGAGTCGCAATGAAAACCATTAATTTTCCTTCCGGCGTGGCGGCGCCGGTGCTGGGACAGGGGACCTGGAATATGGGCGAAGAGGCGGCCCGCAGGCAGGATGAGGTGCGGGCGCTGCGGATGGGGCTTGATCTGGGCATGACCTTGATCGATACCGCCGAGATGTATGGCGATGGCGGGGCGGAGGAGGTTGTCGGTGAGGCGATCGCCGGACGGCGCGATGAGGTTTATCTGGTCACCAAGGTCTATCCGCATAACGCCAACTTCGAGGGCGCGCAGGCGGCTTGCGAACGTAGCTTGCGGCGCCTGAAGGTCGATTGCGTCGATCTGTTTCTGCTGCACTGGCCCGGCCCTTTCTCGCTCGACGAAACCTTCGATGCTTTCGAGGCGCTGAAGAAGGCCGGTAAAATCAAGGAGTACGGCGTCAGCAACTTCGATCTGGAGGGTATGCAGGACGCCGTCGATTGCGGCGCGCCGGCGACCGACCAGGTGCTGTATAACCTGATCAAGCGCGGGATCGAGTTCGATCTGCTGCCCTGGTGCCGCGAACAGCGCTTGCCGGTGATGGCCTACTCGCCGCTGGAATCGTCCGGCCGCGAGCAGGCCGCGCTGCTCGGCAATCACGGCCTGCGCGACGTCGCCGCCGCCCACGGCGTCACGCCGGCGCAGATCGCGCTGGCCTGGGTGCTGCATCAGGATGGCGTGATCGCCATCCCCAAGGCCGTCGATCCTGTACACTTGCGCGCTAATCGCGCCGCCGCCGATATCCGCCTCTCGCCGGATGACCTGGCGGCGCTGGACCGAGCGTTTCCACCGCCGCGCCGCCGCCGCGCGCTGGACATGCGTTAATTGATAAATTATTTATGCTAAATCGACTCAAGCAGCTGTTTTCACCGCAAGACACCAGCAACCATATCCTGCTCAACGCCTACTGCACCGTCGCCGACGCCCCCAAGCCCGGCTTTCCCCACGTGCTCAATGGCTCGCGCGACCTGTCCGATCCTGATCTGTCGCCGCACCTTAACGGTTTCATGAACCATCTGGCCGACGCCGGCCAGGGCAAGATGACGCGCGTCCGCTACCACGCGATCCGCCATCTGCAGCGCGTGCAGCGGCACGTCAGCCTCTCCATCGAGGCCGGCGCGATCAACGATTTCCACGCCTGGGCAGAAGCCGCCAACGCCATCGTCTTCATGCAGGACGGCAGCGTGCGCGATCCGCAGGGCCGCATGCTGCTGCCCGCATCCGGCGACGACGGCGATCCGCAGGCCGTCATCCCGTACCCGCCGCAGGCCTGGCATCGCAAGGCGCGCAGCGACGAACTGCTCGCCGCGCGCAAGGTCGCGGTGCCCGCCGATCTGCCGCCGGTGGTCTCCGAGCCTGAGCTGCGCCTGCGCGCGCCGGAGGATGTGCTGCGGCGGATGCTGGCCCTGTTTGTGGTCGCGATCCGCGCGGAGTCGCTGTCGGGCGGCCAGCCGATCAGCGCCGACGATCTGCAGACGCGCTTTCCGCCAGCCTTCGCCGGCCTTACCGACGCGGAGCGCGCCTTCCTCGCGCAACAGACGCCGACGGAAGAGGAAACCACCCGCTTCCTGTGGCGCTATGAAGCCATCCTGGTGCTGCAATGGGCGCTGGGCCTGCAGGACGCGCTGCCGTTCGCGGACGCCATCTGCGACGTGTCGGCGATTTCGCGCACCGCCATCGAGCGCGGCACCGAGGGCCTGCGCAAGCAGCCCGCCATGCGGCCGGCGGCCGAAATCCTGGATGCGCTGGACCTGCACTACCGCCAGCACTGGGCCACACGTCAGGCGATACTGAAAAAATCGCCGACGCCGGCGGGCCTGAATGACGGCGTGCTGCAGGAGCGCCACCATGCGCTGAACTGGCTGGTGCGCTTCGAGGACCGCGACTGGGACGACGTCGATACGCCGACGTGAACGTACGCTAGCGAACAGAGCGGCGCGCGGTGCGGGAGTACATTGGCTCATTGAAGCGCAACCAAGGAGCTGACATGAACAAGAAAATCATCATCGCCGCCGTACTCGCCGCCTATTTGGGCGCGGTAGGTGCCGCATCCGCGCAAGGTCGCGGTAACCATTACGGCAACGACAAAAATCGCGGCGACCAGCGCGACGACCGCCGTGACGACCATGATAACGGCGACCGCCGCAACGATCGCCACGACTACCGCCACGATGACCGTGGCAATGATCGCGGCGCCGGCCCGCGCCACGACATGCGCAAGGGCGGCCGTCTGCCGTCCGAATACCGTGGCCGCCAGTACGTGGTCGACGATTGGCGCGGCCACCATCTGAGCGCGCCACCGCGCGGCTACCATTGGGTGCAGACCGGCGGCGACTACGTGTTGGTCGCAGTGGCAACCGGCATCATCGCCAGTCTGCTGCTCAACAACTAAGCAGCTCTGCTACACTGCTGGACAGTTAAAACTGTCCAGCACATTCTATGAGCCTGCAATCCGTCCGTGCGTTTTTCCTCTCCCGCCACATCCAGCTTCCCATCATCGAGACCGACGTCAGTACCGCCACTGTGGCGCTGGCCGCCGAAGCGCACGGCGTCGAGCCGGGCCGCATCGCCAAGACGCTGGCGTTCCGCGTCGCCGAAGGCCGTGTGATCCTGCTGGTCGCCAGCGGCACCGCGCGCATCGACAACCGCAAATTCAAAGACACCTTCGGCAAAGGCAAGATGCTGCCGCCGGACGAGGTGGCCGAGACCACCGGCCATCCGGTCGGCGGCGTGTGCCCGTTCGGGCTGGCGCAGCCGCTGCCCGTCTATCTCGACAAATCCCTGAATAATTTCGACGAGGTGCTGCCCGCCGCAGGCTCCGTCAACAGCGCGGTGCGCATCACGCCGGCGATGATGGCCTCCGTTACGCTTGGGGAGTGGGTCGACGTCTGCTAGCATGGGTGGTTTGCAACCGGATAGGGGCAGGGATGATGAGGAAGCACAAGCTGGCGTTGTTGGCCGCCTTCGCAGCCGTTTCGGCGCAGGCCGCGGTGGAGCGCATCGAAGTGATCGAGCGCGTGCCGTTCGCGGCGGGCGTGGCTTTCGGCGAGGCCGGCGCGTATGAAAAGATACGCGGCGTGGTCTACTATGCGCTGGATCCTAAGCTGAAGGCCAACCAGGCCATCGTCGATCTGAAACGGGCCAGGCGCGATGCGCGCGGCCGCGTGGTGTTTTCCAGCGAGTTCATTCTGCTGCGCCCCGCCGGCGCGCAGCCTTCCACCTTGCTCTATGATGTGAACAACCGTGGCGGCATCGCCATCATGGGGCAGGTCAACGGCCGCAGTCCCGCCAACAACGATCCGACCACCGCCGCCGACGCCGGCGACGGCTTCCTGATGCGGCACGGCTTCTCGTTGCTGTTCTCCGCCTGGACCTGGGACGTGGCGCCGCCGCCCGCGGGCGCCAGGCCGCTGGTGTTCGCGCCGCCGGTCGCCAGGGGCGTCAAGGGCAAGGTGCAGAACGAATTCACCGTCAACGCGGCCGCCGACATCGCCACCTACGCCGGCATGCGCGGCCTGACCTACGAGCCGGCCACGCCGGAAGATCCGCACGCGCAGCTGGCCGAACGCGCGCGGCCAAACGACAAGCGCCGCGCCATTCCGCGCAGCAGCTGGCATTTCGTCGCGCCCGAGCAGCAGGGCGGCCCTGGCCGCGTTCAGCTGGAGGGCGGCTTCAAGCCCGATACGATCTATGAGTTGACCTATGTGGCGAAAGATCCCTACGTCACCGGGGCCGGGCTGGCCGGCATCCGCGACTTGCTGGCCTACTTCCGCGACCAGCCGTTCGAGGGCGCGCCCGCGCCGAGGAATGTGCTGATGTTCGGTATCAGCCAGTCCGGCCGCGTGATCGGCCGCATGCTGCATGACGGCCTCAATCTCGACGAATCGGGGCGCATGGTGTTCAGCGGCGCGTATTTGCAGGTGCCCGGCGCGGGCGGCTCGGCGGGCTTCAACAGCCGCTTCGCGCAGCCGACCCGCCATCCTTCGATGCTGGAGGAGCACGACTATCCGGCCGACGCCTTCCCGTTCACCACTGCCCCGTCGCGCGATCCGTCGACCGGCAAGACCGCGTCCTACCTGGACAAGGCGCGCGACAAGCAGGGCAACGCGCCCAAGCTGTTCTTCGCCAATACTTCGACCGAGTTCTGGAACCGTGGCGCTTCGCTGATCGCCACCACGCCGGACGGCGCGAGCGACGTGACGCCGGCGGACAACGTCCGCCTCTACGGCTTCATGGGCGCGCAGCATTACGTCGGCCGCTCGCGCACGCGCGCGCCTTTCACCGCCTGCGTGTCGACCAGCGATCATTACCTGCCGATGCGCGCGCTGATCCTGGCGCTGGACGAGTGGACCGTCAAAGGCAAGCAGCCTCCGGCCAGTGCCTATCCAAGCATCGCCGACGGCACTCTCACCACCGTGGCCGATTACCGCGCGATCTTCCCGAAAGGCTTCGGCCTGACGCCGCCGGAGCAGAACCTGCGTGAGCCCCGCCTGATCGGCGACGCTGTCCCGCCCAAGCACGGCGACGACTTCGAGACCCGCGTGCCGGCGCCGGATGCGGACGGCAACGACAGGGGCGGCGTGCGGCTGGTCGAGCTGCAGGCGCCGCTCGGCACGCACACCGGCTGGAACCTGCGCACAGCGGAGACGGGCTTCGCCTGGGCGACGTCGCGCTTCGACGGCAGCTTCGCGCCGTTCGCGCGCACCGAGGCCGAACGCCTGGCCGCCGGCGATCCGCGTCCCAGCCTTGAGCGGCGCTACGCATCGCGCGACGACTATGTGGCGGCGGTCCGCGCCGCCGCCGATCGCCAGGTCGCCCAAGGCCTGCTGCTGCCGGAAGACGTCGAGCGCACCATGACGGAGAACGTCGGCCTGTACGACCGCATCCTGGCCCGCGATCCCGCAGACCAGGGCTGCACCTACCTGTACGCCAAGTAGGCTTACAGATCCAGCGTCAACTCGGAGCCTAGCGCGCGCGAGACGCAGATGCACATGCGGCCCTGCGCGCGCTCCTCTTCCGACAAGACCTCGTCGCGGTGGTCCGGCGTTCCGGCCAGGACATCGACGGCGCAGGTGCCGCAGTTGCCGATGCGGCAGGAGGCCGGCGCCTTGACGCCCGCCGCCTGCACCGCGTCCAGGATGCTGGTGTCGGCCGGCACTTCGATCACCTTGCCGCTGCGGCTCAGCGTGACGAAGACCGGCTGGTCGTCCGCACGCGCCGCGTCGCTGGAGAAGCGCTCGAAGCGCACCCGCTCCGACGCAATGCCCCCGCTCCTGGCCGCTTCGCGCACGGCGTCGATCATGCCGAGCGGGCCGCAGCTATAGACCACCGTGGCCGCATCCGCCCTGGAGAGCAGATCGGCGATTTGCAGGCGCTTGCCTTCGTCTGCCGCGTACACCACGACACGCTCGCCGAATTCCGCCTTCAATTGCTCGGCGAACGGCGCCTGTTTCTGCGAGCGAACCGCAAAATGCAGCTCGAAGTCACGCCCTTCGGCCAGCAGCTGATGCGCCATCGCCTTGATCGGCGTGATGCCGATGCCGCCGGCGATCAGCAGCGCCGGCGAGTCGTCGCCGGCCAGCGCGAAGTCGTTGGCCGGCATCGAGCAGTTCAGCTCAAGCCCCAGCCGGAAGTCGGTATGCACCGCCTGCGAGCCGCCGCTGCCGTCGTCTTCGCGCAGCACGGCGATTTCGTAGCTGCCCGGCTGCAGCGGATTGGATGCGATGGAATAGCTGCGCGTCGAGACGCCGCCTTCCGGCAGGATCACCGGCACATCCAGATGCGCGCCTGCGCTCACCGGCGGCAACGGCGCGCCGTCCGCGCGGCGCAGCTCATAGGCCCGCACGCGCGGGGTCAGCTGGCGCACGCCGGTGATGGTCAGTGCCAGCGGGCCGTCGCCGATGCGGGAAGGCGGCGCGGCCGTCGCCTGCGTCAGCTGCGCCACCTGCTCCTTCAAGCGCTTCACCTGCGCATGCAGCGGCGCGCTCATGGTGCTGATTTCCTGCTCGGTGAAGCGCGGCGTGATGTGCTGCGGGCAGTTCCAGTCGAAGCCTTCGACGGTGATGATGAACGCCCGCTCGATCATCGCCCTGTACCCCGGCGTGCGCAGGCGCTCCATCAGCGCCGGATCCTCGGCCGCTTCCACGGTGCGCGCGCGGCCGATGATTTTCAGCCGCACCTGGTCCGCCTGGTCGATAAGGAACAGCGAGATGCGGTCGTCCTTTTTCAGATTGCCGACGCTCAGATACTGTACGTTGCCGTGGAAATCGGCGAAGGCCAGCGTCTTGGGATCGATCACCTTCAGGAAGCCGGTCGGGCCGCCGCGATGCTGCACGTACGGCCAGCCGGTTTCGCTGACGGTGGCCTGGAAGAAGAAGTCGCGCTTCTCGACGAAGCCGATCTCCTTGCGTCCCAGGCTGTCGTGGCGCTGCTCGAAATCGTCGAGGAACTCGTACTGGGCGCGGCTGCCCATCCGGCGTTGGATGTCACGCACAGTCGGCGTGAAGGTAATGTCTGAATAGGCGCGGCCCATGACGTGCTCCTTGCGTGAGTTGATTTAAGCTGCTGCTTTCAGGTCGACTTTCGGGAAGTCGATTTCAACGCGGCTGGCTTTGCCCAGGATGTTGGTCAGGAAGTTCATGCCGACGTGGGTGATGATCTCGACGATGTCGGACTCGCTGAAACCGGCGCCGCGCACTTCTGCCAGCTCCACGGCGCTGACTTCGCCCTTGTTCTCCATCAGGCTTTGCGCGAACTTCACGGCGATCGCCGCTTGCGCGTCTTCGCTGGTGCCGGCGCGGGCGGCGGCCATTTCGTCGCCGCTCAAGCCGGTCTTGCGGCCGATGGCGGTGTGCGCCGAGACGCAGTATTCGCAGCCGTTTTGCTGGGCCATCGCCAGGGCGATGCGCTCACGGGTCAGCGCGTCGAGCGAGCCGTCGGTGGCGACGCCGTGCAGGCCGAGGAAGGCGCGCAGCGCGACCGGCGAGTGGGCGAAGATTTTCAGGAAGTTCGGCACCATGCCCAGTTTGGCCTGGATGGCGTCCAGCAGCTCTTTTTGTTCTGGGGTGGCGGTGTCGTTTTCGATGGTGGCGATGCGGCTCATGGTAGTGCTCCTGTGGGTTGGTTAAAGTGGTTCGTCTTGCGAACATTTGCAGTTTCATCTATAACGGGGATAATGAGAATCCACAGCTCTCGCAATGAACTATTTCTGATAACGGAACAATATGGATAAACTCTCTGCCATGGCGATTTTCGTGGCGGTGGTGGACGAGGGCGGATTCGCCTCGGCCGCGCGCAAGCTGCAGATTTCGCCGCCGGTGGTCACGCGCGCGATCACCGAACTGGAAGAGAGCATGGGCGTGCGCCTGCTCTCGCGCACCACGCGGGTGGTGCGGGTGACGGACGTGGGGGCGCGCTACGCCATCGACTGCCGCCGCATCCTGGCCGACGTGGCCGACAGCGAGACCTCGGCGACCGGCACGCATGCCGCGCCGCGCGGTCGGCTGGTGGTGACGTCGTCGGTGATGTTCGGCGCGATGTACGTCACGCCCATCGTCACCGAATACCTGCGGCGCTATCCGGAGACGGATGTCGAATGCCGCTTCCTCGACCGCGTGGTGAACATGATGGACGAGGGCGTGGACGCCGCGATCCGCATCGGCACGCTGCCCGATTCAAGCTACCAGGCGGTGAAGGTGGGGCAGGTGCGCCAGATCGTGTGCGCCTCGCCCGGCTATCTGAAAGAGCGCGGCATCCCCAAAACGCCGGAGGAGCTGGCGCAGCACGACATCATCGCCGCGCTGCCGGTGACGCAATCATTGGACTGGAAATTTGAACGCGACGGCAAGCCGCTGGTGTGCAGGGTGCGTCCGCGCCTGAGCACCACCAGCAACCACGCGGCCTTGGGCGCCGCGCTGGAAGGCTTCGGCCTGACGCGCGTGATCTCGTACATGGCGGCGCCGGACCTCGCGGCGGGGCGATTGAAGACGGTGCTGGCGCAGTACGAAGCGCCGCCGGTGCCGGTCAACGTGGTGCACCATGAGGGGCGCCAGTCCACCGGCAAGGTGCGGGCATTCCTCGACCTGGCCATCGCCGGCCTGCGCGCCAACACCTCGCTCAATTAGTGGACCCGGTCCGCGATCGCTTTTTCCTGCTGCACCAGGATGAAGGGGCTGACCACGGCCGCCCATAACTGGGCGTTGGCGTCGAGCCAGGCCTGCGCCTGTTGGTCGCTGACTTTGGCCAGCAGGCCGGCGTTCATCCACTGCGTGATGTTGGCCTTGTCGTCGTGCGAGATGCGCACGGCGACGTCCACCAGGTCCAGCGAGTTGGCGACCCATACCACGTTGCCGGCGGCGAAGTGCTTGATCAATTCCGTCCACGGCAGGCGCGCGGTCTCGCGGTTGACTTTGAGGCGGAGTTCAGTGTCGTTTTCAGGTTTGGTTTGCATGTTAGATAAGTTCGACGTCCGGTATCGGACTACCCCGCCATGTTAACCGATAGGCCGGGCCTTTGCGAACATTGCCCACCACGGCGGGGCGGAAGCACGCCAGGTTGGTGCCTTCGGCGCGCCGCACGCTGGGGTAGATGATGCCGAGCGAGCCGCCTTCCAGCAGGCGTTCGGCCAGCGTCTGCGATGCGATATAGCTGTCCGGCGCCAGGCAGTCTTCGTAGCGGGCCAGGCCGCGCAGGTCGTGGAAGGCGGCGGTGAAATCGGCCAGCATGCACTGGTACTGCACGCTGTCGTCGAAGCGCTTGATCTCGGCGTATTCGACCGCCTTGTGGAAGCTCACCTCGGCCAGCGCGGTGTCCACATCGAAGGCGCAGTACCACGCGCCGCGCCGGCCGTCGTTGAAGCGGCTGCCCTGGGGATGGGCGTAGGTGAAGGCGGCGTTGACGATGCGGAAGTTCGGCACGCCGAATACCAGCTCGTCGACATTGATGCCGGCCGCGCCGCCGTTCTGCGTGCGCAGCCGCGCGTTGGTGGCGTTATCGAGCTCGAACAGGTCGCGCAGGTGGTCGTCGCTGTCGGCCAGCGGCGCCAGCACGGAATCCTCCACGTCGGCGAAGCGGGAGGGCAGCAAACGGCAAGTGTCGAACTGGCGCAGCGTGGTTAAGGGCGGAATCAGGCTGACCGGCACTTAGAGTCCTCCGCGGCGCGCGTCGAGCAGCTGGCGCACGGTCTGCATCGCCAGCAGGCCGCCGCCCAGCATGTAGGCCAGCGGCGTGCGGCCCTCGAAGATGTGGTTGCTGTTGGGCAGGCCGATCCACTCGTCGGCGAGCTTGTCGCCGTAGATGATGTGCAGCGCCTTGTAGATGCCGAGCAGGTAGCTGATGCGCGTGATGCAGTCGACTTCCAGCGTGCGGTCGGGGTTCTTTTTCCAGTCGTAGTAGCTGCTGTTGGACAGGCCGCCGAGCAGTTGGCGCGCATCCTCGTCGCGCACCTTCCAGGCGGCGACCAGCTTGAAAAAGCCCTTGAGGGCGGACTTGGACAGACGCTCGCGCTCGGCCTTGGCGTTCAGATCCACCAGTACGGTCGGCTCGAAGCGGCTGCGAGGGTAGGCATAGGTAAGCATAAATCCTCCGGTAATGGATTATTTATACTCCTATTTCGGATAAATGGCAATTGCTACGCAAGCTGATCGCCGGGCGGACGCGCGAAGGCGCGCACCAGGACGTCCATCATCAGGCGGGTTTTGGCGGGTAAAAAGCGCCGCGACGCGTAGACCATGTGGATCGGCACGCCGCCCGGAGCGTAGGGGGCGAGCACTTCCTCCAGCCGTCCGGCGGCGAGGTCGTCGGCCACGTCCCAATAGGTGCGGCGCTGCAGGCCCAAGCCCGCCAGCGCCCAATCCTGGATCTGATCGCCGGTGTCGGCGGCCAGCGCGCCGCTGAGGCGCAAGCTGAGCGGCTTGCCGTTGTCGACAAAGCCCCAGTCGGCTGCCGCTTGCCCCGAGCGCGTGAGCAGCAGGCAGCGGTGCTGGCGCAGCTGGTCCGGCGTTTCCGGGCGGCCATGGCGGGCGAAGTAGGCGGGCGCGCCACAGATCACGCGGCGGTCGTCGGCCAGCTTGCGCGAGACCAGGCGCGAATCCTGGAGCGGGCCGATGCGAACGGCGATGTCGTAGCCGCCGGCCACCAGGTCGACCATGGCGTCGGTCAGGCTCAGATGCAGCGACACGTTCGGATGGTCGAGCGCGAACTGGGCCGCCAACGGACCGATGATGCGGCGGCCCAGCGCCACCGTCGCCGTCACCTTCAAATGCCCGCTGGCCTCGCGGCTGCCGGCGGTGATTTCGGCGCCGGCTTCGGCGGCGTCGGCCAGCAGCTGGACGCAGCGCTCGTAATAGATTTCGCCCGGCTCGGTCAGGGTCAGGCGGCGCGAGGTGCGATGCAGCAGCCGTACTTTGAGTAAGTCTTCCATGCGGCCCAGCCGCTTGCTGGCGACTGCGGGCGAGTAGCCCAGCTCCCGCCCTGCGGCGGACAGGCTGCCGGCGCGCGCCGCCTGCACAAACAGCGCCATATCGGCAAATTCGACCATACAGCCCCCGGTTTCGATCAGATCTTCAATTTAAACGAAAAGATGGTTAAGTGAAAAGCGCTATTTTCAAAATTGTGGAACAGCGCCATCATTACCTCAACACTCATCCATCCCTTTCCAGGAGCCGAAAATGTCCCAAAATTCGAAACTGTTCACGTCCGCCAGCGTCGGCGGCATGTCCTTGCCACACCGCGTGGTGCTGGCGCCGATGACCCGTGCCCGCAGCTCGCAGCCGGGCGACATCCCCAACGCGATGAACGCCACGTATTACGCCCAGCGCTCGTCGGCCGCCTTCATCATCAGCGAGGCCAGCCAGATTTCGCCGCAAGGCAAGGGCTATTCGTTCACGCCGGGCATCTACACAGAGGAGCAAGTGGCCGGCTGGCGCCTGATCACCGACGCCGTCCACAAGGAAGGTGGCCGCATCTACGTGCAGCTGTGGCACGTCGGCCGCATGTCGCATCCGGAGTTCCACCAGGGCGAACTGCCGGTGGCGCCGTCGGCGGTGCCGTTCGACGCCAGCATCTGGAAAGTCAACGCTGAAACCGGCGTCGGCGAGATGGTCGCCTGCGTGACGCCGCGCGCGCTGGAGACGGCGGAAATCAAGGGCATCGTCGACGACTACCGCCGCGCCGCCCGCAACGCGATGGAAGCAGGCTTCGACGGCGTGGAGATCCACGGCGCCAACGGCTACCTGATCGACCAGTTCCTGCGCACCACGTCGAACCTGCGCACCGACGAATACGGCGGCTCGCGCGAGAACCGCCTGCGCTTCCTGCAAGAGGTGGTGACCGCGGTGGCGGACGAAATCGGCGCCGCACGCACCGCAATTCGTCTGGCGCCATTCCTGACCGCGCGCGGCATGGCTTGCCCGGACATCCTGCCGACCATGCTGGAAGCGGCGCAATTCCTGCAATCCAAAGGGATCTCGTACCTGCACCTGGTCGAAGCCGATTGGGACGACGCGCCGGTGTTCACCGAGCAGTTCCGCCAGCAGATCCGCGCGCGCTTCACGGGGCCGATCATCGTCGCCGGCAATTACGACCTGGCGCGCGCCAACTGGGTGCTGGACAAGGGCTACGCGGACCTGGTGGCCTTCGGCCGTCCGTTCGTGGCCAATCCGGACCTGCCGCGCCGCCTGGCGGAAGGCCTGCCGCTGGCCGAGCTGGACGGCGCCAGCCTGTACGGCGGCACGGAGCAGGGCTATATCGACTATCCGGCGTGGAGCGCGCCGGCGGTCGCGGCCTGATTACATCGCCTCGGCGTGCTCCACCAGCAGCTGGACCTTGGTGACGCCGTTGTATTCGTTGGCGTCGAGGCGGAAGGCGACCTTGGCGCGCTCGCCCAGCGAGTCGACGTGGCTGAACCAGATGGCGTCGTAGCGGGCGCCGTTCTTTTCCAGCACCAGCTTGAGGTGGCGCTCCTTCAGGATGCGCTGGCTCACCACGCGGAACTCGTCGCAGAACACCGGCGGCGCGAAGCCCTGGCCCCACACCTGGCCGGCCATCAGGTCGATGAAGGCGGTGGTGTAATAGGCGTCTTCCAGCGGTCCATCGGTTTCGATGACGCGCTCCAGCTGCTGCTGCGTGAGCCACGAGCGGCCCACTTCCTCGAACGCGGCGGCGAAAGCGTCGAAGGCTTCGGCGCGGATCGTCAGCCCGGCCGCCATCGCGTGGCCGCCGAATTTGTCGATCAGCGTCGGCGCTTTCTTGTAGACCAGGTCCAGCGCGTCGCGCAAATGGAAGCCCGGGATGGAGCGGCCGGAGCCCTTGATCCAGCCGTCGGCGCCGGGCGCGAAGGTGATCGTCGGACGGAAGAACTTTTCCTTCAGGCGCGAGGCGACGATACCGATCACGCCCTGGTGCCAGCCGTCGTCGAACACGCAGATGGTGCTGCTGGCGGCCGGCTCGAAGGCGTCCAGGTGCAGCAGGGCCGTGTCCTGCATCTCGGCCTCGATCTCGCGGCGCTTCAGATTGATCTCGTTGAGCTGCTGCGCCAGTTGCCATGCGCGGCCCTCGTCATCGGTGATCAGGCATTCGATCCCCAGCGACATATCCTCCAGCCGGCCGGCCGCATTCAGGCGCGGGCCGAGCGCGAAACCCAGGTCGAACGGACTGGCGGTGCGCGGCTCGCGCCCGGCGACGCGGAACAGCGCCGCCACGCCGGCGTGCATGCGGCCGGCGCGCATGCGCTTCAGGCCCTGCGCCACCAGGATGCGGTTGTTCGGATCGAGCCGCACCACGTCGGCCACGGTGCCCAGCGCGACCAGGTCGAGCAGGCTGTCGAGCTTGGGCTGCGGCGCCGTCTCGTAGGCGCCGCGCTTGCGGAACTCGGCGCGCAGCGCCAATAACACATAGAACACCACGCCGACGCCGGCGATATGCTTGCTCGGGAAGCCGCATTCCGGCTGGTTCGGGTTGACGATCACGCGCGCCGCCGGCAGCGTGTCGGCCGGCAGGTGGTGGTCGGTCACCACCACTTCGATGCCGCGCCGGTTGGCCTCCGCCACGCCGTCGATGCTGGCGATGCCGTTGTCGACGGTGATGATGATGTCGGGCTGCTTTTCGCGCGCCGTCAGCTCGACTATCTCCGGCGTCAGGCCGTAGCCGTACTCGAAGCGGTTCGGCACGATGAAGTCGATATTGGCGCCCATGGCGCGCAGGCCGCGCAGCGCCACCGCGCAGGCGGTGGCGCCGTCGCAGTCGTAGTCGGCGACGATCACCATGCGCTTGCCGGCGGCGATGGCGTCGGCCAGGAACACGGCGGCGAGGTCGATGTGCAGCAGGCCCGATGGCGGGATCATCGCCGTCAGCTCGCTGGACAGTTCCTTCGGATCGGTCAGGCCGCGCGCGGCGTACAGGCGCGCCAGCACCGGGTGGATGCCTCCCTGGCGCAGCATTTCGGATTCACGGAACGGGCAGGGACGGATGGCGATACGGGTCATCAGGCGGGACTCAATAAGTTGTTCAGGTTCGGCTTGCGCCAGAATTTACGCAGCGCCATCTTGCCGGTGCTGATGTCGCGCCAGCCGTCGCGGTGGCTGAGCAGCAGCGTCAGCTGGCCGAGGCTGCCGTCGTTCAGCGCGGCCAGCAGCGGCGCGAACCATTGCTGTTCGAGCCGCTGCATGACGGCCAGCCAGGCGGCCCAGTCGCCGGCGACGGCGTCGGGGATCAGGTCGGCCAGCATGGCGGTGGCCTGGCCCGCCTCCCTGGCCTGGGCGATGAGCTGGGCGACGCTCGGCTGGCCGGCCGGTTGCGCCAGCGCCTGCATCCAGGCCGGGCCGCCGCCGATGGCGACCGCGCCGCTGGTGGCGGGCGTGGCGGCGACCGCGCCGCCCCACAGCCAGAAGGCGTTGACCGGCTGCAGGCCGCGCGCGGCGCGCGCCTGGTTGACCGGATGTTCATGCCACAGCATCTGTGCTTCGTTTTGCAGCTTGCGGTAGGCGCGCGCGTGTTCGCCTTCAGGCAGCCAGTCGCTCATGCTCTGGCCGAGGACGGCGTCGACGGTGGTGGTTTTCATGCCGGCCCAGTCGTCGGCGCGCATCAGCCACAGGCTGGCGTCGGCGTACACCATGGTCTTGCCCAGTTCTTCCGCGTAGGGCTGGACCAGGTCGAACAGGGCGCGCGAGTCGGCCGGCTCGAGGCGCAGCTGGCGCGGATCGGACAGCAGCATGTGGGTGCGCGAGATGTGCACGTGGGCCGGCTGCAGCATGAACCAGTAGCCGTCCCTGGCCGGGAGGCCGAAGCCGCGCAGCACGGCGGGCGCCAGCGGCGCGCCGGCGTCCGGGCCGTCCGCGGCGGGCGCCAGGCCGAGGGCGTGGGCCAGCCAGGCTTCATGCGGAAGCACGCGGCCGGTATTGTCAAAATTAACATTGCTGAGCTTGCCGTGGCGCGACAGCAGGGTCGCCAGCGCCGGCGTTTGCATCACGCGCTGCAGGTCTCGGGCCATTTCCGGTGGGGGCAAGGCGAAGGGTAGGGCGAGGGTAATCTGAGTCATCCCGGAATTGTAGGCCATCGCGGCCCGGCCGGAGAAATTTTAGTGCGCCGGATCGCTCGGCGGGTGGATGTCGCACGCTTAAAGCGCCGCGCCTTGCCGCGCTTTTTGCGGCAAGGTGCGGCGTTTCACCCATGAAACCCCATTTGTATGGCAAACTGCGGGCTCACTTACGTTGATCCCCGCGGAGCCCATGAGTATTATCCAGAATCTGCCGTTTGAATGGCTGGTCGGCCTGCGCTACACGCGCGCCGGCAAGCGCAGCGGCCGCAATAGTTTTATCTCCTTTATCTCCCTCATATCGATGGCCGGCATCGGCCTGGGCGTGGCAGCGCTGATCGTGGTGCTGTCGGTCATGAACGGCTTCCAGAAGGAAGTCACCGACCGCATGCTGTCGGTGCTGGCCCACGTCGAAATCTTCGACGCGCGCGGCTCGATGCCGAACTGGGAAGCTGAAGCCGCGCAAGCGCGCAAGAATCCGGAAGTGATCGGCGCCGCGCCGTTCGCCGAAACCCAGGGCATGCTGGTGCGCGACGACGTACTGCGTCCGGCCATCATCCGCGGCGTGCTGCCGGAGCAGGAACCCAACGTCTCCGACGTCGCCAGGCAGACCAAGCGCGGCAACTTCAACGCGCTGCAGCCTGGCACCTACAACATCGTGCTGGGCATCGAGCTGGCGCGCGCGCTGCGCGTCAACCTCGGCGAGAAGGTCACGCTGGCGCTGGCCCAGGGCCAGCCGACGCCGGCCGGCGTGCTGCCGCGCTTGCGCTCCTTCACCGTGGTCGGCATCTTCGAGGCGGGCCACAACGAATTCGATTCCGCGCTGGCCTTCGTCCACCTGACCGACGCCGAGAAGCTGCTGCGCATGGACGCGCCGGCCGGCCTGCGCCTGCGCCTGTCCGACATGCACCGCGCGCCGCAAGTGGCGCAAGACCTGAAGAATTCCATGTCCGGCGACTTGATCATGCGCGACTGGTCCAAACTCAACGCCAACTGGTTCGCCGCCGTGCAGACCGAGAAGCGCATGATGTTCATCATCCTGACGCTGATCATCGCGGTGGCCGCGTTCAACCTGGTGTCGACGCTGGTGATGACCGTGACCGACAAGCAGGCCGACATCGCCATCCTGCGCACGCTGGGCGCCTCGCCGCGCTCGATCATGAAGATCTTCATGATCCAGGGCGCGCTGGTGGGCATCCTCGGCACCGCGCTGGGCGTGGCCGGCGGCGTGCTGGTGGCGCTCAACATCGACGTCATCGTGCCGTTTATCGAACATTTATTGGGAGTGCAGTTCTTGTCGAAGGATATCTACTACATCAGCACCGTGCCGTCGGACCTGCGCTGGCCGGACGTGGCCAAGATCGGCGGCGTCGCCGTGGTGCTGGCCTTTGTGGCCACGATCTACCCGAGCTGGTGGGCCGCCCGCGTCAAACCTGCGGAGGCGCTGCGCTATGAGTAACCTGGAACCCGTCGTCCTCTCCAGCCGCAATCTCGGCAAAACCTTTACGCAAGGCGCTTACTCGGTCAAGGTGCTGGCCGGGATCGACATCGACGTGCGGCGCGGCGAGCGCGTCGCCATCGTCGGCGCCTCCGGCTCCGGCAAATCGACCTTGCTGCATCTGCTGGGCGGCCTCGATACGCCGACCAGCGGCAGCGTCACCCTGCTGGGCAAGGACTTCGCCAGCCTGAACGAAACCGCGCGCGGCGATCTGCGCAACGCATCGCTGGGCTTCGTCTACCAGTTCCACCACCTGCTGCCGGAATTCACGGCGCTCGACAACGTCGCCATGCCGCTGATGATACGCCGCGTCAAACGCAGCGAGGCCACCTCGGTGGCGCAGCAGATCCTGGCCCGGGTCAACCTCGCCAAGCGCGTCACCCACGTGCCGGGCGAGCTGTCCGGCGGCGAGCGTCAGCGCGTGGCCCTGGCGCGCGCGCTGGTCACGCAGCCGGCCTGCGTGCTGGCCGACGAACCGACCGGCAATCTCGATCACGCCACCGCGCAGCAGATCTTCGACCTGATGCTGGAGCTGTCGCGCACCCTGGGCACCGCCTTCGTCATCGTCACCCACGATATCGAACTGGCGCGCCGCTGCGACCGCGTGCTGCGCCTGACCGACGAAGGCTTGAAACCCTACATGGAGTAAGCGCGATGTGGATCGACACCCACTGCCATCTGGACGCGCACGAATTCGGCGACGAATCGGCGGCGCAGGCCTTGCAGGCCAAGGGGCAGGGCGTCGGCATGATCGTGATCCCGGCGGTGGAGAAGGCCAACTTCGACGTGGTGGCGCAACTGGCCGCCGGCGTCGACAACGCCTGCTACGCGCTGGGCATCCATCCGATCTACGTGCCGCACGCCGACGAGGACGACCTGCGCGTGCTGCGCGAACGCGTCGCCGCCTCGATGGACGATCCGCGCTTCGTCGCCCTCGGCGAGATCGGGTTGGATTTTTTTATCCCGATGCTGACCGAGCCGGCGATGCGCGAGAAGCAGATCTTCTTCTTCCGCGAGCAGCTCAAGATCGCCCGCGACTTCGAGCTGCCGGTGCTGATGCACGTGCGCCGCTCGCAGGACGTGGTGCTCAAGCATGTACGCCAGATCCGGCCCGCCGGCGGCATCGCGCACGCCTTCAACGGCAGCTTCCAGCAGGCGCAGGGCTATATCGAGCTTGGCTTCAAGCTTGGTTTCGGCGGCGCCATGACCTTCACCCGCGCGCTGCAGATACGCCGCATGGCGGCCGAGCTGCCGCTCGAATCGATCGTGCTGGAGACCGACGCGCCGGACATTTCCCCCAGCTGGATCCACCCCGGCCGCAACACGCCGGACCAGATTCCCCGCATCGGCGCGGTGCTGGCGGAGCTGCGCGGGCTATCGCTTGAAGCGGTGGCCGCGGCCACGACCGCCAATGCTCAGGCCGCCATTAAAAAAATATCAATGTTGTTAATTTAGTATAGATTTTCTGCTCACCTTGGCGCACAATGGCTAAATCTTGTCATTTAAGCCATGGAGGCCAGCATGAAAATCAAGCTGTGGTTTGCCATCCTGTTGTGTGCGCCCGCCTTGTGTATCGCCGAGACGAGCGAAGTGAGCGAGCGTCAGATCGACGTGGCCAAGTGCGCCAGTCCGGCCGCCAAGGTGGTGTTCACCGAATTCAAGTGCAAGTCGGCCGACTGTTCGTCCGGCGCCGGTCAGCACGACCCGCGGCAGTATCGCTGGTGGGAGCGTTCCGGCACCGTCTCGCAGCCCAGCTACACCGGCGTCGGCACCGGCATGACCGAAATGCTGGCCACCGCGTTGACGCAAACCGGCTGCTTCGACGTGCAGGAGCGCGCCCAGCTTGACGAGATCAACAAGGAACTGGCGCTGATCGGCAAGTCGGTGGAGGCGGAAGCGGCCGATTACATGATCACCGGGTCGATCACCTCGCTCGGCTTCGAGCAGAGCTCCACCGGCCTGGGCGGGCTCGGCTTCCTGCCGGGGCCGCTGCGCCTGCTGGCCGGCTCGGTCGACTTCAAAAAATCCAAGGTGCATATGAACATCGACATCCGCGTCGTCGACGTCAGGCGCGCGCGCATCATCGCCTCCAGGACCTTCCAGGCCAACAACGAGAAGAACGGCTTCGGCCTCTCGGCGCTGGGCTGGGGCGGCGGCGTCGGCCTGGGCGGCAGTCACGCCAGCATCAGCGGCTCGCCGCTGGAGGAGGTCGCGCGCGACCTGCTGGTCAAGTCGACCTCCTTCCTCACCGAAGCCATCGCCAAGAAAAATATCACCGAGCACGTCGCCATCAAGGCGACCGACGTCAGCCCGCCGAAATAGACGGCGCGGCTTAGAAGTTGTAGCGCATGCCGACCCGGTATTCACGGCCGATCAAGTCATACAGCGCGGGATTGGCGCCAAGGGGAATGCCGGGCGCCGCCGCCGGCGAGCGGTTCGCCACGTTGTTCACCTTGAAGTAGGCGGTCAACTGCTTCGACAGCTTGTAGCTGCCGCCCAGGTCGACGTAGAACGCGCCTGCCATATGGTTGTTGTCGATGGTCTGGTGGATATTGGTCGACACCGGGCAATTGGTCTGGCATTCGATGTACTCGTTGCTGACCACGCCGCTGCTGATCCAGCGTTCGCTCAGCGTCAGGCTGCCTTGCTCGCCGTCCCACGATTGCGACGCGAGCACCTTCCAGTCGGGTGTGCTGCCGCGGTTGGCGCCGGCGCTTTCCGTGGGAATGGTGCCGACCACGCCGGAATCGGTCAGGAAGCTGATGGTATGGGTGGCCAGCGCACGGAAAGTGACCTTGCCGGGCAGCTTGAACGCGGCCAGGTTGCTGCGGTAAGCCATCTCCAGATCGTATCCCTTGACGTATTGCGACGCCAGGTTGAACGCCTGCAGGGTGACGTAGTTGGTGTTGGGCACAGGACTGTTCAGCAACATCGTCGAGCAGATTTCCTGGTTGCCGGCGACGCACAAATCCACCAGCTGCTGCGACGACAAGGTCGAAATCACGCCCTTGATGCGGATGTCGAAGTAGTCCAGCGAAGCGCTGAAACCCGGCGCCCAGCTCGGCTGGTTGAGCACCACGCCGAAGATCGAGTTGCGCGCCAGTTCAGGACGCAGCTTGGTGTTGCCGACGGTGCGCTGCTGTACCGTGAGGGTATTGCCCTGGTACAGATTGGTGCCATTGATGACCACCGGCGCGGCGTACAATTCGCTCAGATTCGGCGCGCGCACATCCTTCGAGGTCACGGCGCGCAGGCGCCAGCCATCGCCGCCGGTCCAGGTCGCGCCCAGCTTCCAGCTGCTGACCATGCCCGAGGTGCTGTACCTGGTGCGGCGGTCGGCCAGGTTGATATTGGCCTCGCCAAACGTCGCCGACTTCAGCACCGGCACGTTCAACTCCATGTACGCTTCCTTGACGTTGTAGGTGCCGTTCGCGTTATGGTAATTCCCGGAAAACCAGTTGTTGCCGATCTGCGTATTGAGCAAGGGGTCGGCGGGATAGGTGGCGTTATTGGGCGTTTCGCTGGTGACGCCTGCGCCGTAGGGATCGCCGTTGACGTGGTAGCTCTCGCGCCGGTATTCGGCGCCGGTGGCGAGCGACAACGGCCCGGCCCAGGTCTCATATATTTCACCGCTCATGTTGGCGCTGGCGACGTTTTGCGTCTGCACCGAGTGCTGGAAGGCGCCGGCGGGCGGCAGCACGTAGTTGAGCGCTTCGGCACTCGGGGCAATGTTGCCGAAGATGTTCATCGGCTTGCATCCCGACGCCACCGCGACCGGATTGCGGCAAATGATCGTGCCGTCCGGGCCGCGGATGGCGTCGATGGCGGCGTTGTAGTGCGCATTGAGCGACAGGTCGCGCACGGCGATGTCGGTCTGATTGCGGCCGTGCTGGGCATACGCATCGTAAGCCCAGTCGACGCCGAACAGGGAGAATTTACCGTTGGCGCCGATCACCAGGCGTTGCTGCTTGCGTTCAGGATGGACGTTGATACTGCGCGGGAATTGTCCGTTGCCGGTGCCGTACTGGAAATTCGTGATCTTGTTGCTCGCGCACCCTGCGACGATGGACGCCGGCAGGTAAGGGTTGTCGCACTGGATGGTCAGGTTGGCGTTCTTGATCGCGCCGGGCACCGGCGAAAACGCCGACGTCACCTCGGCCAGATTGGCCGTGACATACAGCTCGTGGTCGCTATTGATGTTGAGCCCGGCGCGCATATAGGCCACTTTGCGCGTCAGATCCATCGCCAGGTTGGAGCCGCCCTGGATGGTGCCGCTGCGGTCGCCGCCCACGCAGGCGGGATTGATGCAGTTGGTGACGCCGCCGGTGCCGGTCGGCTTGCCGTTGGAACCGTACAGATACGGGTACGGCACGCCATCGGCGCCGAAAGCGGTGCCCTGCAGCGGGCCGTTGGTGATCAGGCCGTAGCGCGCATATTGATACGGTTGCGAGCGGTGGACGAAGCGGATTTGCGGCTTGCCATCGGCGCTCTCGGCGAGCGAGCGCGTCTGCAGGTCGGGATTGGTGAACCAGTCGCGTCCGCCGACGCCGATCTCGCCGAAACCGGGCGAATCGATGCCGCGTTCGCGGCCGTATTCGCCGCTGACGACGACGTGCAGCCGCTCATCGAGGAAAGCCCCGCCCCAGGCGGCCTGCAGGGTCGCATTCTTGTCGTCGCCATAGGTGGTTTCCCCGCCTTCGAGATTGCTCTTGAAGCCGACGAATTTCTTGTCGGTGATGAAGTTGACCACGCCGCCGATGGCGTCCGAACCGTAGGAGGCCGAGGCGCCGCCGGTGACGACGTCGACGCGCTTGATGAGCAGTTGCGGGAACTGGCTGATGTCGGTCACGCCGGTGACGTTGGCGCCGATCACGCGCTGGCCGTCGAGCAAAGTCAGGGTGCGGATCGCGCCCAATCCGCGCAGGCTCAGCGAGCTCAGGCCCTGCACGCCGCTGCTGGTGCTGTAGGTAAAGGTGGTGCGTCCGGTGCTGCCTTGCAGGGCGGGCAGTTCGATCATGGTGTTGAAGACGTTCGGCTCGGCGCTTTTGGCCAGGTCGTCGGCGCTCAGGGTGGTCGTCGGCGTCGGCTGGGTAAAGCCGCGCGAGGAAATGCGCGAGCCCGATACCGTCACCACCTTCAGATCGCTGGCAGCTGCGCTGGCGCCATCGCCGGCGGCGGGTGCGGCATCCGGCGCGGCCTGCTGGGCGTGGACGGGTGTGGTCAGTGCGCAGAACGTGCTGGCGACTGCGATGCTGATCAGTTTTCTTTGAATCGGTTTCATGTGTCTGTTGTCCCC
>Ga0247812_10000239_pt1 | contig 50350 bp, 45 predicted proteins | sample UWRJL149409B1_FD_178011 | JGI IMG/M metagenome (GOLD analysis project Ga0247812, IMG submission 178011) | Plant litter microbial communities from Arlington Agricultural Research Station in Wisconsin, United States - UWRJ-L149-409B-1 | ecosystem: Environmental > Terrestrial > Plant litter >...
AGGATCCGTATGCATAGAGCAATAACGGATTTTTACCATTTTTTTGTAATCCTTTACGATAAATCATCGAAATTGGCACCTTTACACCATCTCTGGCAGTTGCCCAAATACGCTCTTCAATATAATTTTCTTTATCAAATTTTCCGCCTAAAACCTGTTGCTCTTTTAAGATTTCTTTGGTTTTAGTTTTCATATTAAAATCAATCACAGACGAAGGCGTTGCCAGCGATTGATAACTGTAACGTAAAACATCTGTATCAAAATCGATATTGGTTGTCGTGTAAGCGTTATACGTTTCACTGCCAAAAGGAAGATAATAATCTGCATCGTCGTTCCACGGCATGATGCGAATATGATTCAAACCGTTTGAGCGTTCTTCTACGACCAGATAATTTTTAAAAATTTCGATATCTTCTAGCAAAACATCTTCTCGATGGGGAATAACGTCTGTCCAATTTCTCTTTCCTGTCTTATTTTCAGGCGTTTTCATCAACTTAAAGTTGGTAGCCTTGTCTTTATTCGTTAAAATGTAAAAAGAGTCCTGAAAATGCGAAATACTGTATTCTAAACCACGAACACGAGGCTGGAACACAACAAATTCTCCATCAGGAATATCTGAATTCAAAATTCTGTATTCAGTCGTCAAAGTGCTTCCTGAGCCTATTACAATATATTTTCTTGATTTTTCTTTGCTTACAGAAACATTAAAAGTATCATCAGTTTCATTAAAAACTAAAACATCTGTAGTAGATGCTGTGTTTAATTTATGCCTAAAAACCTTATCCGCTCTTAAAGTCACCTCATCTTGTTTGGTATAGAAAATAGTATTATTATCATTTGCCCAAACAGATCCTCCAGTGGCATTTTCGATTTTATCTGATAAAATTTCGCCTGTTTCTAAGTTTTTGATCTGAATCGTGTAGATTCTTCTTCCCACAATATCAACTCCAAAACTGGCAAATTTGTTATTGGGACTCACACTTAAACCTCCCAGTTTAAAATAAGCATGTCCTTTTGCTAATTCATTGCAATTGAATAAGATTTCTTCATCTGCCGAAAGGCTTCCCTTTTTTCTTGAAAATATTGGATAATCCTGACCTGTTTCGAAACGAGTGATATAATAGTAGCCATTATAAAAATAAGGAACTGATGAATCATCTTCTTTGATTCTGCCTTTCATCTCTTCATACAAATTTTCCTGAAGCTCTTTTGTATGCGAGGTCATTTTCTGGTAATATAAATTTTCCTGATTCAGATAATCAATAACTTCGGAATTTTCGCGGTCATTTAACCAAAAATAATTATCAATTCGTGTTTCTTTATGTTTTTTTAATGGTTTTGGAATTTCTTTGGCTTGCGGAGCCATTATATCGTTTTGCATTGATTAAGCATTAGTTTTTAAATACGAAGGAGCAAAAATACTACAAAGACAATAGAACCAAATTAATTTTTTCATAAAATATTCTATTGATATGATAAAGCAATATACTAATTTTGTACGAAACAATTTAAAAAATCAACAAAAATGGATTTAATGGGAATGATGGGTAAACTTAAAGAAACCCAACAAAAAATTGAAGATACTAAGAAGCGTTTAGATACTGTTTTGATTGATGAACAAAGCGCTGACGGATTACTAAAGGTAACATTAACTGCAAATAGAAAAGTAAAATCGATCTCTATTGATGATTCTTTGCTTGAAGATAAAGAACAATTAGAGGATTACTTGGTAGTAACGCTAAATAAGGCAATTGAAAGAGCTACACGCGTTAACGAACAAGAACTTGATGCTGTTGCAAAAATGGATATGCCAATGATTCCAGGAATGGATAATTTATTCAAATAAGAGATTTTTTTACTTCTTTTTTAATAAAATCCGATTCATTTTTAACTAAATGAATCGGATTTTTTTATGCCTTTCTCCTACTCTTTTTTCTTTTAAAATTTCTTTGTTGCAATCGAAATAGTTCTGCCTTTACGTTTTTTTTACCACTATAAATTTACTTGCTTTTTTAAAAAAAAAAGATTGTAAACTACCTCTTTCTACACTTCTTTTTAGCTCGTTTTTTAAGCATAAAATAATGACTTTCAACAGAAAACGTTTGCGTAGATTTTTTTTTCGACTGACAAATATCAGCTTTATTCTCTTGATATGTCTTGATATTTGATACAGATAAAAAGCTAAAACCAACAGGATTTTATTTTTATCAGAAGTAAAACCGTATCAATATTTTTTCTTTAGTAAGCGAATATTTGTAAGGATAAGTCAAATCAAAAACAGTAAAAACAACACAAAACACAGGATAAGAAATTAGTTACAAAATAGATTTTTAGAGTTAATTATACACCAGACTCAAAAAAACTTTTGTCCGTAAAATAACTAGTTATCACAATCTATAAAACTGCATTAAAAGTGAATATTAACTATAACACAAATTATTATGAATGAGAAAACTTTAAGTCCAAATGGAACCGAAAACAAAACAGCAGAAAAACAAAGTGCTGGATTAGTAAAAGATACCGTAAAGGAAACTCTAAAAGTTGATGCTATTGCTCATGTCGAAGAACTTGCCAAAAAAGGAGCAATTGCTCTGGAACAATTCCTGGACCTTAATCAGGAGCAAGTTGATTATATTGTGGCGAAAGCCTCTGTTGCTGCCGTAGACAAACACGGCGAACTTGCTTTGCATGCTGTTGAAGAAACAGGCCGTGGTATTTTTGAAGACAAAGCAACCAAAAATATGTTTGCTGCTGAAAATGTAACCAATAGCTTAAAAAATTTAAAAACCGTAGGTATTATAGGAGAAGATCAATTATCCGGAATTGTAGAAATTGCAGAACCAGTGGGAGTAATTTGTGGTGTAACACCAACAACAAACCCTACTTCTACTACTGTTTTCAAGGCTTTAATCGCCCTTAAAACCCGTAATCCAATTATATTTGGTTTCCATCCTTCGGCTCAACAATGTTCTAAAGCTGCTGCAATTGTAGTTCGCGATGCTGCAGTTGCTGCAGGAGCTCCGGAAAATTGTATTCAATGGATCGAATATCCATCGGTAGACGCAACAAATGCTTTGATGAATCACCCTACAATTGCAACCATTCTGGCTACCGGAGGAAACGCAATGGTTCGTGCCGCTTATTCTTGTGGTAAACCTGCGCTGGGTGTTGGTGCCGGAAACGTTCCTGCTTATATCGAAAAAACCGCCAATATAAAACAAGCTGTTTATGACATTGTACTTTCAAAATCATTTGACTGGGGAATGATTTGCGCCTCTGAACAAGCTGCTATTATCGATAAAGAAATCTATGAAGAAACAAAAGCAGCTTTTAAACATCATCATGTTTATTTTGCTAATGAAAAAGAAAAAGCAAAACTAGAAGAATTAATGTTTGGAGTTACTGCAAAAGGTTTAAACTGCGGTGGTGCAAAATTAAATCCAAATATTGTTGGAAAGTCTCCGCAATGGATTGCACAACAAGCTGGTTTCTCTGTACCTGAAAATATTGTAATTATTGCAGCAGAAGTAACAGAAGTTGGCGTAAACGAGCCATTGACCAGAGAAAAACTTTCTCCTGTACTGGCAATTCTAAAATCAAATTCAACTGCTGAAGGTATAAAATTATCTGAACAAATGGTCGAATTTGACGGATTAGGACACTCAGCAGCCATTCATACAAAAGATGAAAAAATAGCCAAAGAATTTGGAGTGGCAGTAAAAGCCATTCGTGTAATCTGGAACTCTCCTTCGACTTTTGGAGGTATCGGAGACGTTTACAATTCATTCATTCCATCTCTTACCCTTGGATGCGGATCTTATGGAAAAAACTCTGTTTCAGGAAATGTTGGAGCAATAAATTTAATCAATATCAAGCGAATTGGTAGAAGAAACAATAATATGCAGTGGTTCAAAGTCCCTTCAAAAATCTATTTCGAGCCTAACTCGATTCAATATTTAAAATCAATGCAATCTCTTGACAAAGTTATGATCGTAACTGACTTGAGTATGCTAAAACTTGGTTTTGTTCAAAAAATTATAGACGTATTAAACCGTCGTGCCAACAAAGTCGATATTAGAATTTTCTCTAATGTAGAACCGGATCCAAGCATTGAAACTGCCAGAGCAGGTGCCGAAACAATGTGTGAGTTCCAGCCGGATAGTATTATTGCATTAGGAGGAGGATCTGTTATGGATGCTGCCAAAGTTATGTGGCTACTGTACGAACAACCTCAGGTTTCGTTTGATGATGTAAAACAAAAATTCCTGGATATTCGTAAACGTGCGGTAAAAATTCCAACTTTAGGAACAAAAGCAAAAATGATTTGTATACCAACGACCTCAGGAACTGGTTCAGAAGTAACTCCTTTTGCCGTAATTTCAGATCATTCTGTCAATAAAAAATATCCTTTGGCAGATTATGCTTTTACGCCTACTGTTGCTATTATTGACTCTGAGTTAACGAAAACTGTTCCTCCGTCAGTTATTGCAGATACCGGAATGGATGTACTTACGCATGCAACAGAAGCATACGTTTCTATTGTAGCGAATGATTACACAGACGGACTTGCGCTGCAAGCTATTAAAATGGTATTTCAATATCTGGAGAGAACCTACCTTGACGGTAAAAATGATGACGAGGCACGCGATAAAATGCACAATGCATCAACAATTGCAGGTATGGCTTTTGCCAATGCAATGCTAGGAATTTCTCACTCTATGGCCCACAAAATTGGAGGAATGTTCCATACGCCGCACGGTCGTACAAATGCCATTTTATTGCCTTATGTTATTAAATACAATGGCGAAGTTCCCGGAAAACTTTCGGTATGGCCTAAATACTCTACTTATAAAGCAGATCAAAAGTATTTCGAAATTTGCCAGGTGTTAGGTCTTCCTGCAAAAGGACCAAAAGACGGTCCACAGGTTTATGCTCAGGCCTGTTACGAATTGGGTAAAAAAGTAGGAATAAAAATGAGTTTTAAAGAACAAGGTCTTGATGAAAAAGAATGGCTTGCAAAACTGAATATACTTGCCATGAATGCTTTTGAAGATCAATGTACTCCGGCAAACCCTCGTTTACCTTTAGTAAAAGATATGGAAGAAATTATGCGTAAAGCATATTACGGAGAAAAAATCTAAATATAAATTTAGATAAAAACTTAAAAACCGCCTTTAAATTAAGGGCGGTTTTTTTTATTTTTTTAAAATAGGAATTAAAACTTCTGAAGCGTTTCAATTACATAAGTATGCATTACTTCTTTATAATCTAAATGAGTTACAACCCTTAGTTTATTGTGCCCCATTGAGCTTATCAAAATATTTTTTTGTTTCAATTTTTCAATCAAAAGCTGATCACTATAGCCCTCTGCTAATGAAAAAATCAAAATATTAGTTTCTACAGGTTCAATATGAGATACCCAGGGTTTCGTACTTAAAATTGCCGCGATCTCTTTTGCACGTCGATGATCTTCTGCCAATCTTTCGATATTATTGGCCAAAGCATATAATCCGGCTGCAGCCAAATAACCCACCTGACGCATTCCTCCTCCCAATATCTTTCTGATTCTCAACGCTCTGTGAATATCAGCTTTGCTACCTAACAAAATAGAGCCTATTGGAGCTCCCAATCCTTTTGATAAACAAACCGAAATAGTATCGAAAATAGCACCAAAATCTTTCGGATTTTGTCTTTTGGCCACCAATGCATTCCAAATTCTGGCTCCATCCAAATGGAATTTCAAATTATTATCATCGCAAACCTTTTTTATTTCTCTTAAATCATCTAATTCATAACAAGCTCCGCCTCCTTTATTGGTTGTGTTTTCTACACAAACCAAACTCGTTAACGGACTATGATAAAACTCCGGATCGTTAATGGCTGCTGCTACCTGATTTGCGGTAATCATCCCTCGATTTCCATCTAATAAACAACAAGAAACGCCACTATTAAACGAAACTCCTCCACCTTCATAATTATAAACGTGCGCAAATTTATCTGCAATTAATTGCTCTCCGGGTTGTGTATGTAATTTTATAGCGGTTTGGTTGGCCATGGTTCCTGACGGAAAAAATAGTCCTGCCTCCATACCAAAAAACTCAGCGACTCTGGTTTCCAACTCAATAACTGTAGGATCTTGTCTGTATACATCGTCGCCAACATGAGCGTTAAACATATACTGCAACATTTCGTTTGTAGGTTTGGTAATAGTATCGCTAATTAAATTTATCTCCATATTCTAAAAAGTATATCTTTTTTGTAAAGCAAAATTACGTATTACTGATAGTTATTCTTGGCAAGTTTTGCTAAAATTTAACTTGTAAATACAATTAAACCAAATTAACGCAATATTTACAAAAATCATATAAAACTACCATTAATATTCTAAAATTGATTTATAATTTTAATAACCAATTTGTTAGGCAAAAAATACGCAGTTGATATGCAATACAGAGCAAATAAATAACTATTTGATAATCAGGTAAATATTCAAGCGTAAAAATAACATAAAAAAAGTGCAAATTTTTTTACTGGCGACAAGCCATCCATAAAATATTTTTCTCTTTTTTATCTTAACTAAATAATTCCTGAAAGCAAATTATATTTCGGTAACTTATTTAAACCGACAGACTTTTTAGAGACTATTTTATATGTTAAAATTAATGCTATAATCTAAAAACTATATCTTATTTTTGTACAATAAAAATTACGTATTGATTTAAAATTTATTTTTTATAGATCCATTTTATCAACCACGTAAAATTCAAAAAACAAATAAAACTACTATTAATTTATGACAACTACCGAACAAATAAAAGGTATTGTGGAGCGCCTTGGTGCGTTGAGGAGGTATCTTTGACGTTGATGCCAAACTAATTGAAATTGCCAACGAAGAAGAAAAAACCTTCGCACCCGACTTTTGGAACAATGCAAAAGAAGCCGAAGTCATTGTAAAAAACCTTCGAAACAAGAAAAAATGGATCGAAGATTACAACAAAGCCATCGAACTTACAGATGAATTACAACTTGCCTATGATTTTTATAGAGAGGGGGAACTTTCTGCAGAAGAATTAGACGAGCATTATAATACAACGCAAGCTCATATCGAAAACATCGAGTTCAAAAACATGCTTTCAGACGAAGGTGATAGTTTAAGTGCCGTTGTACAAATTACTGCCGGAGCCGGCGGAACCGAAAGTTGTGATTGGGCAGGAATGCTAATGCGTATGTATATGATGTGGGGAGAAAGCTATGGCTTTAAAATAAAAGAACTAAACTTTCAGGCTGGCGAGGTTGCGGGAATTAAAACCGTTACGCTGGAATTTGAGGGCGATTATTCTTTTGGATATTTAAAAGGAGAAAACGGTGTACATCGTTTGGTTCGAATCTCTCCTTTTGATAGTAATGCCAAACGTCATACTTCATTTGCATCTGTATATGTTTATCCGCTTGTTGATGACAGTATCGAAATTGACATTAATCCTGCCGATATTGAAATTACAACTTCCCGATCCAGTGGTGCAGGAGGACAAAATGTAAATAAGGTCGAAACCAAAGTACAATTGGTACACAAACCAACCGGAATCCAGATTCAATGTTCTGAAACACGATCTCAGCAAGACAACAGACAACGTGCCATGCAAATGTTGCGTTCGCAATTGTATGAAATCGAATTGAAGAAACAGCAGGCACAACGCGCTGATATCGAAGCCGGAAAAATGAAAATCGAATGGGGTTCGCAAATACGTAATTATGTAATGCAGCCTTACAAGTTAGTAAAAGATGTTCGTACAGGTTATGAAACCAGCGATGTAGATGGCGTTATGAACGGAAATATTGATCCTTTCCTAAAAGCATTTTTAATGATGATGGGGCAAAGAGAGGAAGAATAAATGAATAAATATATCAAAGGTTGTTTAGTAATTATAGGTGTTTTTATTACTCTGGTAGCAATAATAATTGGTTGGTTCTTTTGGTCATCAGATCACCGAAGAAAACAAGCCGAAATTGATTCAATTGAATTCTCAAAAGAATGCGATACAGTCAAACTTATTACTGAACAACCTGAGATTCAGTTTGCAAAATTCAAAAAGAATGAAATTAATATTCTTAAGTTTCAGATACTAAGACAAGGAAAATTTATTCAGGACACATTGATTAAAAATGGGTTCAATAAAAGAACCAGTTATGATGAATATAAATCTATTACTATTCCTTACAAAGCATTTTTAAAAACTGATACAATTGTAGTTACCACACAAAACAAATTGCATTATTATATCTCAGGCTATCATCATTATGCGTACTTACATTACGGAATGACTGGATATGTTGGAAGTAATGACTGTAGATTTTCTGACAATCCTACAATTAATAATGAAGTTTTTTTACGACCTGTACTTTTTAGGGAAAACGGATGGATTGACCCTGAAATATCCAAGCATATTCATAAAATTAGCGTATCTGATAGCATAGCGTATTATGGTTTTACAAAAAAATGCAAAATAAAAATAGAAGATGCGGAGCGTATCCTGAAAGAAAAAAGAAAAGACCAGGTTTTTAGATCTAAAACAACTAATGGGATTGAGGTTGGTCCAAAAAATAGTTACTATGTATTTGGCGAAGAAACAGAATCAGGAACACTTCCTGATGATCTTGTTCCCAGAAATCTTAAACATTATGTAGTTAAAATAAATTGCGAAACTGGAGAATATAAACGATATGAGAATTATCCATTTGATAATTAATTGCTTACTTTTATAAGTAATGGTAATTATTCTTATTAGTTTTTAACTATCTGAAATAGTAACTTTATTAAATCTTTTTAATTTAAAACAACAATCATGATTAAGTGGGCAGATATAATTCGTTTTACGAACAAAGGAAATCCAACTCCTGATAAAAGAGTGGAAAAAACACCTGAAGAATGGAAACAGATTTTAACTACTGAAGAATTTCAGGTAACAAGACTAAAAGGTACCGAAAGGTCTTTTAGTTCTGAACTTTGCAGTTTATTCGATCCGGGAATTTATGAATGCAAATGTTGTGGCACTTTACTTTTTGACGCAAGCGAGAAGTTTGAATCAGGAACGGGCTGGCCGTCTTTTACACAACCGCTAAAAGAAAATGCTATAGCTTATCATGCAGACAAATCATACGGAATGATTCGCGTTGAGGTAGTTTGCAATACCTGCGACGCTCATTTAGGACACGTTTTTCCTGATGGTCCTGAACCTAGCGGCCTGCGTTATTGTATTAATGCTATTTCCCTTTCTAAAATAAAAGAATAAAAAATCTAAAAAAGCGATTCCTTATAATTTAAAGTGAATCGCTTTTTTATTATAATTCATTTTTAAATGAGAATAAAATTTAAAAAAAGCTTTCAATTTAACTCCCGAAGAAAATACATTCCAAATTAACCTTAGGATTTAACTTACCAATTTTACAATTTTTTAAAATTAAATTGCAAACAAATTCAAAAAAAATCAAAAAAGTAACGTTTCATTTCTATTATTTGCTTTAAATAACTACTATAAATCAGCAAAAAACCCATCTTCAAATCAAACCTAGAGAAACTTACAAAATAACATGACCCTTTAATGAGCGATTAAAACGGCTATTTACTATCCAAAACAATTAAAATCAATTGATTTAAAACAAGATAAGTGTACATCAATTCATCGGATGGTTACGATTTACAAGCATTTATATTGACCACTTAAAACCTACAAAATCCATAAATTAAAAACCGGTTTTACCTTCGGTAATTCGAAAACAATCAAAAAATTAATAGAATTACTGTTAAAATTGTAATCTTTAAACTATTATTTAAAATACTATTTAAAAAAGTTCAAAATAAGATTAGGTAATTTAAATCTAATTGATTTTATTTGGTGCGAAATAACCCCTAAAACAATTAAATTCATTCGATGAAATCCTATTCAATTCAAGAAATTAATGAAGTTATTAATGGCGTAATTTACGGCACGACTTCGCAAACTATTACAGCAACAGAACAATTAGAAAAAGCCACCACTTCTGAAATTTCTTTTATAGGAAATAAAAAATATGAAAAATTCTGGGAAGCTTCAAAAGCTTCAATTGCAGTTGTTAACGAAGACATTTCAATTGAACCTGGAGATAATCGTGCTTTTATTAAAGTAAAAAATGCTGATTTGGCTATGTCTCAAATTCTAGCACTTTTTGCTCCTCCTACCCCAATATTTCACAACAATATCCATAAGTCAGCAAATGTTGATGAAACAGCTGTTATTGGAGAAGGTGCCAGAATTGGTGCAGGTTGTTATATTGGCCCTAAAGTTGAAATTGGTGCAAACACAACTATTTATCCAAATGTTACTATTCTAGACGAATGTACTATTGGTAAAAACACTATTATTTGGTCAGGAGCCGTAGTTCGTGAGCGTTGTTATATTGGTAATGATTGTATCATTCACCCAAATGCTACAATTGGCGCTGATGGTTTCGGATTTCGTCCTTGCAGCGAAAAAGGCTTAGTTAAAATTCCGCAAATCGGAAATGTAATTATCGGTAACGGAGTTGAAATTGGAGCAAATACCTGTGTCGATCGTGGAAAATTTAGTTCTACAGTTCTTGGCGACGGATGCAAAATCGATAATTTAGTTCAAATTGGACATAATAGTAAATTAGGTAAATTTTGTATTATGGCCGGAAATAGCGGTTTAGCCGGTTCTGTAACATTAGGAAACGGTGTAATTATTGGCGGAAGCGCTTCTATAAAAGATCATACAACTATTGGAGACGGTGCTATTGTTGGTGCAGGTTCTGGTGTTGTTGGTGATATTCCTGCCGGAAAAACAATGTTGGGATATCCTGCTGTCGAAGCTCGCGATGCATTAAAACAATGGGCTATTTTGAAAAGAATGGTTTGCGATTCAAAAAAATAAAAGGCATTAGTTAAATCAATATAAAATAAAAACAGAAGTTCGCTTCTGTTTTTTTTATGCTGTAAAGTAAAATCTAATCAAGTAAAACAAATTTAAATTCCTCTGCTACTTCTTGAGGAAAGCATAAAAAAACGAACAGATGACCAATTTATATTTTCACTTCAGCAAAACATTTTATTATGCGGGTTTCAATTGATTTTGTAAATTAGCCAACACTATTTTGTAAAAACCACAATATATCATGGATTTAAACTTCAATAAAAACGAAGATCACAATAAACTATTACTTTCTGACTTAAAACAAAGATTTGCGAAGGTAAAACTGGGTGGAGGCGAAAAACGTATCGAAAAATTACACGCCGAAGGAAAAATGACAGCCCGCGAACGCATCGCTTATCTATTAGACGAAGGATCAAAGAATATTGAAATTGGAGGATTTGTTGGAGACGGAATGTATGCAGAACATGGTGGTTGCCCTTCCGGAGGAGTTGTTATCAAAATAGGCTACATAAGAGGCAAACAATGTATTGTAGTTGCCAATGATGCTACTGTAAAAGCCGGTGCCTGGTTCCCTATTACCGGAAAGAAAAATCTTCGTGCGCAGGAAATTGCCATGGAAAACAGATTGCCTATTATTTATTTGGTCGACAGTGCTGGGGTTTACTTGCCTCTTCAGGATGAAATTTTTCCCGATAAAGAACATTTTGGCCGAATCTTTAGAAACAATGCCCAAATGAGCAGTATGGGCATTACCCAAATTGCTGCGGTTATGGGTAGCTGTGTTGCCGGAGGTGCTTACTTGCCTATTATGAGCGACGAAGCCTTAATTGTCGATAAAACCGGAAGCATTTTTCTTGCCGGAAGTTATTTGGTAAAAGCTGCCATTGGAGAAACGATTGATAACGAAACTTTAGGTGGCGCGACAACACATTGCGAGATTTCGGGTGTGACTGATTATAAGGCTAAAGACGATAAAGACGCATTAGATAAAATAAAAAATATAGTAGATAAAATAGGCGACTATGATAAAGCGGGCTACAACCGAATCAAATCTGAAAAACCTGCCTTAGAGCCTAAAGACATTTACGGAATTTTACCAAAAGCGAGAAACGAACAATACGATATGATGGAAATCATCAATCGTTTGGTTGATAATTCAGAGTTTGAAGCTTATAAAGACGGTTATGGTCAAACCATTATTACAGGTTATGCCAGAATCGATGGCTGGGCGGTAGGAATTGTTGCCAATCAACGAAAAGTGGTTAAAACCAAAAAAGGCGAAATGCAGTTTGGCGGAGTTATTTATTCTGATAGTGCCGATAAAGCCACACGATTTATTGCTAATTGTAATCAGAAAAAAATTCCGTTAGTATTTGTACAGGATGTTACCGGTTTCATGGTGGGATCTAAATCTGAACATGGCGGCATCATAAAAGATGGTGCTAAAATGGTAAATGCCGTTAGTAATTCGGTAGTACCTAAATTTACTGTAATTGTTGGTAACTCATACGGAGCAGGAAATTACGCTATGTGCGGAAAAGCCTATGATCCAAGATTAATTTTTGCATGGCCAAGTGCAGAACTTGCTGTTATGGGAGGAACTCAGGCTGCAAAAGTTTTAGTCCAAATTGAAGCTTCTTCGCTTAAAGCAAAAGGAGAAATCGTAGACGAAGCCAAAGAAGCAGAATTATTTAATAAAATTAAAGCAAGATACGATGAACAAACTTCTCCATATTATGCTGCTTCAAGATTATGGACAGATGCCATCATTGATCCTTTAGATACACGTACGTGGATTTCTATGGGAATTGAAGCAGCCAACCATGCTCCTATTCAAAAACAATTTAATTTAGGTGTTATTCAGGTTTAAAAATTCCTGATTCCCAGAACAAGTTAAAAAAATACAAAAATCTCAATTTCAGATACTTAAAATTAAATATATCATTAAAAAGCAGTAACTTTAGATGTAATTTTTAATCACGTAGTATCATGGAAAATGTAAAAAGTTTAAATAAGTGGGCAAATGCGCACACTTATTTACCGGTTGATTTAGTACGTATTGTTTTGGGGGTATTTTTATTTATGAAAGGAGTTTCTTTTATAACCAACATTCAATATTTACATGATTTAATTTCTCCAATTGATCAATTTGGCGGCGGAATGTTTCTATTGCATTATATTGCACCAGCTCATATGATTGGTGGTATTATGATCTTTTTCGGACTGCTTACCCGCTGGGCAATCGCAGCTCAATTACCAATATTATTTGGGGCAATTCTCATCAATTTTATGGGACATATGCATTCTGAAAGCTTAATTTTGGCCATCGTCGTTTTATTAGTTTGTATTTTCTTCCTGTTTTACGGCAGCGGAAAACATTCGGCTGATTACTATTTCAAAATGCAACAGTAATTTATCTTATCCTTAACTACTTCAAAATTTTGAGGATAACATAATAACACTACTTTTAAAGTTAATTAATTCTTTAAAATTTCTTTAATTGTATTTTATGAGTTAAATTCGCCACCATGAATTGGATTCGTAAAACTGTTATTTTTATATCACTTCTGATAATTGCTTTTTTTGCTGTTCAGGCAAACGAATCTTCTATTGAAATAACTGAAAGTCAAAAAACGGATACCAATTTCTCAATAGATCACGCCGATTCATTGGCTTTTATTCAACCGCAAACCAGTTATCAGTTTTCTGCAAATATAAAATCAAACTCCTCTGGTTTAATCAAATGGTTTGATTCTTTACTGATGGTGATTCCACAGCACAAAGCAGTTCAATCAACATCTAACTTCGCAAATCAATTTGCAACTCAGAGCAAAAAAGTCCTTTTGATGCTCTATCCTTTCCATTTTTTCTGGTAGACATTTTATGAAATTTTAATTAAGGAAAAACTTTTCCTGATAAAGTGAGCCGTTTTCTATCATGAAAGCTGTTTCATATTTTATAATAATTTACCCAATTTTAAAATCAATGGAAACAAGTGTAACCATAATTGGTATTGTGATCGCGATCATAGTAGCCATTCCTGTATATTTTTCAGCACGAACGAGCGCTGCAAGCAAATCAAAAATTTTAAACATAAAAAAGAAGTTCAGTCCAACACATCCGGAAGATTTTGATCTAACTGAATCTCAAAGTAACAAGACACTAACAATAGATCAAAAAAACAGACGATTTATTTTAATGAATTTCAATCCTAATCAGCAAGAATCTACTTATGTAGATTTAAAGACTGTATCATCATCTAAATTAGTTTTAACCACTGAAGGACCATCAGATACAATTATAAAAATCGACTTTGAATTTCAGGATAAAGAAACTTCTAAAAAAATTACAATACCATTCTATGATTTTGATGATGACCGCATCAAACAAATAAGTGCTTATCAAGATCATCAGTTTGCAAAAAAATGGCTTAAAATCATTCAAGATTCTATTTCACGTTAGTTATTTAATTCAGAAAAGAGGCTCCTAGTGAGTCTCTTTTTTTTGCTAAATATATGATATTTGTCATTTTCTGCGTCGTCCATAAATTCTAATTTTGAATTATACAAAATCCGACTTTATGAAAATCTCACTGACCCAAAAGTACAATGTTCCAGGTCCCAGATATACAAGTTATCCAACAGTTCCATACTGGAATGAAAGCGATTTTACTACTCAGGAATGGATAGCGTCTTTTCAGAAATCTTTTTCAGAAAGTAATGCTCAAAACGGAATTAGTTTATACATTCATTTACCTTTTTGCGAAAGCATGTGCACCTTTTGTGGCTGCAATAAACGCATTACAAAAAACCATTCAGTTGAAGAAACGTACATAAAAGCCGTCTTAAAAGAATGGGATTTATATTGTAATTTATTACCTCAAAAACCTCTTATAAAAGAAATTCATTTAGGCGGGGGAACTCCAACATTTTTCTCGACAAGCAATTTAGAATTTCTTATAAATAGTATTCTCTCTAAAGCAGACAAAGCTCTTAATTACGAATTTAGTTTTGAAGGTCATCCTAACAACACTACATATGAACAACTTAAAAAGCTTTATGATTTAGGCTTTCGCCGAGTGAGTTTTGGCGTTCAGGACTACGCAGAAAAAGTTCAAAAAGCAATTCACAGAATTCAGCCTTTTCATAATGTTGCAAAAGTAACTTTTTGGGCAAAAGAAATTGGTTATACATCAATAGGTCACGATATTATTTTTGGATTACCATTTCAAACGATTGAAAACGTAATTGATACTGTTGAAAAAACAAATTCTTTAAAACCGGATCGTTTAGCATTTTACAGCTACGCACATGTCCCGTGGATAAAAGGAAACGGACAACGCGGATTTAATGAAGAAAACCTTCCTAAAGATGCTGAAAAGCGTAAACTATACGAAACCGGAAAACAAATGCTTTCTCAAAATGGTTATCACGAAATTGGTATGGATCATTTTGCGTTAGTAACTGATAGTTTATATAAAGCAACAGCCAACAAAGAACTACATCGAAATTTTATGGGTTACAGTGCCTCAAAAACACAACTTATGATTGGTTTGGGAGTTTCATCTATTAGTGACAGCTGGTACAGTTTTGCTCAAAATACAAAAAGTATCGAAGAATACAATCAATTGCTAGAAGAGGACAAATTGCCTGTTGTAAAAGGCCATATTTTAAGCGATGAAGACTTAATCATTAGAAAACATATACTAAATCTCACCTGTGAATTTGAAACTTCCTGGAATAATGAATCATTATACTTTAAAGAAATTTCGAATGTATTAGAAGATTTAAAAGAAATAGAAAAAGATCAACTGATTATAATCGAGGAAGGCAAAATAAAAATCACAGAAGCCGGAAGACCTTTTGTTCGAAATATATGTATGGCATTCGATTTACATCTAAAAAGAAAATCACCGGAAACAAACTTGTTTTCGATGACAGTTTAATGACAATTAGGAGTTCCTTGCACAAACAAACTCATATTCGACGGAGAAATATAAGGAATTCCTAAACCTAGTCCTCTAAGGACAAATAAGACACCAATTACTACAGCAACATACGGAATTGCCTTTTGGATTTTATTTCTGAAAGGCAATTTTATTAATGAATGTACATAAACAACAATCGTCATTAAAGGAACTGTTCCCAGCCCAAACAAAATCATATACAAAACCCCAAAGCTGGCACTTTGCATGGCGATCGCACCAAATAAAGCTACATATACCATTCCGCAAGGCAAAAAACCATTTAATAATCCTATTGTAAAAAGGGATTTATATGTTTTCTTTTTAAATTGATTTCCTAAACCTGATTTTACTCTGGAGATAATTTTATAAACCGGTTTTGAAAAATTGTACTTTGAAAAAACTTTCTCCGGAATCAAAACTACAAGAATCATCGCCAAACCTATAAAAATAGACATCTTCTGCTGTAGTCCGGCCAGAAAAAAACCTCTTCCTAATAATCCAAAAATAAGTCCGACTGATGCATACGCAGTCAGTCGTCCTAAATGATATGTTATGATCTGCGTAACTTTTTTTGCTTCATTTTGATGATCTACAGGTAACATCATAGCAATTGGTCCGCACATTCCTATGCAGTGCAAACTACTTATTAAACCTAATATGAAAGCTGAGTATAGCATTTATTATTGCTTTTCTTTTTGCCACAGATTAATAGGGCTAAAATGATTTAAAACATTTTTAATTTAATGCATTTATCATTTTACATAAATCACTTCTTTTGATAGGTATTTTGTCCCTTTATATTCCCATTCCATATTAACATCCCAACGCCCTTTAATTAATTTCTTTTGCGGAATAAGCAAAGACGAATTAATCAAAACAATTTGAGTATTAAAATCAAATTTTTTATTTGAAGGTCGGTATAATGAAACATTTCCTTTTATTTTATCATTTTCAAAAGTGGCAGGAAAAGCAATTTTCACACCATTCTCTGTATAAGTAATAGAAGGTCTTTGCTGCAAATCATGAGCATTTTGAATTCGGGCCATTTCATCCTGAAAATGCGAATCGTGTTTATAATATTCTTCTACAACTAAATCATTATCATATTTACTATTCGACTGAACTTCGAAAACAAAATATAAAATAAAGCTCATAAACAATGCAAATGCTATGACAATTCCGGTTCCCCAATTTATTTTCATGATAGTATATTTTAATTAAAACTTCGCGGTCCTAAAAAATTAGTTGTGGTAGTTTCGAGTAATTCTGTACCGTTATAAACTCCAATTTTAACTTTGGTTTTATCGCTTTCCAAAAGAACTTTATCGATTTCTATAAATAATGTTCCTTGTGAGATTCCTTCTTTTAAAACTTTAAAATGCTGTTTCCCAACATTGTTAATATTCCCTTTTTGATCAATTAATTCAAAATGGATATCATGGTAATCTTTCATCGTTTTATTAACGATTTTATAGGTATAAACATTACTAATCATATCGCCTTTATGCTGGAATAACTGACCTGGTAAACGTAAAACAACTGCCTGAACATCGGTTCTCAAAAACAACATTCCAACAAAAACGCTTAATAAAATGAACAAAACCGCAGTATAGCCTTTCATTCTTGCTGTAAACTTAAAAGGTGCTTTTTTTGCAATTTCATCTTCAGATGCATATCGAATAAGGCCTTTTGGTAAACCTACACTTTCCATTATTGTATCGCATTCATCAATACAGGCGGTACAATTGGTACATTCTAACTGAGTACCGTTTCGAATGTCAATTCCCATTGGGCAAACATGTACACATTGGTGGCAATCAATACAATCTCCTTTTCCTGTAGTTGCTCTATCTTCTTTTTTATTGAATTTCGCACGACCGGCGTCCTTTTCTCCCCTAACAAAATCGTAAGCTACATTAATAGATTTATCATCTAAAAGTACACCTTGCAATCTTCCATACGGGCAGGCAATAATACAAACCTGTTCGCGAAACCAAACAAAAACAAAATAGAAAACTCCGGTAAAAATAAGCAATGCAATAAAATTACTTGCCTGCTCAATTGGTCCTTGTTCGACCATTAAAAAAAGCTGATCGCTACCTACTAAGTAGGCCAGAAAGATATTTGCAATACCAAACGAAATCAGAAAAAAGATAGTCCATTTAATTAATCGCTTTCTAATTTTTTCGGCATTCCATTCCTGCCTTGCTAATCGGGACTGAGCGCCACGATCACCATCAATCCAATATTCAATTCGGCGAAAAACCATTTCTAAAAAGATAGTTTGCGGACAAATCCATCCACAAAAAATCCTTCCAAAAACCACAGTAAATAAAATTATAAAAACAATACCAACAAGCATTGAAATTACAAAGAGATAAAAATCCTGCGGCCAAAACGGAAATCCAAAAATATTAAAACGTCGCTCCATAACATTAAACATCATGAATTGGTTTCCGTTTACTTTTATAAACGGATTTGCAATTAAGATGGCTAACAATATGTAGCTAACTATTTTTCTATATTCATAGAATTTACCAGACGGTTTTTTAGGGAAAATAAATTTTCGATTACCTCCTTCATCAATAGTTCCGATGGTATCTCTAAAAGCTTCGTCTGGTAAATTTGACATGATTTTTGTAATTATTTTTTAACTTCAGTACTATCCTTTGGTGTACTTGCTGTGGTATCTTTTGTTGGAGCAGTTTCATCAACCCAAACTTCTCCTTCTGATTCTTTTGGATCTTTTGGATTACTTCCTTGCAAGGACAGAATGTAACTCGCTACTTTTTGAATTTCTTTAGGTTTCAAAGTTCCCTTCCAGGCAATCATTCCTTTACCGTCACGACCGCCATTAGTTATGGTATGAAAAAGATTTTTAATTCCTCCACCCAAAATCCAACGATTATCAGTTAGGTTTGGTCCAATTTGTCCTCCGGCATCAGCGCGGTGACATGCAGCACAATTTGTTGTAAAGATTTCTTTACCTGCTGCTAAATTTTCAGGATCGGTTAGTAAAACAACTGTTTTTTCATCCATTAAATCCGGCGCTGTTTTAAGGTATTCATCTAAATCAATTTTTGCCTGAGCCATTTCTTTTTTAAGCTCCATCTCCTGATCATCTCCACCAAAAACCTCATAACGGGCAAAATAAATCACTCCAAAAACGATGCAGATATAGAATAAATATACCCACCATGGCGGTAAATTGTTATCTAACTCTTTGATGCCGTCATAGTCATGATCCATCAACAAGTCACCTTCTTTTTCTATAGGTTGGGTTTTAGTAAGCTTCTGCATTAGATCTTTATACCAGGTGCTTTCTGTTAAACTCAAGCTATTTTCATATTCCAGTTTTGCCTTTTCTTCGGGTGACATCAATTGGTACATAATGCGGTTCACTGCACTTAATGTAATTTCAATCGCAATCAGAATAAATAGAAAAACAATTAAAAAGAGGGCAACCATTGGGTACTTAATAAAAGCTGGTCTATCACCTGAATCTATAAAGTATTCCATTAGAGCAAATACGATGAAGAAAATAATCGGTACTCTTACATATACTGGGAAAAACTTTTTCATTTTTAAATATCTTTTGAAATTATACTGCACCCTTCATCTAATGGTATTTCACTCATTTCCTGTATTTTTTCTTTTTTATATGAGAATACCCATAAGCCCAATCCAACAAAAAAGAAAAAGAATATCAAGAGAGAAAGTATCGGGTAAATTGCTATACCCGAAATAGTTTCCATATTGTGTTTTATTTGTTCAAACATAATGCTGTTATTTAGAAGTCTCTTTTACTTTAATATCAGTCCCAAGTCTTTGTATATAAGCGATCAAAGCAACAATTTCTCTTTCATTCATCGGAACGAATTTTTCACCTTTTGCAGCTGCTTTTTTCTTGCTTTCCTCATAACTTTTTACAAAGTCAGGATCGTTTTCTAAGCTCTTCTCAATTGCAAGAGCCTGAGTTCTTAATGTTTTTTGTGCATTGGTAATATCAGATTCTGTATAAGGAACCCCAAGTGTAACCATAGCTTGCATTTTCTTTTGAGTTAATGAAATATCCATTGGCTCATTATCAAATAACCATTTATAACCTGGCATAATAGAACCGGCTGAAATACTTTGTGGATTCCAGAAGTGGTTAAAATGCCAATTGTCATTATATTTTCCACCTACTCTTAATAAATCCGGACCTGTACGTTTTGATCCCCATAAGAATGGATGATCGTAAACAAACTCACCTGCTTTAGATTGCGGACCATAACGCTCGACCTCACTTCTAAAAGGACGAACTGACTGCGAGTGACACCCCACACATCCTTCTCTTATGTATAAATCACGCCCTTCTAATTCTAAAGGTGTATAAGGCTTAACACTTGATATGGTTGGAATATTTGACTTAACCATAATAGTCGGTACAATTTGAATAATACCTCCAATTAAGATAGCAATTGTAGCTAAAATGGTTAACTGAATTGGTCTTCTTTCTAACCATGTATGGAATTTTTCACCTTTTAATCTTCCAGTGCTTATTCTTTGTAAAGCCGGAGCCTGTGCTAGTTCATCTTCGATTGTATCACCCGCTTTTACAGTCATTATAATATTGTAAACCAATGTGAGCATTCCAATAAGATACAAAGTACCTCCTATTGCTCTCATCCAATATAACGGCATGATTGCTGTAACTGTTTCCAGGAAATTACCATAAGTTAAAGTACCATCAGGGTTGAACTGTTTCCACATTGAAGCTTGCTGAAAACCTGCCACGTACATTGGTAAAGTATATAAAATGATTCCTAACGTACCAATCCAGAAATGGAAATTCGCTAATTTTTTAGAAAACAATGAACTTTTCGTCATTCGCGGAATTAACCAGTAAATAATACCAAAAGACATAAATCCATTCCAGGCTAGTGCTCCCACGTGTACGTGAGCAACGATCCAGTCTGTATAATGCGCGATAGCATTGACATTTTTTAAAGAAAGCATTGGACCTTCAAAAGTGGCCATTCCGTAACCAGTAACAGCTACTACAAAAAACTTCAGAACCGGCTCCTCACGAACTTTGTCCCAAGCTCCTCTTAATGTTAAAAGTCCGTTGATCATACCTCCCCAAGATGGGGCAATAAGCATTACCGAAAATGCAACTCCCAAATTTTGAGCCCAGTTTGGTAAAGCTGAATATAATAAGTGGTGCGGTCCTGCCCAGATATAAATAAAAATCAAAGACCAAAAGTGAATAATTGATAATCTATAAGAGTAAACCGGACGGTTTGCAACTTTTGGAATAAAGTAATACATTAGACCTAAAAATGGAGTTGTAAGGAAAAATGCAACCGCATTATGTCCGTACCACCATTGCACCAAGGCATCTTGAACACCGGCGTAAACAGAATAGCTTTTTAAAGCTGATACGGGAATTTCGATATTATTAAAAATATGCAAAACGGCTACTGTAACAAATGTGGCAAGGTAAAACCAAATTGCAACATATAAGTGACGTTCTCTACGACGTAACATTGTACCTATCATATTGATTCCCATAACTACCCATATAAGGGCAATAGCGATATCAATAGGCCATTCTAACTCAGCGTATTCCTTAGATGAAGTAAATCCTAAAGGCAATGTAATGGCTGCAGCGACAATAATAAGCTGCCAGCCCCAAAAATGTACATTACTTAAAAAATCACTAAACATTCTTGCTTTTAGCAATCGCTGAAGTGAGTAATACATTCCTGCAAAAAAAGCGTTCCCAACAAAGGCAAAAATAACAGCGTTGGTATGCAAAGGTCTTAATCGACCGTAGCTAAGCCACGAAATACCATCTGTCATGTTGGGAAAAAGGTACATAACCGCTAAGGTAAGCCCTACTAACATACCAACTACCCCAAAGAGAATAGTGGCGTAAATGAATTTTTTTACAATTTTGTTGTCGTAATAAAACTGTTCCATTTCCATAATTATACTTGTTTTTCTTCTGTTTTTGATTTTTTATTCAAGGGAGTAATTTTTGTTTCATCGTCAAAAAGCATTCTGACGGAAGGTGTATAATCATCATCATATTGTCCTGATTTAACAGCAACAATAAAGGCAATAAAAAAACAAATTGCCACGAAAATACTTACTGAAATTAATAGATAAATGACACTCATACCTTATTTATATGTTCAACAAAATTACTAGGTAGGTCGTTGTTAAAATATGATAATTATCATAGTTGTAAACTAATGTTAAATTTAATAAAAAAACATTTACAAATCACTTATAACTATCTTAAAATACTCTTACTTAAATAGTTAGACATCAAAGTAACAAAACTTACGATTGTAATTGTACTCAAAGGCATAATAATGGCGGCTACTAATGGAAGCAGGTTGCCGGTTACTGCAAAAGAGAGCCCAACAATATTATAAAGGAGGGATAAAACAAAACTCATCTTAATTATCATAATTGATTTTTGTGATAATTTTAAAAAATAGTTCAGGCGTGAAAATTCTGAAGCGTCTAAAATAGCATCGCAAGCTGGAGAAAAAACATTGACATTCTCAGAGATAGAAATGCCAACATTACTTTGTGCTAAAGCTCCGGCATCATTTAAACCATCTCCTACCATCATCACATTTTGGCCTTTATCTTGTAATGCCCTGATAAATTGAAGTTTCTGTTCTGGCTTTTGATTAAAGATCAATTCAGTTTCTAAAGGTAAAATAGATTGAAGACTTGCCCTTTCTCCGTCATTATCTCCGGATAAAACCTTTATTTGATATGTTTTACTTAAATTAAAAAATAAATCTTCTAAGCCTTCACGGTATTGATTTTTAAAAGTAAATTTTCCGTAATAAACATCATCAATTTTAACATGAAGCGCAGTTTTTTCAATTTGAGATGAGTCGGGTCCTGAACTTCCCACAAATTCAGCAGATCCAATTTTTAGTTCTTTATTATTTACGGAGGCCAAAATTCCTTTTCCGGTTATTTCCTGAAAATCATCAATTTTAACTTTCTGTGTTTCTGATAAAAAATCATACAGCATGCGGCTTAATGGATGATTAGAAGCCCGAAGTACATTTTTTATCAAAATATAATCTTGTTCAGAAAGAATATTTCCTTCATATGAAATATTTGACTTTTTATTTGTTGTGATCGTTCCCGTTTTATCAAAAACAATCGTATCTACCTTTGCTAATTGTTCAATGACCAATGCATTTTTAAGGTACATTTTTTGTTTTCCCATTATTCTTAGAATATTCCCAAAAGTAAAAGGTGCTGTAAGGGCAAGTGCACAAGGACATGCAACAATTAAAACTGCTGTAAAAACATTAAATGCTGTATTGGCATCTATGAATATCCAATATGCAAAACCTGCAAAAGCAATTAATAATAATATAGGAGTAAAATAACGGCTTATGGCATCTGTAATCGTTTTATGTTTTTGAAACACATTTTTCTGAAAAATTTCATTGCTCCACAACTGGGTAAGATAACTTTGTGAAACTGAGTGCAACACTTCCATCTCGATTACTTTACCTATTTGTTTACCACCGGCAAAAACTTTATCTCCGGATTTTTTAGTAATAGGAACAGCTTCACCAGTTACAAAACTATAATCGATTTCGGCTTTTTCACTAATTAAAATACCATCTACCGGAATTAATTCCTGATTTCTAATCAACAATCTATTCCCTTTTTGAACATCGTAAACAGGAACACTTTCTTCTGATGTGTCAGTATTTATTCTGGTGACTGCAATGGGGAAATAAGATTTAAAATCTCTTTCAAAACTTAAAAAGCTATAGGTTTTAATCTGGAACATTTTTCCGAGCAGCATAAAGAAAACCAAGCCCGTTAAACTATCAAAAAAACCAGAGCCGTAATTCATTACAATATCAAAAGTACTTCGAATGAACATTACGACAATTCCTAAAGCAATAGGAATATCAATATTTAGCATTCCTGATTTTATACTTTTGTAAGCTGATACATAATAACCACTGGCAGAATATAAAAAGCTGGGTAACGCTAAAAGAAAGATCAATATTCTAAAAAATGGTTTATAATTATCAAGCCAAAACTCTTTAATCTCAAAATATTCCGGAAAGGACAATAACATTATATTACCGAAACAGAAAAAAGCGACACCTAATTTATAAGTTAAAGTTCTATCTACATTTGTTTTACCTGTTTCATAGTTTTCTAAACTAATGTAAGGTTCGTAACCTATTGAACTTAGCAAATAAACAATAGCTTTTAAGGAAACAAGATCTGAATTGAATGTAATTCGAACTCTTTTTTCAGGAAAATTAACTTGGGAAATACTTATTCCAGGTTGAATTTTGTTTAAGTTTTCAAGAATCCAAATACAGGAACTACAATGAATATGAGGGATATTTAACGAAGCAATGGCAGTATTGCCTTCTTGAAACTCTAATACTTTTGATAAAATTGCTTCATTGTCCAGGAAGTCATATTTGCCCTTAATATCTTGTGGAGTGGCACCTGGCGACTTTTCGAAATCATAATAGCAGGTCATATCATGAAGACTAAAAATTTCGTAAACGGTCTTACATCCGTTACAACAAAACTTTTTTTCATCAAAATTGATTTCTTCATTTTTAGTTATGGTCAACCCACAATGAAAACAACTCTGCTCACTCATAAAATCTGTTTTTTTGATACCACAAATGTTAAAAAAACTAGAGATGATAAAAATGATATTTATCATGTTATCACGAAATCGAATTCTAAATTTAACAAAATAAAACAGGTAAATAACAATATTCTTTTTTTTCGGCGTTTTTTTTACGAATAATAATGCCTACTAAAGCGAATAATAGTTAATTTTGCAGTAAATATTTTTTGCCATGAATAAATGTGATCAATGCATCGTACGACAGCTTTCTTCTCTTAAAGCACTTAATAAAGATGAAGTTGTAAAATTGGCTAATAGCAAGACCACCTATAAAATAAAAAAAGGAGAATCCATTTTTGAAGAAGGTGAAGTTACTAATGGCGTTTTTTGCATAAAAGATGGTGTTGGAAAACTCTCTAAATTAAGTGCAAACGGAAAAGATCAGATTGTAAAATTAGTACAATCAGGTGAACTTTTGGGCCAGCGCTCAATGATTAGTAATGAACCTGCAAATTTATCAGCAAAAGCAGTTGCTGATATGGAAGTTTGTTTTATTCCTAAAACTGAAATATTACACTTTTTTAACAATAACAATCAGTTCTCAATGAACCTGATGCAATCTGTTTGTGAAGATTTGAAAGAATCTGAAAACGACAAAATAGCTTTAGTTCAAAAAACCGTAAAACAACGTTTGGCCGAAACTCTATTGCAATTGCATGATTCTTTTGGTGAAAATGCTGATAAAACTTTAAAAGTTCAACTTACAAGAGAAGAATTAGGTGGAATAATAGGTACCGCTACAGAAAGCTGCATCCGATTATTATCCGACTTTAACAAGTTGGACCTAATTGAATTAGTAGGTAAAAAAATCATGCTTAAAAACATTAAAGCATTAAAAAAAATAGCCGAATAATTATAGTTTTTTTGCTTCGTTCCAAAACACATCCATTTCTGCCAAAGTCATATCCATTAAGGGTTTTCCTAATTCTCCGGCTTTACTTTCGAGATATTGAAAACGCTTAATGAATTTTTTATTCGTGCGTTCTAAAGCATCTTCAGGATTTACATTTAGAAATCTTGCGTAATTGATCATAGAGAATAAAACATCACCAAATTCAGCCTCGATTTTATCCTGATCACCTGATTTTACCTCAACTTGTAACTCTTCTAATTCTTCCTGTACTTTATCCCAAACTTGGTGTGGCTCCTCCCAATCAAACCCTACACCTTTTACTTTATCCTGAATTCGGCTAGCTTTGACCAAGGCCGGTAAGCTTCTTGGAACGCCTTCCAGAACTGATTTCTTACCTTCTTTCAACTTTAATTTTTCCCAATTTTGCTTTACTTCTTCTTCATCCTTAACAACAGTGTCACTATATATATGAGGATGACGATGAATTAGTTTATCACAAATTTCATTACAAACATCTGCAATATCAAAATCGTTAGTTTCAGAGCCAATTTTTGCATAAAAAACTATATGTAACAGCAAATCACCCAGTTCCTTTTTTACTTCATTTAGATCATTATCTAAAATAGCATCTCCCAGCTCATAAGTTTCTTCGATAGTAAGATGTCTTAGCGTTTGCAAAGTCTGTTTTTTATCCCACGGACATTGCTCACGAAGTTCATCCATAATAATTAATAATCGTTCGAAGGCTTTAAGTTGAAGTTCTTTGCTCATTTTATGATTTTTTTTGGGATTGTAACAAGTAATTGTAAAAGTAAAAAATCCTGCCAAGAAAACATCTTAACAGGATTAATATATTTGAATGCAGTTAACCGCTATTCTTCTTTTTTTGCTTTTGCTTTTTTAGCAGCAGGCGCTTTTTTTGGTTTTTCTTCAACAACCGGAGTTTCCTCTGCAGCTTCGGCAGCAGCAGGAGCCAAATCACTTACTAAATCTTTTGCCTGAAGTGTATTGTACCAGTTTAATACTTTTTTAATATCAGAAGGATAAACTCTTTCCTCATCATAATCAGGAAGAATTTCTTTAAAATAAGCTGCTAATGTAGCATTATCTTCTTTATGAGAAATTGCCTGACCTTTATTTTCCTTAGTAGCAATACGTTGCATTACTTCTGTCAATGGTTTTTCTCCATCGTAAGTATAAATTGAAATTTCTGACAATAAACTTACATTACTTTTTAAGTTAACAGTAATTTTTTTTCCGTCTGTCAATGATTCTGCCACAAAGCCTGTACGAGTTTGCACTTTCAATACATATAAACCTGGTTTCCCAGAAATGGCTAAAATTTTCTCTAAATTCATGTTTATTAAAATTAGTATTAAGAATTTGATTTATTATATTTTATTGATTCTAATTTCTCAGATCAATTATCTCCCTTTTTTAGCGGCAGCAAATTTCATTCTATATTCCTGAAACGTTTTGCCTTCGGTAATATTTTTTAATTTCTTTTGAATCAATCTTTTTTTCAAAGATGATATTTTATCGGTAAACAAAATACCTTCGATATGGTCGTATTCATGTTGAATAACCCTTGCGATCAAACCATCAAAAACTTCTGTTTTTACTACAAAATCTTCTTCGCAGTATTCTATTGTTACGGTTGGTTTTCTATAAACATCCTCACGAACGTCAGGAATACTTAAGCAGCCTTCATTAAAACTCCATTCTTCACCTTCTTCGTTCACAATCTTAGCATTGATAAAAGTTTTTTTGAAACCTTTTAAATCTTTTTGCTCATCTGAAGATAAATCATCATCATCACTAAAAGGAGTTGTATCAATAACAAACAAACGAATTGGAATACCCACTTGTGGTGCAGCAAGTCCTACTCCGTAAGCGTTATACATGGTTTCATACATGTTTGCTATTGTTTCTTTTAAGTTTGGATATTCCGGCGTAATTACCTCACCCACTTTTCTTAAAACAGGATCACCATATCCTACAATTGGTAAAATCATTTGTGTTTTTTTAATATTTTATGTAATGAAAACTCCTGAATTTAGTTCTCATAATTCAGCTGGCAAAAATAGTAAAAAATAGTCAATGAATAATTCTAAAGATATATTATATCATATTTTTTACTTTCTTCTCAAATCTCATCTATAATTATGCCAAATTAATTCGTACAATTCGTACTTTTGTTTGTAAACCGTACCATAATGTTTGATCGTATCTCGAAATTTACTAACAGTACCTCTTTTTTAAACGCCTCTAAAGTAACTATTGCTTCTGTTGTTCCAGTTATAATTTTGAATTTTTTAGGTCATTTTGAAATAGGCTTTACAATTGCTTTAGGAGCTTTCTATACCTATCCCAGCGATGTTCCCAGCTCTTTATCTCATAAAATTAAAGGTCTTATTGTGGCGTCTTTTATAGTGTCTGGCGTGAATTTATTAGTAAATCTGGCGTATCCCTATCCTTATTTATTTTATCCTTTTTTAGGATTTTTACTTTTTTTATGTTCGATGATTTCTGTGTACGGGCAGCGTGCTACTTTGGTATCATTCTCTGCTTTATTATCTATTACTTTATCATTTGGACATTTGCATGAAGGCTGGGATGCTTTTGAATATTCAGGTTTTATATTTATTGGCGGAATATTGTATTTAATTGTGTCGTTGGTTTTTCATTTTGTACAACCTTATAAATATGTTGAATTACAAATTGCCGAAGGCATAAAACTAACCGCCAAATATTTGAAATTAAGAGGTGATTTATGGAGTCCGGAAGCCAATCGCCAGAAAATTATCGAAAAACAACTTGCGATACAGGTCGATCTTAATTTAATTCACGAGGATTTACGACGAATGCTTATTGGCAATCAAAATGCATCTGGAACTACAAGTCAAAACCGAAAAATGCTTCTTGTATTTATCACTTTGGTTGAGATTCAGGAACTTGCCTTGTACACCTCTTTTGATCACAGCAAACTTCACGAAAAATTTGCCAAACATCCTGATGTTCTAAGAACATATCAAAATGTAGCCTATAAACTGGCATCAACATTAAAAAAGCTTTCTAAAAACGTACATAATATTAGTGCGTATGTTGATAAAAATGATTTGAAGAATGAACTTGATGCGCTTGAATTTGCCATTTTTGACTATGAAAAAACTTTAGGAAGGGAAGAAGCTGCAGAAGGAGTTTTGATGCTGACCAATATGTTAAAATATGCTAAGAATCAGGTTGGGAAAATCAAAATTATCCAACGCGCTTTCTCGCTTGCCATGCAGTCTTTTAAATTAAAGGATAAAGATAAAGAATTAGAAAAATTCCTAACTCCCCAATATTACCCGTTGCGCACTTTAATTGAAAATTTAAGTTTTTCGTCTTCTATCTTCCGGCATTCCGTAAGGTTAACCATCACGATTTTGATTGGTTTTACTATCGGACAGTTTTTAGCTTTTCAAAACGTCTATTGGATCTTATTAACCATTGTAGTAATTATGCGTCCAGGTTATGGCTTGACCAAAGAACGCTCTTATAACAGAATTTTCGGGACCATCCTTGGAGGTCTTTTAGCTTTTGGAATTGTATCTGTAATACAGAATCATGTGGCGCTAAGTATATTATCTATTGTATGTATGCTTTTAGGGATTTCTTTTACGCAGATCAATTATAAAATAAGTGCCACTTTTGTTACAATGTATGTGGTTTTTATTTATGGAATACTAACTCCTAATGTTGTCGAAGTTATTCAGTTTCGTGTTTTAGATACATTGGCAGGAGCCACTTTAGCCTTTTTAGCCAATCAGTTTTTATGGCCGGCCTGGGAATTTATCAATACCCCTATCCATATCGAAAACTCAATTAAAGCCAATAGAAATTATCTTAAGGAAATTGCTGATTTTTATAATAAAAAAGGCGAGATCCCTACTTCATACCGATTGGCAAGAAAAAATGCTTTTGTTGAAATTGGCAATTTAATGACCTCTTTTCAGCGTATGATGCAGGAGCCAAAATCGAAACAGAAAACGTTGCCATTAGTCAACAAACTGGTGGTTTTAAATCATTCGATATTATCTGCTTTAGCATCATTATCAACTTACATCCAATCACACCAGACAACATCAGCTTCTGAATCATTTAATTATATTATAAAAACAATACTTTCGAACTTAGATCATTCGATTTCTATTTTACGAAATGAAACTATTTTAACGGATACTTTTTTTGATAAAGAAGATGTAACATTACAATTCGAAGAGCTCAAACGCGTCAATTTTACGCGCCTAATTAAGGATGAGGAACTTGATAAAGAAACGCGCCAAGCCAAAATGCAGGAAGCTCAAATGGTCATTGAACAATTGATCTGGATGAGTAATCTGGCCGAAAAGATTTTAAAAATTACAGAAGAATTTAAAGCAACAAATCCAGATTAATTCATCTGGATTTGTTGTTTATAATATAAAAATTGAGCTTAGTTATTTAGTTTTAAAACTTCAGAAGTATGTTTTCTAAGTTCTGCTAAAAGCTCTGGCTTATCATTTAGAGTTTGTCCATAAGAAGGAATCATTGTTTTCATTTTCGCTTGCCATTCTGGTGTTTTCACCTGATCAGTAAAACATCTGCTAATTAAATCAACCATAATTGCAACTGCAGTCGATGCTCCAGGAGAAGCGCCTAGTAATACCGCTAATGTTCCGTCATGAGTATTGATAACTTCTGTACCAAATTCTAAAACACCACCTTCTTTTTCATCTTTTTTAATTACCTGAACACGTTGTCCTGCTTTCTCTAATTTCCAGTCTTTAGAACGTGCAGAAGGTAAATATTCGCGTAAAGCTTTCATTCTGTCTTTTGGAGACTGACGAACCTGCTCAATTAAATATCTCGTTAAAGGTATATTATGGAATCCCGCTGATAACATCGGAATTAAATTATTTGCTTTTATGGATAACGGTAAATCTAAATAAGATCCGTTCTTTAAGAAACGAGTCGAAAACCCAGCAAAAGGTCCAAATAACAATGCTTTTTCACCATCAATCACACGTGTATCGATATGCGGAACAGACATTGGCGGCGCTCCTACACTTGCTTTACCGTATACTTTTGCCTGATGTTTCGCAATTACCTCAGGATTGGTACATTTTAGCCATTGCCCGCTTACCGGGAAACCTCCGTAACCGTTTCCTTCAGGAACGTTTGCTTTTTCCAGTAAAGGCAATGAACCTCCACCAGCACCAATAAATACAAATTTGGTGTATGCTTTTCTTGTTAGACCCGTTGTTAAATCAGTGATTTTAATTCTCCATGATTTATCTTCGCGTTGTCTTAATTTTTTTACTTCATGATTAAAATATAGAGAAACACCATCTAGTTTTTCTAAATAATTAAACATACTTCTTGTCAAAGCGCCAAAATTTACATCGGTACCAATTTCCATATGGGTTGCGGCTAATTTTTCATTAGCTTCTCTGCCTTCCATGACAAGCGGCATCCATTCTTTTAGTTTCTCAAAATCAGTACTAAACTCCATTTGAGAAAAAATAGGATTGCTTTGTAAAGCATCGAATCTCTTTTTAAGGTATTCGACATTTTTATCTCCCCACACAAAACTCATATGAGGGACACTTTTAATAAAATTATCTGGAGATGGTACTTTATTTTCTTGTACCAAATAAGACCAAAACTGACGAGAAATCTCGAAAGATTCTGCTATACTTATTGCTTTTTTAGGATCGATACTTCCATCAGCCTTCTCTGGGGTGTAATTTAATTCACAAAAAGCTGAATGTCCTGTTCCTGCATTATTCCAAGCATCAGAGCTTTCAGCAGCAGCGACATCTAAACGCTCGTAAATTTCAATTTTTATATCGGGTTGCAGCTCTTTTAAAATTAATCCAAGAGTTGCGCTCATAATTCCAGCTCCAATAAGCACTACTTCACTATTGGAACGTATTGTATTGTCAGGCATAACAGTAATTTGTATTTAAAGTGCAAAGGTACTTTTTATAATTGCAAAAAAAAACTAAAATCACATGATAAAAGTTATGTTTTTACTAAAAAATAAGGTTTGAGAATTGCAAAGCTCAAAAATTAAAAACGGTTTGATGAAAGATAATCCTGAAGCATTATCGTAGCTGAAATTTCATCAATCAATCCTTTATTTTGTCGTTGTTTTTTGCTTAATCCACTATCTATCATAGTTTGAAATGCCATTTTAGAAGTAAAGCGTTCATCAACGCGAACCACTTTCATATCCGGAAAAATATTAGAGAAATGAGTAACAAATCCTTTAATCACAGCAGCACTTTCTGATGGCTGACCATTCATTTGTTTGGGTTCGCCAATTAAAACAGTCTCTACTTTTTCTTTTAAAAAATAATCCTTCAAAAAATCGATCAAAGTATTAGTTGGAATTGTGGTCAAACCTGATGCAATAATTTGCATTTCGTCAGTAACAGCAATTCCTGTTCGTTTTTGTCCGTAATCTATAGAGAGAATTCTTGGCATTTTTCCAATTTTAAACAAAGATAGAAAGGAATTAATAACTTAAAAAATAATCTCTGTAATTTAATTTCTTAAACAAGCCCTTATAATACAGGCCGTATTTTACATTATTACATACAAAATTAACATATTATCTTTTTAATCAGAAAAATGTTGTTTATTATTTCATAATTTAAAAAAAAATAAGTTCTTTTGCGACAAATTCCACGTATGTTTTTAAACAATTAAATACCATGTATTTAAAGAAATAAGGCACACGTAAAAAAATTAAAAAAACATTAATTCGCCAATGAATAACTACAAACAATGTGTTGCCTTATTTTTTAAAAGATTTCTTCTCATCGTTATAATTTACCAGTTAAGCAGAGCTCTATTTTATTTTATGAATTTAGATTTGTTTGGTGATTTTACACTTCAAACTTTTACAGGAGGAATCTTATTTGATTTGGCTGCAATCAGTTATTTGAATATTGTTTTTTTGGTTGCTCACTTACTTCCAGGGAATTTTAAATATAATAATCTGTATCAACGTATACTTAAGATTACTTTTTACTCTGTTAATCTTATTTTTATTGCTACTAATTTTATTGATATTATCTACTATCGCTTTACTTCAAGAAGAAGTACTTTTTGTATGATAACTGCCAAAGGTATGGAGCAGGAAGCAATAGGACTCATACCTTCATTTTTATCAGAGTTTTGGTACATTGGACTTATTTTTATTGCTATTAGTATCTTATTTTGGAAATTACTTCCTAATTTGAATAAAAATATAACACGACAAGATTTAACTAAAAAAGACTATTTCTTAAAATTTAGCTATTTAATTGTTTCAGTTGTAGTTTTATTGATTTTGGGACGTGGAGGACTGCAAAAAAAACCTATAAAAATTGTTGATGGAATTAAATACGGTGCCTTAAGCAATACTGCTTTAGTATTGAATACGCCTTTTACTATTTTAAAAACTATAACAAAAAAAGAAGATATTGATAATATTACTTATTTTAATACAAAGGAATTAAAAACCATATACAATCCCGTTATTTCATTAAAGCCTAACAAACCGGCTATCAAAAAAAACGTAGTGATTTTGATTTTAGAAAGCTTTGGTAATGAAAACATCAAACGCGGACAAACTCCTTTTTTAGATTCGCTTATCACAAAATCATATTATTTTAAAAATGGCTTTGCCAACGGAAAAGTATCTATCGACGCGGTTCCTTCGATACTTTCGAGTATTCCCAGTTTAATGAATAATTCGTTTATCACCTCAAGTTATTCTTTAAACAAAATAAATGGTCTTCCGAAAATTTTTAAAGAACAAGGTTATAAAACTTCCTTTTTTCATGGTGCTTTCAACGGAAGTCAAAACTTTGATCAATATGCCAAAGTTGCGGGATTTGATCACTATTTTGGGAAAGACGAATATACCGGTAAAGAAGCATTTGACGGACGATGGGGAATTTTTGACGAAGAATTTTTACAATTCTATGCCCAGAAATTATCTTCGTTTAAACAGCCTTTTTTCAGTTCGTTATTTACTATTTCTTCTCACAATCCTTATATTATACCTGAAAAATATAAAGGAAAATTTCCTAAAGGAACGACTGTTATTCAGGAAAGTATTGCTTATAGCGATTATGCTTTGAAAAAGTTTTTTGAAACTGCAAAAAAACAAAAGTGGTACAAGAACACTCTTTTTGTAATTTCTTCTGATCATACATCGGCAGGAGGTGATCAGGAAGCTGATCAAACCAATATTGGAAAATTTAGAATTCCGATCTTATTTTTCGATCCTTCTAATCCTGAATTAGTAGGTGTTGATGAAAAAAACTTTCAACAAATCGATATTATGCCAAGTATATTAGATTATCTCAACATTAAAACTGATATGGTCAGCTTTGGAAAAAGTTATAAATCCAAGAACAACTTTGTGGTATATTATCTTCAGGGAACGTACCATTATATTAAAGACGACTATTATTTGGCTTTTGCAAATAACCAGACTATTGGGTTTTACAACTGGAAAAAAGACGTTTTATTAAAAGATAATTTAATTAATAAAGACAAATCTAAAATTAAAGAATACGAAAAATTCGTAAAAGCTTATATACAATCTTTCAATGAAAGAATCATTTATAATAAATTAGCACTTTAAACAAAAAAGTCCGTTTTGAAAACTCAAAACGGACTTTTTCCCAAATATTCAAAACCTAAAAAAAGTAAATACTATCTATTAAATAATCTTTTAAAGAAACCTCTTTCCTCCTCTTCTTCCTCTTCGTCTACAACTACTCGTTCTTCAAATTGAGCAAATTTCGCATGACCTTTTTCGTGTTCAAAAATCAGATCTTTAATATATTCAACATAACTTTTCTTTTTTTCTTCTAAAAACCCAATAAGGTATTTTTCACTAAACTCCATTCCGCTTGCCGCCTCAATCTGTAAAAGTTTTTTATAAAGAGGCTCTATATGCAATGCAATAACTTCTTGCGGTACCGCCTGACGTCTTCCAAAATAATTTACAATAACATCATTCTCATCTCGTGAAATTTCAAAATCGGTAATGACCCAATAGTATCTTCCTGATTTTGCAAGATTTTTTACAATAGCATGAAAGTTTTTTCCATTTTTAAGATTTTCCCAAAGCACTTTAAAAATTACTCTTGGCATATCCGGGTGACGAATAATATTGTGCGGTTGCCCCATTAGTTCATAATCTTCATAACCACAAACATCAACAAAGGTTTCATTGGCATATTCAATAATACCAAAAGCATTTGTTTTACTCATAATCACCTGAGTTTTGTCCCATGAGACTTCTTTATCAATAATAGTTCTTTGTCCCTGAAGTTGATTTTCCTGATTCATGTCTTGCTGCTTATATAATTTGTTTTGGAATGGTATTTTAATTTCTCTTTTATATTTGGAGAAATTCGTGATGCGAAATTAATTAGAACAAAAAAGTCAAAACCTGACTATTGTCATATTCTGACATTAAAAAAACTTTTGATGGCACTATTTCTCAAAAATTTAACTTAATAGAACAATATATTTATTTATCAAATTAAAAACAAAAAGTTAAATCTGTAACATTTTCAAAAGCTTTTACCTTTTTGCATTTGTACAAATACGTTATCTTTGCCAAAAATTAAAACTTATGAATTCTTTACAGACTATAATCGAACAAGCTTGGGAAAACAGAGCTTTATTACAAGAAACTACTACAACTGATGCTATCAGAGAAGTGATAGAATTGGTTGATGCCGGAAAATTACGTTGTGCTGAACCAGTTGGTGACAAATGGCAAGTAAACGAATGGGTAAAGAAAGCTGTTGTGATGTATTTTCCAATTCAAAAAATGGAAACATGGGAATCTGGTATTTTTGAATATCACGATAAAATGTTACTAAAAAGAGGTTATGCTGAAAAAGGAATTCGTGTGGTACCAAATGCGGTCGCACGTTACGGAGCTTATATATCAAGTGGTGTTATTTTGATGCCAAGTTATGTAAACATTGGTGCATATGTTGACGAAGGAACTATGGTTGACACCTGGGCAACTGTTGGTAGCTGTGCTCAAATTGGTAAAAATGTACACTTAAGCGGTGGTGTTGGTATTGGTGGTGTTTTAGAACCCCTTCAAGCTGCTCCTGTAATTATTGAAGATGGTGCATTTATTGGTTCTCGTTGCATTGTTGTTGAAGGTGTGCACGTAGGTAAAGAGGCTGTTCTTGGTGCTAACGTTTGTTTGACTGCTTCTACAAAAATTATCGATGTTACCGGAGATGAGCCTGTTGAAATGAAAGGTTTTGTTCCTGCACGTTCAGTTGTAATTCCTGGAAGTTATACTAAAAAATTCGCTGCTGGTGAATTTCAGGTACCATGTGCCCTGATTATTGGTACACGTAAACCATCTACAGATTTAAAAACATCATTAAATAATGCACTTCGCGAATACGACGTTGCGGTTTAAATTTTAAATTACAATATATTAAAATCCAAATTCCAATTGATAAGATTGGAATTTGGATTTTTTTTGCTTCAATTTGTAGACTCTAAATAAGATTAAGCTTTCTATATGAAGATACTTGTAATTCAACAAAAAATGATTGGCGATGTTTTGATTAGCAGTATTATATGCAATAATTTGCGTACTGCATATCCTGATGCTCAGATAGATTATTTGGTTTATGCTTCGACAACTCCGGTTTTAGAAGGCAACACAAGTATTGACAAAATTATTTTGTTTGAAGAAAAGCATCGCAAAAGTAAAAAAGAGCTACTTAAGCTTGGAATTCAGATTCGAAAAGAAAAGTATGACTTATTAATTGATGCCTATTCAAAATTAGAAAGCTGGATTTTGGTACTATTAAGTAATGCCAAACAAAAAATCTCCTATAAAAAGCCAGGCAGAAACTTCCTTTATACTGATAATGTTCCGTTTGAAGCTCTTCCTAAAACTAATTTAGGTTTGGCAATAGAAAGACGTCTTTCTTTATTAGAACCTTTGGATTTAAAAATAAAAATTGATCCAATTCCTAAATTGTTTGTTTCTGAAAAAGAAAATCAGGAAGCAATTGCTCTTTTTGAAAAGCATAATATTCAAAAGGACCGCAAAACAGTCATGATTAGTCTTTTAGGAAGCGAAAAATTAAAAACATATCCTTTAGAATTCATGTCTAAAGTGGTTGATTATATTGCGGATAACGCCAATGTAAATATTCTTTTTAATTATTTTCCAAAGCAGTTAGAAGATGCCAAAACGGTTTTTAATGCGTGTAAACCTTCAACTCAGGAAAAAATATATTTTGATTTACTGGGCGATGATCTTCGTTCGTTTATTGCTATTATGAATCAATGCGATCTCATTATAGGAAATGATGGCGGTGCTATAAATATGGCAAAAGCACTGCAAAAACCATCATTTATTATTTTTTCTCCTTGGATAGAAAAAAGAATCTGGGCAACTTTTGAAGACGGAATTCATCATCTATCTGTACATTTAAAAGATTATCGCGCCGATTTATTTGATCAAAAAACTGAAAAAATGCTTAAAAATGAATCTTTGTCATTATATAAAGAATTTAAGCCTGAATATTTTACAGCTCAAATCGAATCGTTTTTAAATCAAAATTTAAGCAATTCGATCTAATGACTTTGTTTAAAGAACAAGCTTTAACAGCATTGGTTATTACTTATAATGAAGAGCACAATATAAAAGCTGTTCTTGATCATTTGGCTTTCGCCGATGAAATTATTGTCGTGGATTCTTTTAGTTCAGATACTACTTTTGAAATAGCTTCTTCTTTTAAAAATGTAAAAGTTGCTCAACGAATTTTTGATGACTTTGCTTCTCAACGTAACTATGCTTTAAGTTTAGCGACAAATTCATGGATACTTTTTATTGATGCTGATGAAAGACTTACAGCTGACCTTAAAAAGGAAATCAATACTATTATTAATGAGCAAAATAGTGCTTCAGCCTATTTTATGTATAGAACTTTTATGTTCCAAAATAAAAAATTGCGTTTTAGCGGCTGGCAAACAGATAAAATCATCCGTCTGTTTAAAAAAGAAGAGGCGTATTATAATTATGAAAAAATTGTACACGAAAAATTAATCATAAACGGATCCATCGGAAAATTAAAGAACAAATTAATACATTATTCTTATTCCGGTTATGCTGATTATAAACAAAAAATGATTCTTTATGGGCAATTAAAAGCACAGGAAGAATTAGCCAAAAAAACGAAACCCCAATTTTTCCATTTTTACATACGACCAGTTTATCAATTTCTGAACCAATATATCATTCGCTTAGGAATTTTGGACGGAAAAAAAGGTCTTATTATTTGTTACTTAAATGCTTTGAGCGTTTCAGTACGTTTTCAGCAACTTAAAAAATTAAGATCAAAAACTACGATTTCCAAAACTTAAGTTTCTTTTTCAATCTTTTCTTTCGGGCAAATTCTTCCTGAAAATGAGTAGTGGCCTGCCACATCTTTTCAAAAATTTCAGCTTCAGTTTTTTCTTTATAGAACTTTGAATATTCGTTGCTCATTACAGCAATCATTTCTTTTTTAGGCGTTAAGCGGCTAAAGTTATTCATACGCTGCTCAAAACTCATATTTTCGTGAAAATTCATTCGGTTTAAATCGACCAAAAAGAAACTATAGATATTGTTTTCATTCTTCTTAATCAAGGTATTTCCGGGAGAATGATCTAAAAACTCTACTCCTTTTTCGTGAAGGTCGAAAGTGAATTTTGTAAACTGTCTTAAAATAAGATTGTTATCCGGATAAGCCGGAATTTCAACCAATTCTCTATAAGTCAATTCAGTTACCAAATGTTCGCTTGCATAATAACTGTCTTTTAAACCCACGATATTAAAATTTTCAAGAAATGCAATTGGCTGCGGAGTTCCAATTCCTTTTTCTAATAAAATCATGGCATATTCAAAAGAGCGTTTTGCTTTTGATTTTCTAAAATAACGATACGCTATTTTGTTTACTATATTCGGAATTTTAAAGGATTTAATATTGATGGTTTTTCCATCTAAATCAAACAACTTTATTTTATTGCGATCTCCATTCCCAAAAAGTTCGCCCGAAGAATTAAATTTTTTAATTGTATCCAGGATTAAAGGAGTATTATTTTCGAAAAGAGGATTTACTTTAAAATTCATTAGTAGCTTTTTATAAGGAACAAAAGTACATATACGATTTAACACTTCAAATTATTATTGTATTTTCGTAAAAAAAAGAAAAAAGAATGTCACAAAAGAAAAGTGTTTTTTTAGAAACTCATAATATAAATAACAGAGCTACTGGTTTAGGAACTTTTAACTATGAACTTATTAAAGGCTTGCAGCAACTTTCTTTTGACAATCTCGAACTTCATCTTAATTCCGGCAAACCAGATTTGCTTAAAAATGAATTTGGAAATAAATTTGAATATCATAAATACAGATCATTTCATAGATACAAGTATTTCAGACCTATGGATAAATTTGATTTATGGCATTCGGTTAATCAAAATTCTAAATTAGAACCACGAACAAATACAAATTATCTCCTAACTATCCATGATGTAAATTTTGTTGAAGAAATATCATCGGATATGAATCATAAACGCAATCGCTTATTTCTCGATAAATTAGAAAGAGCAAATGCCATTACCTATATTTCTGAGTTTGCCAAAAAACAAACGCATGATTATTTTAAAGTTCCAAATGTCCCTGAATATGTAATTCATAACGGAAATCCGATATCAACTTTATTAGACACTTCAGACTTTACAAGTACTGTTCCTGTTGACAAACCCTTTTTCTATACTATTGGTGATTTTATTGAACGTAAAAATTATGCTTCGATTATCAATATGATGAAATTAATAAAAGATCATAATTTAATCATATCAGGAAATAATAGTAAAAAGTACGGCGCCGTGATTAGAAAACTAATCGATGATAATGGCTTACAAAATCAAGTTTTTTTAACCGGTAAGGTTAGCGATCAGGCTAAACAATATTTCATGAAAAACTGTACTGCTTTCCTTTTCCCTTCTATAAGAGAAGGTTTTGGTTTACCGCCTATTGAAGCTATGAGTTTTGGTAAGCCAGTATTTTTATCAGACAAAACCTCATTACCCGAAATTGGTGGAGATATTGCAACTTACTGGACTAATTTTGATCCTGAGTATATGAAAGCTGTTCTTTTTGACGGATTAGATCATTTTAACTCTAATAAAAATGAAATAGAAATTCTGCTGAAAAAAAGAGCTGCAAGTTTCGATTGGAAAATTGCAGCTTCTGAATATTTGAAAATTTATAATGAAATCCTGAAATAATCTATTTTTTAAATAAATGCTTAAACCATTGTCCAAAACTTTTTTTCCAAATATAAAAAGATGATGGGACTAATTTTTCTCCATTAAAATTTTTGATGATTTCATTTATAGTATTACCACTTACAAATTCTAAGCGGTTCCACTTTTCTGGTTCAATGTAAAAGAAACCACGCATTTCTTTGTAATTGCTTTTATTAACCAGCTTCCATTTTTGCATAAATGCATCTACGTTTACTTCGTCATTGTGGCCCCAATTCTTAAATTTATACTCTATTTCTTCAGATGTTCTGGAGAGCGTTTCATGCCACAATACGTTTGGCGTATATATAATTCGCTGACGTGTATTTCGGGCTACCTTATAATCAGGATAATTAGTTGCCATAAGACCTCTGGTAACTTTATCTACATATAATAAACCGTCATCAGTATACTTAAACATATTAATTAAAAAAGCAGCAATCTGTATTCTGTTTTTTTCAGGATTGTCTAAAAAGCTATCGTATTTTCTTAAATCTTTTACAAACTTTTTAAAATCCAAAAAGTATTCATCACTGTCTACTTGTATGAGCCAATTCCCGATTCCCATTTTCAAAGACAGCATGTGACGCTCTCTATTGTCATTTTCAATAGCCGAAAGTTCAGGCACATAAAAATTATCCCGATAAATTGTAATTTTATTCTGGGTGTCAAATGTTTTTATCCACTCGAAAAACTGATCATCAACCTCAAAAATTTCACCAGACCAAGTCCTGAATTTTTCGTCAACTGCTAAAAAGATAGCATCAGCATCATTATATACAAGAGGGATTGAAATTTTTAGTTTTTCGTAATCATAAGAAAATAAAAAGCCTACGTGGATTTTTTTCATTTATTTAATTTTGTTAGGACAAAGATAAAAACATTCCGAAATTATCTATAAAATTACAGCTGATTCTTTAAGATAATTTTAACTTAAATATTATCTTTGCCATGTTGAAACAAAAACCGTGCAAAACCATGCAAATTCCTCAAATTTCTGTTATAATTCCTGTTTTTAACGCTGCTCCTTTTTTGCAAGAAAGCATTAAAAGTATCCTAAATCAAACATTCTCAGACTTTGAACTTATAATATTAAACGACAAATCTACAGACGAAAGTCTAGAGATCATCAAAAAAATTCAGTCTAATGATAATCGAATAATTATTATTGATAAGGAACAGAATGTAGGTCCTGCAAACCTTAGGAATGAAGGAATTAGCGCAGCCAGAGGTGCTTTTATTGCCTTAATGGACGCTGATGATATTTCAATACCAACACGTTTTGAAAAGCAGATAGCAGTATTAAAAAACAATCCTGAAATTGGAGTCTGCGGTACAGGTTTTACTTTTTTTGGATCACAAAAAAATAAAACAATACAACACAGTAGCCATCATGACGCAATAAAAGTATCTTTTTTACACAGTTGTAACATTGGTAACCCAACTGTGATGTTTAAAAAAGAGATTTTAGGTGACCTAAAATTTGATAATGATTTTGTTCCTGCTGAAGATTACGATTTATGGAGCCGATTATTAGCTAAGACGAATTTCTATAATATACCTGAATCTCTGCTAAATTACAGACAACACGATAACAATATCAGTAAAACAAAAATCGAAAATGTAAACCGATCTGTAAAGAGAGTCAAAATAAATCAGTTAAATGCTCTTGAAATAAATCCTGCAGATCCAAAAATTGATTTTTACCTAAATGCAGTTTCATTACAAAAAAAGCTTTCTCCTCAAGAGATTATCGAGACAATTAATGCCTCAAAAGTTTTGCTTTCACAGAATGAAAAAATAGGATATTTTAATCAAAACTTGCTGGAAAAACATATCAATAAAGTTCTGGTGCGTACTATTCGTAATGCCAACTCCTTTGATAGTGTATTTTATAAGCATTTAAGCAAAAACGAAAAGACTTTATTTCATAAAATAAGCCTTTTTGATCGAATGCTTTTATATTTTAAATCTTTATTTGGAAGATAAGAATTTTAAAATCCTGATTTTATATATTTCAATAGATATTTGAATTTTAAAGATAAGCCGGCTTTATTTAAAAATTCATTAATTGCTTTTTTAGGTTCCTCTATATTTTGAAACTCTTTAGTTTTACGCAATTTTAAAGCTTCAAATGCAGAAGCTTTTAACAACGAAGCCATAACTTTTTCTATGTTTTTTGTTCTGGCTTGCGGAATATTATCATAAATCTCTTTTATATTAAGATAAGAGGAATAACGCTGAAAAAAGGTAGATTTTAAAGAAAACACACCTCCTGGATGCAACCTGTAAACAGCGGCCTGAAAATTCATAAAAGCACCTTTTCCGTGACAAAGTGCCAACGCATAAAGCGTATTATCCTTACCGTATTTAAATTTTTTATAATCTAAGGGGTCAACAGCATCCTTTTTAAAAACACTAGTTAGTGTTAATGTGCAATAGGGCTGAAAAATCGTATCAAAATCAATCGTGTACACAGATGGCAAAGTCTCTTTGAAATCATTAGGCACTAGTTCAGCTCCCTTTTTATTAAAATAATCAGTCCATGTTATTACATATTCATTATTATTTTCTAAAAAGTCAACTTGTTTCTGCAATTTTAATGGATCAATCCAATAATCATCTCCTTCGCATAAGGCAATGTATTTTCCTTGTGCCATAGGAAAGGTGAGATCACTCCAAAAATTAACTTTTTTAGAATACTGGTTTTCCGTTTGTAAAATGGGTTTAATAATAAGTGGATATCTTTCTGCAAATTCCTTTACAATAACCGCTGTAGTATCTGTAGAAGCATCGTCATGTACAATTATTTCAATAGGAAATGTTGTTTCCTGTTTTAAAAAACCTTCTAAGGTTTCACGAATAAATCCTTCATGATTAAAGGTATCGCATAAAATGCTGACAAATGGTTTTGTGTCATTATTTATCCAATTTGAAATAATGGTATTCTGATCTCTCATATTAGGTTGTATTTATTTTTTTTGAAATATCACGAAGCGATACTTTTATTATATATTGGAATCATTTTCTCCCTAAATGCTTTTATACCAAATCCTGAAATTGCATTTTTAGATATTGATTCGTGATCAAATTGAAGTTCTTTATTCAGTATTTTTAGGATATTTTCTGCAATTGCCTTAAAATCCTTTACGGGTACAATAATACCATTTTCCTTAGTAATAAATTCATTAACTCCACCTGATTGAGTTGTAATTACGGGTAAACCTGTAAATAACGCTTCTAAAGGAGACACTCCAAAGGTTTCACAAAGACTTGTAAAAACAAAAACATCTGATTTTTGTAAAGCAGCAACAATTTGTTCTTTTGAAGCTCTTTCTACAAGTTCGATTTGTATATTTTTAAACTGAAAACTTCGAACTAAATTATTAACTTCTTCCATACAATCAGTTCCCCAGGCATTTATACCAATCCAGGTAAACTTAATTTTTTGGTAATTTAAATTGTCAATAATCTGCAACGCTCTTAATGTTTTAATCTGGTTCTTTATCGGTGCATAAGCTCCAACTGTTATAATTTCAAAATACTCACTTTTAGTTCTGTTGCAATTATTAAATATCTTTTCATCTACTGCATTCCCAACATTAATAAAATCTCCAAAAAAATAATTTGTTGCAAATTGCCTTACCAGATCGTCACTTACAACTAAATTAAATTTAGATTTTTTTAAAACTGCATCAATTTTTTTTATCTTCTGTTTGCTTACGTTTCTCAATGTAAATTGGTTATGTTCTGTAAGCAAATAGGGCGTTTTATATTCTTCGTGATAACTTAAAGCCCAAAATGCTGCATCGAAAATACTTTGTGCATGAATTAAATCAATTTCAATTTTATCCTTCTTACAATATTGATGTAAAACCCTGAAGGCCTTTTTTTCAATTACTTTTGAAAAGTAATTGTTTTTTAAAATTTTAAACGAAGGATAATATAAATACAGGATTGTTACTTTATCTTCATAAGTATTTTTTTCAATCTTAAAAATTTTCCTATAATTTTTAATTTTAAATTTAATTGGCCTGAAATTTATCAGGATAAAATTAAAATCATTACTTAATATTAAAGCCTGTTCCATAAAGAAACTTCCTAATCTTAACTTGTAATCAAGCCAGGAGCAAATCATTAAAACATTTTTCTTACTACTCAATTTTATTCTTATTTATATTAAAAGTTTACATCAAACGATTAATATAGGAATATTATTACATTTAGTAGTTTTAAAATTCGAGTTTTTTAGCAGGAACTCCAAAAACTGTAGTGTTTTCTTTTACATTTCTAATAACAAGACTTGCTGCACCAACGGTTGCTCCTTTGCGAACTATTACATGAGGCAATACCGTGGCGCGGGTATTAAGTGTTGATTCTTCTTCAAGCACAACAAAACCGCCAGTAAATGAATAAGAACTCACATGAACCCATTTGCGAATTTTGGTATCATGCCCTAAACCAACATATCCTTGTATTGTAACAAAATCTTCAATTATGCAGTCATTACTGATATTGGCATACATAAACACCAGTAAACCGGTACCAACAACAGCATTTGTATTTAATTTTGTTGATGGATGAATTAAGTTGATAAACGAACCTCCTTTTGCCATTATTAATTCAGCGTAATATTTTTTCCATTTTACGGTTCCTAAAGCACAAACGAAAACATCATCCTCCTGAATTTTATAATCTTCTACAGAGGAAATGATTGCGGGATAATTTTCGAAACCGTCCAGTGCATCTGCCTTATCGTCCAAGAAGCCTTTTATAACATATTCAATATTAAAACCTGAGCATTGTGTGGCAAGATCATAAACCTCACGGCCAAATCCTCTTGCTCCTATTATGATTAAATTCTTCATTATTCTATGATTAAATTACAGGCTCCCCACGAATACCCTACACCAAAACCGGCCAATATAAAGTTGCTTGCATTTGCTAGTTTTTGTTGTTTTTGAGCTTCGTACAAAGCAATCGGAATGGTAGATGAAACCGTATTACCGCAATGTTCCATCGCAATAAAAAATTTATCTTCTGGGATTTTTATTTTTTTCCTCAAATGATTGAGCATGTACTTATTTGCCTGATGAAAAATAAATAAGTCTATATCCTCTTTTGCTAAGTTTGATTTTTCTAAAATTGCTTCAGTAAGTTTTGGAACAAATTCGCCGGTAAAATTGAAAATTTCGGTTCCGTTCATGAATAAATTTTTATCATTTCTCACGTTTCCAAATTCATCTTCAATATCTTCATTTTCATCCAAAACAGGAAAGCGCATACCACCTTGTTTTACTATCAGGTTTTCTGCCCCTTTTCCGTCTGTACCAAAAACAAAATTACCAATAGAACAAAAACCTATTTCGCTAGTGATTAATGTAGCTGCAGCAGCATCTCCAAAAATTGTTTTATTACTTTTATCTTTTGGATGAATAAATTTCGAATAGGTTTCTGAGGTGATTAGTAAAACATTTTTTGCCATTTCTCCGGCAATTAAACCTTTTGCCAAGCTTAAACCATATACAAAGCCGGAACATCCTAAATTAAAATCTAATGCTCCTATTGATGTATCCAGACCTAATTTATCCTGAATAATACAGGCTGTTGTAGGCAAAAAATAATCCGGACTTTGGGTACAAAACAATAAATAATCAATGGTAGATCTGTCTATGTTGTGTTCCTCAAATAACTTTTCGGCAGCTTTAACCGCCATATCAGATGAAAATTCATCCGAGGCACTTATATGTCGCGAATTAATCCCGGTTTTAGAGCTAATTTTTTCGATATCCCATTCAGGAAATTCCTGATGAATTAAATCATTAGATAAAATAGCTTCGGGTAAATAATAGGAAATGGCCTTTATATTCGCTTTCATTGTCAGAATTATATCGTTGATGTTCTTCCTCCGTCTAAAACTATATTTTGGCCCGTTATCCAGCTGCTTGCTTCAGACAATAAAAAAACAATAGGATTGGCCACCTGAACAGGATCTCCGTACCCCAATGGATATTTTTTTTCATCTTGCTGAATAACTTCTAAAGATAAATCTTCGATCGATTTTGAAGTTATTTCGGTTTTAACCATTCCTGGCGAAACACAATTTACACGTGTTTTACTAGCAGCAAATTCAGCAGCCCAGACTTTAGAAATGGCAATTAATGCGCCTTTGCTTGCTGCATAAATTCCGTTTCCTTTCATACCGAACAAGCCGGCTATAGAGGAAACCAGCACAATCGAACTTCCTTTATTTATTTTTTTCTTTTTGAATATCAAATTAATCAGATAAGCAATCGAGTCAAAATTGATGCTTCTCATTTCATTCATCAACTCTTCTGAATAAAATTTTACCGGTGCCAATGACACTATTCCGGCTGAATGAACGACACCGTCAATATTTTCGATTGAATCAACAATAGTTTTGATATCTTCTATTTTGGATAAATCTGCGGCTATAAAACTATTTTCACTTCCGCATTCTTCAATTAGCTTTTCGAGAAAATCCTGACGTCTTGCAATGGCAATAAAAGTCCCTCCTTGTCTGGCTATGGCCAAACAGGTTTCATATCCAATACCTGAAGATGCTCCGGTTACTACTATTTTTTTTCCTGATAAATCAAATGGGTTCATTATATCTCTTTTAATTCTTTTTTAGCATTAAAATACTCGTAAAACTTTAAAATTCTAAATTCTTCATCACCAAATATTGGTGAGCTGTCTTTAAAATTTACAAGATTCGTCTGAATATTTTCTACTATTTTTTTATCTTCATTTAAAACTAAATCCAAAGATTCGTTGGTACTATTATTAATAAAATCAATAATATTTTGTTCAGATTCGCTTAAATCTTTATCAAATTTGGGAGAGAAATAACGCACTCTTAAATTTGTTTTCGAAGGAGATTCAGGCAACATAAAACCAAAATAAAATCCTTTTCCTTCTACAGAACTTATAAAAGCATTAGGATAAATGTAAAAATGCAAATATCCTTGTGTTTTAAAGGTTCGGCTTGCGAGCGATTTTTCGATAATTTTATTTTGTTTGGCGCTTTCTCCTTTTGGGAACTCACACCAACTGTGCGCATCAAAAAAATCGAATTTTTCAGGAGCTATAGAGCCAAATCCCATTTTTGCAAATGAATTTTCGTGTACCGAAGTACAATGATAACACTCCAAAACATTCTCAACCAGAAGTTTCCAGTTTACTTTATGCTCAATTGTATAATCGATTGTTTTGGATCCAAAATGTGTGCTAATTTCCTGTAACGGAACAAATATATTACCGAGATATTCTTCTAAATTTTTATCAAGTGTATCGTTTAATTTTATAAAAACAAAATCACCGCAATAATCCACTTCATATTCTTTAAGCCTCAATTCATTGATATTGTCTTTCTCGAATGAGTTACGGCACATCAAACCAATAACATTGCCTTTTTTTCCGTACGTCCAGTTATGATACAAACATGATGAAACTCTGTTTCCATAAGGTTCTTCATGTATTGTATTAAATCGGTGCAAACATACATTCTGAAAAGACTTTATTGTACCATTATAATTCTGAACAAATATTTTATTTCCAAAATACTCAAAAGTTACAAAATCATTATTGTTTACTAATTCGTTTTTATGCGCAACAAGTATCCAGGATTCCTCCAGAAACAAAGATTTTTCTTTTTGATAAACCGCTTCGTCTATGTAGTTTACGTTTTTTGTCATATTTCTATCAAATCTGAAATCACAACATTATCCAGCTTTATTTTTGCTGTTCCCCAGGATAACCCAACTCCAAAACCACAAATTATAAGATCTTTGTTGTTATTTGCCAAACTCTCTTTTAACTCGGTTACAATAGTGAGAGGAATTGTTGTAGAAGAGGTATTTCCAAACCCTTTTAATGAATAAGGAACTTTTTCTACAGGTAATTTTAATTTTTTAACAATCATTTTATTCATCATCAAATTGGCCTGATGAAATACAAAATGATCAATAGCATCTTTATCGATTTCAAATTTTTCGATAAGTTTATTTACTGTTTTAGGAGCCTGCGAAATTCCAAAACCAAAAACGTCCATTCCGTCAAGAACCAAATTGCAGGCATTGCGACTGATTCCTTCTTCGATATTGACTACTTTAAGAGAATCTTCATTTATTCTGTTTCTTGATCCTCCGTCTGGTATCATAATAGCTTTATAACCTGAACCGTCTGTACCTAAATCAAAAAGAAGATTATCGGCTTTTTCATCCAGCTCAAATGCTGTTGCACTACCTCCGTCACCAAAAAGCGGAATTGTACTTTTATCAGATTTCGAAAGCAATTTGCTGCTTGTATCACCGGCCAAAAGCAATCCTTTTTTGATACCGGTTGCTTTCATCATACTGGCTATTATCGATATTCCGTAAACATAACCGGAGCATCCTAACGGCACATCAAAAGCAATACAATTAGTAGACAATCCTAATCTGTCCTGAAGTATTGCAGCAGAAACAGGTAAAATATAATCGGCAGTTTGCGAAACAAAAACTACTATTTCTATTTCCTCTTTTTGCCAGTTTAAGTCTTTTATTAATTTTTCAGCAGCTTCACAGCATAAATCCGAAGTACAAATTTCCTTAGTTACTACGCGTCGTTCTTCAACTCCGGTGGCATCAATGAATTTTTGAATTTCTTCTTGTGTTAGTATATCTAAATCAATGTTGCGTTCCGTATTTTTTGGAACGCAACAAGATATACCTTTTATCGCAATGTTATTTACTGAAAAAGTAGCCATTTGATTATGCTTTATTTTTAATTATTTCGAAGATATCATTTAACGAAGTCGAAGATTTAATATCATCTCCCGTTAATTTTACAGCGTATTCTTCATCAGCCATAGCAATTAATGACAAGGCTGTTAAGGAATCCCATTCTTCCAAATCTCTAAAAACAGTTTCTTGTTTAATTAATGCCGCATCTGTATCATCTAAAATATCTGCAAAATTTCGCAAAAAAGTGTTGATTTCCATAGTATTCTTAAATTTATTTTGAGTTTATTATTGTTACTACTTTTATAAAAAAAGCCTCTTAAATTATTGTCATTCAAACAACTCAGCTGTTTGTAGTTTTTCTTATCATGTTATAATAATGACTTATGCCAAAAATTCAGGTTTCTTTTGCTATTTTTACCCCACAAATATAACAATAGTTTGTCCTTAAAGATAAATTAAAAACTACTAATCCATAATTTAATGATTCCTGTAACCAAAACTTTTTTACCTCCGCAAGAAGAATACAATCTTTTTGTAAAACGTGCATGGGATAAAGCTTGGCTTACAAATCGCGGTGAACTTACACTTGAACTAGAAGATAAACTAAAAAGCTTTCTTGGGGTTTCTAGTTTAATTATTACTAATAACGGTACAATCCCTATTCAGATTGCCTTAAAAATATTTGGTAAAGGAGGCGAAATCATTACAACGCCATTTTCGTATGTAGCCACTTCTGCAGCAATTGTGTGGGAAAACTGCACTCCTGTTTTTGTCGACATCAATCCGGATTATTTAACCATTGACGAAACTAAAATCGAAGCTGCTATTACTCCTAAAACGACCGCTATATTGGCGACACATGTTTTTGGAAATCCATGTCACGTAATCGAAATAGAGAAAATTGCAAAAAAGCATAATTTGAAAGTTATATATGATGCCGCACATTGTTTTGGCGTAAAATATAATAATCAATCCTTATTTAATTTTGGAGACGTAAGCACTTGTAGTTTTCATGCAACCAAATTATTTCACACCGGAGAAGGAGGTGCTATATTTTGCGATGATAAAGAACTTTTTCATCAATTGTATTACAGCCATAATTTTGGACATAACGGACCTCTTGAATTTCACGGATTAGGTATAAATGCCAAGATTTCTGAATTACAATCGGCAATGGGACTGGCCGTATTTCCATACATGGATCACATTATTGAAGAAAGAAAAAAAGTAGTTGATTTTTACAATGAAAAACTGAATTTTGAAACTGTAAAATCTTTAAAAATAAGAGAAAACACAGCGTGGAATTACAGTTATTATCCTGTAATTTTTAATTCAGAAGCAACTTTATTAAAAGTTCAACAAGCTTTGGGAGCTGAAAATATATTACCGCGACGTTATTTCTATCCTTCATTAAATACTATAGAATATACAAAAGGAGACACAATGCCTTTTTCTGAATCTATCGCATCCCGAATATTATGCCTTCCACTTTATGTTGGAATTTTAGTAGAAGATTTAGAAAAAATCGTTCAAATAATAAATACACAAACACTATAACAGCAAAATGTTATTATAAAATATTTTAAGTTATGAATCAAGACATAAACACCGAAATCCACAACGCCTACGAAGTCATTAAAGAAGGCGGAATCATACTTTACCCAACCGATACAGTGTGGGGAATTGGCTGTGATGCCACAAATCCTGAAGCTGTCGCCAAAATATACAAATTAAAACAGCGTGCCGAAACACAAAGTATGATTGTATTAATGA
>Ga0247812_10000240_pt1 | contig 50304 bp, 43 predicted proteins | sample UWRJL149409B1_FD_178011 | JGI IMG/M metagenome (GOLD analysis project Ga0247812, IMG submission 178011) | Plant litter microbial communities from Arlington Agricultural Research Station in Wisconsin, United States - UWRJ-L149-409B-1 | ecosystem: Environmental > Terrestrial > Plant litter >...
GGTCACTAGGGTCCTGACCACGGCTTGAGTGCAGGATCAACTTCAGTTCTTCACGGCTGTAATGGTGCTCGTGATGCGGGCCGGGTTCACCCTGGCCAGCGATCCGCAGGATCGTATTGGCACTGGCATTGAGCAGGTAGATGGCCGGGTACATGGCCCAGTAGAACAGGTACAGCGGCACGGCGGTCCACAGCGACAGCAGCTCGGGTTTGCGGATGGCCCAGGATTTCGGAGCCAGCTCGCCAACCACGATGTGCAGGTACGAAATGACGAAGAAGGCAGCGAAGAACGACACGCCCTTGATCACTTCGGCCGACTGCACGCCGACGGCTTCCAGCATCGGTTCGAGGATGTGCGCGAACGCCGGCTCACCGACCCAGCCAAGGCCGAGGGAGGCGAGGGTGATACCCAGCTGGCACGCCGAAAGGTACGCATCGAGCTGACTGTGAACGGTGCGCAGGATGTGCCCGCGCCAGCCGTTCTTCTCGGCGATGGCTTCAACCCGGGTCGAGCGCAATTTGACCATGGCGAATTCCGCCGCAACGAAAAAGCCGTTGAGCAAAACCAGGATCAGAGCAAAAAGAATCATGCCGAAATCGGCGAAGAGTGTCGCGAGGGTCAAGCCAGGGGATGGGTCCATGATGGAGTTTTGCGGGTTCCGTGTATTCGAAAGAAAGGAAAAATGTGTACCTGAAGCGCAGGCACAAGTCAGCCAATGTAGCGGCTGACTGGTTAATTGCATAGTGGCGCGTGCTGGCCGGTATCAGTCAGTGGTGCTGATGGCCAGGTTTTTAGTGACTTGGGCGGGCGCAAAATGGCAGGTGAACGTGCTGCCGTGGCCCGGTACGCTGCTGATTTCCATCCGTGCGCGGTGGCGCAATAGCACGTGTTTGACGATGGCCAGCCCGAGGCCGGTGCCGCCGGTGTTGGAGTTGCGGCTGGAGTCGACCCGGTAGAAGCGTTCGGTCAGGCGCGGCAGGTGCTTGCTGTCGATGCCCATGCCGGAGTCCTGCACGCTCAGGTGCGCCCCTTGTTCATCACCCCACCAGCGGATGCGGATTTTGCCCTCGGCCGGGGTGTATTTCACCGCGTTGAACACCAGGTTGGAAAATGCACTGCGCAATTCGGCTTCGCTGCCCTTGAGCTGGATCGTCGGATCGGCTTCGAGGGTGATGTGATGATTTTTCTGATCGGACAGTTGCTGCGCGTCGCTCTTGATCGACTGCAGCAAGCCATCGATGGCCACGGGCTGGTTGTCCGAGGGGTAATCGGTGGCCTCCAGTTTGGCCAGCAGCAGCAAGTCATTGAGCAACGTCTGCATGCGTCCGCCTTGTTGCTGCATCTGCTGCAAGGCGCGGGTCCAGCGCGGGTTCACTTCCTCGACGTTATCGAGCAGGGTTTCCAGGTAGCCGCAAATCACCGTCAGCGGTGTGCGCAACTCGTGGGAAACGTTGGCGATAAAGTCTTTGCGCATCTGTTCCAGCTGATGGATGCGCGTCACGTCGCGTACCAGCATCAAATGCTCGTTGTTGCCGTAGCGAGTGATGTACAGCTGAATGCGCAGGCGGTCATTGATCGGCGAAGGGATCTCCAGCGGCTCGGCGTAGCTGTCCTGCTCGAAGTATTCCTTGAAGCGTGGATGGCGCACCAGGTTGGTCACGGGCTGACCGCTGTCCTGGGGTGTCTTGAGACCTAGCAGGGTTTCCGCCGCGCGGTTCCACCATTCGAGGTTGCCGTCGGTGTCGAGCATGATCACGGCATCTTTAAGGGCAGCGGTAGACTCCTGAACCCGGTCGATTACTGCCTGCAGACGTCCACGAACACGTTGGTCGCGGCGTTGCAGGTGGTAGATGCTGTCGAAGACTTCACCCCACAAACCATAGCCGTCCGGCGGTGCCTCATCGGGTTTGTGCAGGCGCAACCACTCGTGCAGACGCAGCAATTGCTTGAGCGTCCAGGCCAGGTAAAGGCCCAGGCCTGCGGCGAGACTCCAGCCGTAATAGCCGGTAATCAGGCCAATCACCAGGCAGGCGGTGACCAGTAGCAGCATGTGGCGAATCAGGGTGCCATGCCAGTTTTGGTTCACTTGAAGCGCGTCCTTGTCAGCTTGTCGGGCGGGAAAAGTCCGGGTCAGGCCTTGGTAGAGAACCGGTAGCCGGTGCCGCGCACGGTTTGTACCAGATTTTCGTAAGCATCACCCAAGGCTTTGCGCAGACGACGGATGTGCACATCGACCGTGCGCTCTTCGACATACACATTGCCGCCCCACACCTGATCCAGTAGTTGGCCACGGGTGTAGGCGCGCTCCTGGTGGGTCATGAAAAATTGCAGCAAGCGGTATTCGGTCGGGCCCATTTCGGCAGGTTTGCCGTCGATGGTGACACGGTGGCTGATCGGATCCAGCAGCAGCCCGCCGACTTCGATCGGTGATTCGCCGTCCGTCGGCCCTGCACGCCGCAGCACGGCCTTGAGGCGCGCCACCAGCTCGCGGGGAGAGAAGGGTTTGGTGATGTAGTCATCAGCGCCGACTTCAAGACCCTGGATCTTGTTGTCTTCCTCGCCCTTGGCCGTGAGCATGATGATCGGGATGTCCCCGGTCAGCTCATCGCGCTTGAGGCGGCGGGCCAGTTCGATGCCGGACGTACCGGGCAACATCCAGTCGAGCAGGATCAGGTCCGGTTTGCGGTCGACGATAATGGCATGAGCCTGCTGGGAGTTCTCAGCCTCCAGGCAGTCATAGCCGGCCATTTCCAACGCAACGGCGATCATTTCGCGAATGGGCGCTTCGTCGTCGACGATCAGAATGCTCCTGCCAACCATGCCTTTAATCCTCTTGTCATTTAACTGTCTTGCGCCGCATTAGATAACGGAATTATTGCAGTCGTGTGACAGTATTTTAGTCGCCCTGCGATTGTCATGAACCTGAACTAAGCTCTAAGTCCGAACCCTGACAACCACAAAAGAAGGTTTCCATGACTCAGTACACGCTATCCCTTAAAGCCCTGATGCTGGCAGCCGCCCTGGCTTTGCCATCAATGGCCTTCGCGGCTGAGCCTGCGATGATGAAAGGCGACATGATGGTCGACCATAAAGGTATGACCTTGTACACCTTCGACAAGGATACGGGCGGCAAGTCTGTGTGCACCGGTCAGTGCGCGGAAAACTGGCCACCGTTAAAGGCGCAAGCGGATGCCAAGGCTGAAGGTGACTGGACAATCGTCAAGCGTGACGACGGCACGATGCAGTGGGCCTACAAGGGCAAACCGCTGTACTACTTCATGAAGGACAAGGCGCCGGGTGACAAGACGGGCGACAAAATGAAGGACGTCTGGCACGTCATCACCAACAGCGGACCGAAAATGTAATCCAGCAACACGGTAATCCTGTAGCAGCTGGCGAAGCCTGCGTTCGGCTGCTCTGTGGCGAGGGGATTCATCCCCGTTCGGCTGCGCAGCAGTCGTAAAGATTGCGCGACCCAACGGGGATGAATCCCCTCGCCACAATGGAGCCAACGCAGGCTGCGCCAGCTGCTATATGAAGCGATTCAACGCAACGCGTAATCCAGCACAATCCCCACGAAAATTGCCAACCCTGCCCAGTGATTGTGCAAAAACGCCTTGAAGCAACGTATCCGGTCCTTGCCACGGGTGTACCAGAACTCCCACGCAAAACAACCTGCCGCCGCCAGCAACCCGAGGTGAAACCAGCCTCCGAGTTCGAATGTCGACCCGGCCAACAACAGGCAACCCAGCGCCAGCCCCTGCAGCGTCAGAATGATCACCCGATCCGCTTCACCAAACAGAATCGCTGTCGATTTCACGCCGATTTTCAGGTCGTCATCCCGATCAGTCATTGCGTAATAGGTGTCGTAACCCACCGTCCACAGCAGGTTGGCGATCCACAGCAACCACGCTGCCGCCGGCAGTTCCCCGGTTTCGGCGGTGAACGCCATCGGCATCCCCCAGGAAAACGCCGCACCCAGCACCACTTGCGGGTAATAGGTGTAGCGCTTCATGAACGGATAACTGAGGGCCAGCGCCAGGCCACCGAACGACAGCCAGACCGTCGCCGCGTTGGTGCACAACACCAGCAAGAAGCTCACGCCCATCAGCAACGCAAAAAACACCAAGGCTTCTTTCGAGCTGATCTTGCCGCTGACCAAGGGCCGCTGTTCCGTGCGTTTCACATGACCGTCGACCTTGCGATCTGCCCAGTCATTGATCACGCAGCCACCGGCACGAGTCAGCACGACGCCAAGAACAAAGATCACAATGTTGGCAAGCGAAGGCGAACCCTTGCCAGCGATCCATAGCGCCCACAGCGTCGGCCAGAGCAGCAGATAAATGCCGATCGGTTTATCCATGCGGGTCAGCTGAATGAAATCCCACGCCCGCGGGTTTACGCGATTCAGGGACTTGAGCAGGCTCTGATACATCAGCAATTCTCCGGATGGGCGCGGGCGGCCGTCCATAAAGTCGGCAGGAAGATCTCGGCCACCAGCACGCTCAGGGCGCCACGGTCGAAGCGCGAGCGACGGCCCCACAGTTCCGGCGCCCGACACGCCGCCGGCAACCAATGCTCTGGATAGTGACAAACCTCAATGGCGCGGCGCTGGAAGGCGTGATCGCAAAACAGCAACTCCCCCAAAGAGCGGCTGCCCAGTTCGTCCATGTGCAACCCGTCGCCCTGCAACGCACTGCGCGCCGCCACGCTGCGGGCAAATACCCAGGCCTCGCCGTGCCCGCGCAAGTACACCTCGCGCACCCAGCCTTCGCTGCCTTCAGCGAGGTTCAGCGCGACACATTCGTCGTCACGCAGCGGTTGCCAGCCTTCGAACAAAGGCGAGACGCTGAACCCGTCATTCGACAGACGGATCAACCGTCGTGTCAGCGAACCTTCATCGAACAACCAGTCGAGGGTAGACGTGTCGGGGAGGGGCGTCAGTTGGCTTTGAGAGCGCCAGAACGGGGCCGGGCAGGGGGATTTTGAGTGCGGCACAGTGAGTCATTATTGGCAGCAAATGAGGCGGCGAGCTTACCATGTCAGTCGGCGATTTTGATTGGTCCGGCATGGCGTTGCGTCGAACAGGCTTGCATCTGCCGGGCCCGATCAGTACAAAACGCCCTGAGCCGGACGGCAGCGCTTCAATCATTGACCGTTCGCGCCGGCAAAAGCCTGAATCCTGAGGAAGTATCTGAATGAAAAAGTGGCAATGTGTGGTCTGCGGCCTGATTTATAACGAAGCCGACGGCTGGCCGGACGACGGCATTGCGCCGGGCACCCTGTGGCAGGACGTGCCGGAAGACTGGCTGTGCCCGGACTGCGGCGTCGGCAAGATGGATTTCGAAATGATTGAAATCAACTAAGCAAACAGAGGAGTAAGGAATGAACGCACCTGTCGTGATCGTTGGCACTGGCCTGGCTGGTTACAACCTGGCTCGAGAGTTTCGCAAACTCGATGGCGAAACCCCGCTGCTGCTGATTACCGCAGATGATGGTCGCTCCTACTCCAAACCGATGCTGTCCACCGGCTTCGGCAAGAATAAAGACGCTGACGGCCTGAGCATGGCCGAGCCTGGTGCCATGGCCGAGCAACTGAAGGCCGAAGTGCGCACCCACACGCGGATCAGCGGCATCGATCCGGGCCACAAGCGTTTGTGGATCGGGGAAGAATCGGTGATCTACCGTGATCTGGTCTTGGCGTGGGGTGCCGAAACCGTGCGTGTGCCCATCGAGGGTGACGCAGCTGACAGCGTGTTTCCGATCAACGATCTGGAAGACTACGCCCGCTTTCGCGCAGCAGCGGCCGGCAAACGCCGCGTGTTGTTGCTCGGCGCCGGCCTGATCGGCTGCGAATTTGCCAACGACCTGATGCTCGGCGGCTACGAGGTGCAACTGGTTGCACCCTGCGAACAAGTCATGCCGACCCTGTTGCACCCGGCAGCCGCCGCAGCGGTTCAGGCCGGGCTGGAAAGCCTCGGTGCACGCTTCCACCTCGGCCCGGTGCTCAATCGCCTGCAACGGGTGGCTGACGGGCTGGAAGCGCATCTGTCCGACGGTCAGGTCATTGCGTGTGACGTCGTGGTATCGGCCATCGGCTTGCGCCCACGCATCGACCTGGCCGCCGCTGCCGGCGTACAGGTCAATCGTGGTGTTGTGGTCGACCGTCACCTGAAAACCTCCCACGCCAACATCTACGCGCTGGGTGATTGTGCCGAGGTCGACGGATTGAATTTGCTGTACGTCATGCCGCTCATGAGTTGTGCCAGAGCACTGGCCCAAACCCTCGCCGGCAACCCTACCGTGGTGAACTACGGCGCGATGCCGATTACCGTTAAAACGCCGGTCTGCCCCTTGGTCGTTTCCCCTCCGCCACGCGGTCAGGAAGGCGTCTGGACCGTGGAAGGGCAGGGCGCGGACATCAAGGCATTGTGCCGCGATGCCGACGGCAAACTGCTCGGTTACGCCCTGACCGGCGCAGCGGTGATGGACAAACTGGCACTGAACAAAGAGCTTCCTGCGCTGCTGGCGTAAATACTGGTCGTTCTGTCGGAATCACCCCGCTTTTGCCCCCACAAACGTCGCGCCGACACTGGCGCGGCTCCCCGCTGCGTGCCATTCTCACTCCCGTCTGCCGCAGAGTAGAGCACCTGCGGCGCTTTGGGCGCTGTTCCAACGAGAACAGCACGGACATAACAACAAAAAACCGTCAAAGGGGCTTCACTAATGCGTAAACCAGAACTCGCCGCTGCAATCGCGGAAAAAGCAGATCTCACCAAAGAGCAGGCCAACCGCGTCCTCAACGCCGTTCTCGAAGAAATCACCGGCGCTCTGCACCGCAAGGACAGCGTCACGCTGGTGGGCTTCGGTACCTTCCTGCAACGCCACCGCGGTGCCCGCACCGGCAAAAACCCGCAAACCGGTGAGCCCGTCAAAATCAAGGCCAGCAACACGGTTGCATTCAAGCCAGGCAAATCGTTGAAAGACAGCGTTAATCCGTAATCAGTATTCCCTGCCCGCATTGCGGGAGAGCGGAATGAAAAATGGGCACGCCAACTGAGTTGGGTGCCCATTTTTTGTGGGCGGCGGTTTAGCTGACTCGACTTTGCTGCCTGGCGAGCAACGCTGCCATTTCTGGCTCGTTCAGATGATCCAGCGCTCGTTCCACCAATAAATGCACGCCGTCGGCCATACGGCTGAGCGCTAGGGCTACGGAACGGCGTGAACCATCCACATCGTCTGCGAGGTCGTTGGCGATGGCGCTGATGGACAGCAAGTCTTCCGAAGCGTTGGCGAGGAGGGCTTCCGTGTTGATGCCGGGGCAGACAGCGAAGAGTTGGCCGTTGCGCTTTGGTGGTTCTGGTTCCGTTGGTGGCGAGGGGCGGTCGAGGGTTTGCTGGGGGGCTTCGTTGAGGGCGTTTGAGTCGTGATTTTCGTGGGGGGAGGTCGGGTCGGTGTCTGGCGGGTTGGGTGTGACCTTGAACATAATCTTCAATTCCTTGAGTGATGCTGATTCCACTTCGCCGACTAAACGAAGGGGTGGCAGCTGTGCGCAGGTTAGTCGGACCGGGGAATTGAAGAAGCCGGCGCACTCGAAAGTGCCCTGCGCACAGCCACCATCAAATACAGGTAGGCAACACCCGTCTGATGGACGCTCGTGCAACTTCAATTACCAGCGGGCGACTAAACCCGATCACTGAGGTTCAGTGACAGGAATCAAGTTACCGAGCGGTTTCAAAGCGCACAAGCCGGCGGATTCTGGCGTAGCCGTAGGTAACGGCGCAAGGTGTTGTAGCTTGCCGGAAGTAACTCTGAGGAGTTTTAAACAAGCGCTGTTTAGTGGAGTTTAACTGCCGAAAATGTTGGGACTTCTTACCAGCTGCCATAAGGGATTACGAATTTTTCGACGTAGGCTTTGGATTCTTCTGAAAGCGGTCGGTGTTTTCCGTTGGACTTACCCCCATACGGGCCTTCAGGATTGATCGTGCCTTGTACGCGGGTGATCTCGTTCGACAATAAACATTGACCGCCCAGCCATACCTTAGCGATTCCTCCTGGCGCCAGACCGACAATCAGCATGTCTCGGTAATCGGTTATCCATTTGCCGTCTGCGCGGCAAAACGTTTTTTCACCTTGGAGCATGGTGTTTCGCGCCGATTCGGGGATCTCGATGTACGCTTCGTAGGTTTGCGGTTCGACCAATGACTGCCAGCGCACGTAGACCAAACGCGGCAGATCGGCGCCCCTTACGAACCTGCCGCTGCCGCTCGGATGCTTGGCCCATCCTCTGGGTTTGCCGTTGAATTTTGCAGGTATGCCTTTACTAAACGCGCGTGGATACCCTAGTGAGGGTAAACCGCTGCCCGCGCCGCGGAACACGCGCTTATTGATGTCGACAACGTCCGCCGTCTCGATCCAGGCCTCCATGTAGTCGGGGGCAAAAAAATTAAGGCTCCACGCGTCATATGACAATGGCCGTCGATGATCCTGAGTGCAGCCGCCCAATAGGAGTGCAATCACCAGTGCAATGCCCATGTTGACCATGAATGAAGGCTTACCATGTTGGCACCCGTTACCAACTGCCATATGGGATACCAAATTTGTCGATGTAGGCTTTGGATTCTTCGGAAAGAGGTCGATGTTTTCCGTTGGACCTACCTCCGTAAGGGCCCTCAGGATTGACCGTGCCTTGTACGCGGGTGACTTCGGTCGATTTTAGGCAAGGCCCTCCTAACCACACTTTGGCGATTCCTCCTGGCGCCAGACCGATAATCAGCAGGTTTCGGTAATCGGTCTTCCATTTGCCTCTTGCACCGCAAAAAGCTTCTTCGCTTTGGCGCATGGTGTTTCGCGCCGATTCGGGGATCTCGATATACGCTTCGTAGGTTTGTGGTTCGACTAACGACTGCCAGCGTACGTAGACCAGACGCGGTAGATCAGCGCCCGTAACGTCTCTGCCACTGCCACCCGGATGTTCGGCCCATCCTTTAGGATTACCGTTGAATTTTGCAGGTATGCCTTTACTAAGTGCGCGCGGATACCCTGTGGTGACTCCACCGCTCCCAGCAGCGCGGAACACGCGCTCATTGATATCGACAACGTCAGCGGTCTCGATCCAAGCTTCCATATAGGGAGGCGCAAAAAAATTGAGGGTCCACGCGTCATAAGGCAATGACCGCCGATGATCCTGTGTGCAGGCGCTTAAGAACAGTGCAATCACCAATGCAACGCCTATGTTGACCACAAATGAATGCTTAAGCATGTTGGCAGCCCCTTACCAGCTGCCATAGGGGATACCGAATTTGTCGACGTAGGATTTGGATTCTTCCGACAGAAAGTAATATTCACCGTCTGACAAACCCCTATAGGGGCCTTCGGGATTGATCGTGCCTTGTACGCGGGTGACCTCGGTCGACTTTAGGCAAGGCCCTCCTAACCACACTTTGGCAATCCCTCCCGGCGCCAAACCCACTACCAGCAGTTTTCGGTAATCTGTGATCACCTTGCCGTCGAACGCACAAAATACATCCTCGCTTTTGCGCATGAGCTGTCGAGTTGACTCAGGAATCTCGATGTACGCTTCGTAGGTTTGTGGTTCGACTATTGACTGCCAGCGCACGTAGACCAAACGCGGTAGATCAGCGCCTGTGACGCGTCGGCCCTTTCCTCCTGGGCTTTCTCTCCACCCTTCTGGTTTGCCTCTGAACTCAGCCGGTATGCCTTTACTGAGGGCCCGGGGATAACCCATGGCTGGTATTCCGCTGCCCGCGCCGCGGTACAGGCGCTCATTGATGTCAACGACGTCCGCCGTTTCGATCCAGACCTCCATGTAGTCGGGGGCAAAAAAATTAAGACTCCACGCGTCATAAGGCAATGACCGCCGATGATCCTGTGTGCAGCCGCTTAAGAACAGTGCAATCACCAATGCAACGCCCATGTTGATCACGAATGAATGCTTAACCATGTCTGCACCCCTTACCAGCTGCCATAAGGGATACCGAATTTGTCGATGTAGGCTTTGGATTCTTCGGAAAGAGGTCGATGTTTTCCATTGGACCTACCTCCGTAGGGGCCCTCAGGATTGATCGTGCCTTGTACGCGGGTGACCTCGGTCGACTTTAGGCAAGGCCCTCCTAACCACACTTTGGCGATTCCTCCTGGTGCCAGACCGATAATCAGCAGGTTTCGGTAATCGGTCCTCCATATGCCTCTCGCTCCACAAAAAGCTTCTTCACCCTGACGCATGGTGTTTCGCGCTGATTCTGGAATCTCGATATACGCTTCGTAGGTTTGCGGTTCGACTAACGATTGCCAGCGTACGTAGACCAAACGCGGCAGATCAGCGCTAGTAACGTCTCTGCCACTGCCACCCGGATGCTTGGCCCATCCTTTGGGTTTGCCGTTGAATTTTGCAGGTATGCCTTTACTGAGTGCGCGGGGATAGCCTGTGGCGACACCTCCGCTCCCAGCACCGCGAAACACGCGCTCATTGATATCGACAACGTCAGCGGTCTCGATCCAGGCTTCCATATAGGGCGGAGCAAAAAAATTGAGGCTCCACTCGTCATACGGCAATGACCGCCGATGATCCAGAGTGCAGCCGCTCAGGAACATTGCAATTACCAGTGCAACGCCTATGTTGGTCACAAATGAATGCTTAAACATTAGGATGCACCACGCGTAGGTGGTTTTCGGCAGGTCGATTGATAAATACGATGTCCAAGAGGTTTTCTTTAGAGCCAATGCCAGCATTCCAGTGAGCGGACTGGTGAATGTAACGTCTGAGCAGCAACTCATCTTCGTCCAGACTCAAGCCCACATGGCGGGTCTCGCCCAGCGCATAAGCCATCAGTTTTTGGGCGATGGGTTGCAGCTCAGCGGGCAGCGCAAATTTATGATCCTCGTCGTCAATGAAGTTGAACGGGACGTCGTGCCTCGCCGCCAACTCCCGCATGATGCGCAGGTAAACCAAAGCCAACTCGTTGCTCACCATCCGCTCGCTGCGGACTGCCGCATAGACATTTTTCCATTCATACCTGTCGCCTTTGGCGTTGGTACGACGTTCCACTGACCAGGTTTTTACCTCCAGTTGCAGCCCGTACAGAGCGAGTTGGCGCTGAAGACGACCCAACTCTGCCTGACTGCTGAGATAGGCGTTTGTGGCGGTGGATGGCACGGCAAGATCTATGTGGGTGCTACTGCACGGTTTACTCACGAGAACCCGTTCCATGGCGTTTGGCAGGTAGCCACCGCCCAGATCGGAGTGGACGCCCGGTAGCACGATGTCGGCGGCGCCAGCACTGTTGAGCGGAAAGTTGTGGCGGTGCTCGTGGTGAGCCACCAGGTGCACGACTTTTTTCGCGATATCGGGAGGCAGGTGCAGGTCAACGAGGCGGGTGGCGGCGTCTTCGTCACGAGCAGAGAAGCTTGTTATGGCGGCAACAGTGTCGAAGAGGCCGATAAAGTTGATGGCAACATCGGTGTTGGTGCGCCAAGCAAAATCCTCGATGAACAGTGCCGCATCGGCTGGCAGTAGCGTCGCCAGGCGGCTCTGCTCTCCCTTCAGTACTTCATTGGCAAAATGCCGTGCGGCGGCGGCGCCGCGACTGAAACCGAAAATATCGAACTGGACACGCTCAACCTTTCGATCAGGATTTGATAGCTCGAACCGTTCAATACTGTTGAGAATTTTCGTCTGACTCTGCTCCACTTTCGCCAGCACCCCATACGCGCCCCTACCAGTCGCTTTCGCAAAAGACGAATCCTTCTCACCGCTGCGGGTGCCGATGCCTTCCAGATAAACGCGGATAAACCCTATCGTCTCTTCAGCTGCAATTTGTATATCACTGTCATCTCTATACAAGTCAAACAGCTTCGCCACATTACTCGAGTCATTCCCATAACTGCTATCTGGCACGCCGCCCTTACCGTCATACCCATGCTTCTCACAAAACAGACGAATGTATTCAGCCGCCTCCTCCAGATTCACATCACTCGCATAACACCCCGCAGCCTTCTCACTGTTGGATCGGTTATTCCCGGTGCCATCAAAGAACACGCCAATGCGCAACGTAATCCCTGCTTCCTCTTCAACTTCCTCCTCTTCTTCTTCCAGCCCATCCTCCAATTCATCCACGAGCGGCTCCACCTGCGGCGCTACGAGGGCCAGCAAGCCCGCCACCGCTCCCGGCATCAACGCCCGTGCGGCCAACCCAGCCACTGGCGAACCACCGACCTCGATCTCGCTGCTGCTGAACACCCCGTCGGCATTGATCACGATGTGCTGACCGCCTGCCTTCAAGGTCATGCTGGCGCCGGCGTCCAGCACCAGATGGGTCCCGGCCTTGATATGAACATGCTCACCGGCCTCGACCACCAGGGCTTCGCCGATCTGCGTGTGGCGGCTCCCAGCAATCTGCAGGTAGTCGCTGGCCTGAAGCTTGACCTTGCGATCCGCCGTGACGGTGCGGTGTTCTTCGCCCTCGAACAGCGCAATGCTGTCGCCCTTGATGATTTCCCGACGATCCTTGCCCACGTCCAGCCAGCTGTTGTTGAGCACTAACTGTTCGATGTCACGCTGGGCACGCAGGTAGATTTTTTCCTGCCCGGCGCGGTCTTCGATCATCAGTTCGTTGTAACCGCGACTGCGGGGTGAGCTGTGGCTGCGCAGCACGGTTCTGGTTTTGTTTTCGGGCAGGGAGTAGGGGACAGACTGGACCTTGTTCGGCACGCAACCGGTGATCAACGGGTTGTCGGGATTGCCCTCCAGGAACGTGACCACCACTTCCATGCCGATGCGCGGGACGGTCATCGAACCAAAGCCTTCACCCGCCCAACTGGACGAAACCCTCACCCAGCAGCTGCTCATTTCGTTGTCGTGTTCGGCCCGGTCCCAGTGGAATTCGACTTTCACGCGCCCGTATTCATCGCAATAAATTTCTTCGCCCGCAGGGCCGGTGACCCGGGCGGTCTGGCAGACCAGTAGCGGTCTTGGTGCAGGCATCGGTGGACGATAAAACACGTCCCACGGAATCGCAGTGAAGGTGTTGCGGTAGCCCTGGCTAAAGCCGTCCTCAGGTTTGGCGTCGCTGGCCATTGCCTCTTCCAATGATTGAGGCAGTTTTCCGGCATGCGTCACGCTGAGCAGCAGCCAGGAATCGTTATACGTCTCACGCGGGTGGTCAGTCAGGCCGAAGAGGTGACCGCTGCGCAGTGTCGGCTCGTCGCTTTCGCCCTCAGCCAATTGGTAATCGGCACGATGCCGTTCCAAGCCTTGCCGGACGAGCTGTTTGCCGCGTTCTTCACTCTCTTGAAACAGCGGATAGCGATAGTCTTCAAGCGTTGGGTTGAACCTGGCGTTGATGCGGCTTTCCAGCAACCGGCTCGGGCGTTTCAGGTCATACCCTCGGCGCGTAACCCGGCTGGTACGGGTGCTGAAACGCATCGAGAACTGACTGACGACCGAATGCTCCGCCACCATGCCCGCGCCTTGCTGATAGGGGGTTTTACCTAGCGTGGGGAAGAAGGACTGGTGCTCGGTAAATATCAGCCGGTGACCGTCTTGAGTGTGTTGGTGATGCCACGCGATACCCTCCTCGGCGCACAGTCGCTGGACGAACTCAAAGTCACTTTCCCCGTATTGGGTGCAGTATTCGCGCTCGGGACTCGCGCAGGGGTGGAAGGTAAACGCGTCGGCCTGTATGCCATGGCCCTTGAGCACTTGGGCGATGATTTGCGGCACCGTCTGGCGTTGGAAAATCCGTTGATCGTGGCGGAACTGCAAGTAGTGCAGCGCCGGCACCAAGGTCAGGTGATAACGCGTCAGGCGCCTGCCGATCTCACCCGCGAACGCATTTTCGATTCGACCATGAATGCCCTCGCCATAGAGGCCGAACTGCAAATAGGCAGGTTGGTTGAGCAGACTCTCCAGATCGACATCCGGATACTCGCTGACCAGTTCAACATTAATTGCATACAAGGCGCTGATGGCTTCAATGCCTTCAAACGCCAGCACTTTAAAATCGTTGCGCACTGTGGGTATTACCAGCGTGAACGGGTGAGCATTAGCCGGGGAAAACATACGCTTATCCTTTTGCTGTTTATGAGCCCGATCTTGAGCAGGCAATTAAAACAAGCCTGAGCAGCAAGCCATTTCGGATTTGAATCTGCGTCAAATGCTGAAACACGCTAACAAGGTGTGGTAATGATTGATGTAGGAAATGTCTATTGCCCGCGTCGGAAACCTCCCTTATTACAGGATGTTGCATCGACTCCGAGAAAGGCTTTTTAAACGCGTACCTTGTTTCCAGATGTTATTACTGCGTTAGCGACTTATGTGTTTTTAATACATCGATCTGCCGATCGATGCAGTTGTATGTTGGTAACTATTCCTACAAAAAGAAATATCAAGTTACCGATGCATCGACTTATTTTTTTAACTACGAGAATTTTCGGAAGCGTCCTACATTTTTCATTTTGTATTCTTGTCATGCTCTGCGCCGACTTAAATGACATTGGGAAGGCGTCATTCAAGCGCTCGTCTGAAATGACTATAGTTCTAAAAATAGGCCATGGATGTCTTACTCAAGCAAACTTTCAACTTATTACCTTGAACTCGCAAAAGCCTCTGTTTCCAAAGAGCATTTCGCGGGCGAGGACGTTCGTTTCTCGAATGAATATGAGGCGTTGGAAAGTGAGCTGGGCAAAGCCCAATCCATGCACGAAAGCGGTCAGATCGACTGGCTGAAAATCCGCGAAAACAGCGAAAGCCTGCTGCGTACCCAGTCCAAGGACTTGCGGGTCGGTGCCTGGCTGACGTGGGCGCTGTATCAGCGCGAGTCGTACCAAGGTTTGCTGGCCGGGCTTGGTTTGCTGCACCACCTGTGCGAACACCACTGGCCAGACATATACCCGGGTAAGGCTCGCACCCGTTCCGCTGCCATCAGCTGGTTGATACCCCGTCTCGACCAAGTGCTGAACGAGCACATTCCGCTCAAAGAGCAACTTCCACTGTTCCGCCGACTGGTCGAGCATTTGGAAGGTCTCGATACGGCGTGCACCCAGCATTTGGGGAATGAAGCCCCCTTGCTCCTGCCAATCGCCCGACGTTTGAAAAATCTGGTGCAGCGCGCTGCGGACAATCAACCGGAGCCCGGTGTCATCGGTACCGCGGTAGCCCAGGTCAAACAAGTCGCGGCGCAGTTGCTTGTCACCAGCGAGCCCATCGACAACGAAAAAGACGCTCAAAAGGCGCTGCGTGCCCAGCAGGAAAATGCCCGTCCGTTATGCGCCTGGTGGCTCAAGCAAAATGCCACGGATCTGCGGGCCTTGCGACTCAATCGCATGTTGCTGTGGTTGTCCGTCGACGCGTTGCCGGATCGCAATGGCGAGCAAATCACTGCGCTTCGCGGGCTCCCGGCAGATCGATTCAAAACTTATCAGGAGCGTTACGATCAGGCGCGGTATGCCGATCTTCTGGTGGACCTCGAGGCCAGCCTGTCAAAGGCGCCGTTCTGGTTCGACGGTCACCGAATGGCCTGGGAATGTTTGCAGGGTCTGAACGCCGAGTCGGCGATGCGCGAGGTGGAGATTCAGTTTGCGCAATTGATCGAGCGCCTGCCTGGACTGATCGAATTGCGCTTCCAGGATGGCGCACCGTTTGCCGATCCCTCCACTCGCGAGTGGATTGCCAGCCATGTCATGCCGCATCTGCAACCCGCCAGTGCTCCACTCCCCATTGAGGCAACAGAGAACCAGCCCGAGTGGGAGTCGGCCCTCGAAGAAGCGCTGCCGATCTTGCGAAAGGATGGACTCAAGGCCGCCGTGCAAAAACTCAAGCAGGGGCTTCAAAGCGCTCAGGGCGGTCGCTCGCGGTTTTTCTGGCAGTTAACGCTCGCCCGGCTCTGCGTCTCGGCCAAGAAATACGAACTGGCCAAGACCCAACTCGAAACGCTCGACCAGACATTGCAGGACTCGGGCATCGGTGGCTGGGAGCCCGATCTCGTCCTGGAAGTGCTGCATTTGCTGCATAGCTGCTGCGAGTCGTTGCCGCAGAACCATGAGGTGCGTGAACGCAAGGAAGAGATTTATCGCAGGTTGTGCCACCTCGACCTTGAAGTGGTACTCGATTAGGCCCTTGTTCCAACACCATAAGGAAAATAGCCATGGCCAAAGAAGGCTCTGTCGCCCCTAAAGAACGCATCAACGTCACCTTCAAACCTGCCATAGGCGGCGCTCAGGAAGAGATTGAACTGCCGCTGAAATTGCTGGTGATCGGCGACTACACCCATCGCAAGGATGAACGCAAAGTCGAAGATCGCAAGCCTATCAGCATCGACAGGACGACGTTCGATGAAGTGTTGGCCAAGCAGGAGCTACAGCTGACGTTGGGCGTTCCGAATCGCCTGCAGGATGAAAACGCCACCGAAGAGCTGGCAGTGAAGATTCACGTCAAATCCATGAAGGACTTCAATCCGGCCAGCCTTGTCGAGCAAGTGCCAGAGCTGAAAAAACTGATGGAGCTGCGCAATGCGCTGGTCGCCCTGAAAGGTCCGCTGGGTAATGCACCAGCCTTTCGCAAAGCCATCGAAGACGTGCTGGCCGATGACGAATCCAGAAGCCGGGTATTGGGTGAATTAGGCCTCAACACCCACGTCTCGAACGCCTGAGTCTCCATCAGCCAAGGAAGCCAACACTATGAGCACGAGTGCAACGCAGCAGAACATCAACGAGAGCAGCGAATACAGCATTCTCGATAGCATCATTGCCCAGACCCGGCTGACGCCGGACGACGACGCGTACAACATCGCCAAACGTGGTGTATCGGCATTCATTGAAGAGTTGCTCAAGCCGCAAAACAACGGCGAGCCAGTGAAGAAAGCCATGGTCGACCGCATGATCGCCGAGATCGATGCCAAGCTCAGTCTTCAAATGGATGAAATCCTGCATCACTCGGGTTTCCAGTCCATGGAGTCGTCGTGGCGGGGCCTTAAGTTGTTGGTTGATCGCACCAACTTCCGCGAAAACATCAAGATTGAAATTCTCAACGTCTCGAAAGAAGACTTGCTGGACGATTTTGAAGACTCGCCAGAAGTGATGCAGGCTGGCCTGTACAAGCACATCTATACGGCCGAGTACGGTCAATTTGGCGGAAACCCGGTGGGCGCAATCATCGCCAACTACTTCATGTCCCCAAGCTCGCCCGACGTGAAGCTTATGCAGTACGTGTCCAGCGTTGCCTGCATGTCACATGCACCGTTTATTGCCGCTGCCGGCCCGAATTTCTTCGGTCTGGAAAGCTTCACCGGCCTCCCGGACATGAAGGACCTGAAGGATCACTTCGACGGTCCGCAATTCGCTAAATGGCAGAGCTTTCGTCAATCAGAAGATGCCCGCTACGTCGCCCTGACCGTGCCGCGCTTTCTGCTGCGCAGCCCGTATGACCCGGAAGAAAATCCGATCAAGTCGTTCGTATACAAAGAAACAGTCGCCAACAATCACGAGCACTACCTGTGGGGCAACACCGCCTACGCATTTGGCACCCGGTTGACCGACAGCTTCGCCAGATTTCGTTGGTGCCCGAACATCATCGGTCCGCAGAGTGGCGGTGCGGTAGAAGACCTGCCGTTACATCACTTCGAAAGCATGGGTGAAATCGAAACCAAGATTCCGACCGAGGTTCTGGTGTCCGACCGTCGCGAATACGAGTTGGCGGACGAAGGCTTCATCTCCCTGACGATGCGCAAAGGCAGCGACAACGCTGCATTCTTCTCTGCCAATTCGGTACAAAAACCGAAGCTGTTTGGCATCAGTGCCGAGGGCCGGACGGCGGAGCTGAACTACAAGCTCGGTACGCAACTGCCGTACATGATGATCGTCAACCGACTGGCTCACTACCTGAAAGTGCTGCAGCGCGAACAACTCGGTTCCTGGAAAGAACGTACCGACCTCGAGCTGGAACTCAACAAGTGGATTCGCCAGTACGTGGCCGACCAGGAAAATCCCAGCGCTGAAGTGCGTGGGCGTCGACCACTGCGCGCGGCCCAGGTCCTCGTCAGTGATGTCGAGGGCGAGCCGGGCTGGTATCGCGTCAGCCTGAATGTGCGCCCGCACTTCAAGTACATGGGGGCTGATTTCACCCTTTCGCTGGTTGGCAAGCTGGATAAAGGTTGAGCGAAAAGCACCCATGACCGGATATGGCAGCCTGTTCGAACGCCTGAACGGCGACGCGCAAAAACGTGTCGGCTCACGCCACGAGAGGTGCGTCGTGGCGTCGGTGGCTGCTCATCTGGCCAAGATGCTCAGCACCCGATTGGGCAGTGTGCAGACACTGTCCGATTACGGTTTGCCTGATTTGAATGACATGCGCTTGAGCCTGCACGACTCCCTGAGTCAGGCGCGCCGGGCCATCGAACATTTCATCGAAGCCTATGAACCGCGTCTGCGCGATGTTCGTGTGATCTCTCTGCCACGTGATGACGATCAGCTGCGACTGACGTTCCGTATCGAAGCCCTGCTGGAAGTCGAAGGTTTGAAGCAGCAGGTCGCTTTCGCCGCGAAGCTCGATGGTAGCGGTCAGGTCAAGGTCAGCTAACGACTCACAGGTATCCATCATGTCCTTTAACCACTACTACCAAAGTGAGCTCACAGCACTTCGCCAGTCAGGGCGTCGATTCGCTGAGCGTAGCCCTGCACTGGCGCCGTTTTTAGGGCAGGCCGGACGAGATCCGGATGTGGAGCGTCTGCTCGAAGGATTTGCATTTCTGACCGGTCGCCTGAGGCAGAAACTCGATGACGAATTGCCGGAGCTCAGCCATTCATTGATGCACCTGCTGTGGCCCAACTATATGCGTCCACTGCCCGCGTTCAGCATGTTGCAATTCGACCCGTTGCAACGCTCTGGACCCGCCGTCATGGTCGAGCGCGACACGCCGGTGGAGAGCGTGCCAGTCGACGATGTGATTTGTCACTTCCGCACCTGCTATCCCACTGAGGTGCTGCCACTGGAGCTGGTGGCGCTGAACTACTCGGTCAAGGGCGGCGGCGCGCTGCTGAGCTTGCGGTTGGAGATGAGCGCTGAGGGTCACCTTGGCGAGTTGGACCTGAGCCGACTGCGTCTGCATTTCGCCGGTGAGCGCTACATTACCCAGCTGCTTTACCTTGGCGTATTGCGCAATCTTCAAGGTATCGAGCTGATCCCCCTGGATGGCGCAGGTATGCAAGTCCATGGTGAAAGCGACACACCCTTGGCGTTCACGATCCCGGGCGACCGTGTGCAACCGGTGGGTTTTGCTGAAGAGGAAGCGCTGATTCCGTATCCGCTGAATACCTTTCGCGGCTATCGCTACCTCCAGGAATATTTCGCCTTTCAGGATAAATTCCTGTTCGTTGACGTCAATGGTCTCGATCTCCTGAATACCTTGCCTGAGGACGTGCTCAAGCGGATGCGCGGCCTGGAATTGCGTTTCGACATTCGCAAAAGTGGTATCCAGCGACTGCGCCCGACGCTGGAGAATGTGAAGCTCTATTGCACGCCGATCGTCAACCTGTTCAATCACGATGCACTGCCCATTCGCCTCGATGGCAAACAGGATGAATACCTGTTGCTGCCGGCCGAATACGGCCAGGAAAACTGCGGTGTGTTCTCGGTGGAAACCGTGAAGGGCTGGAAGGCGGGGAATGTTGGATTTCAAGACTATGTCCCCTTCGAGTCTTTCGAGCACGACTCAAGTTTCGATGTGCCCACTAGCCGTCCGTACTACAGCGTTCGCCAACGATCATCCTCGCTGCATGATGGGCTCGACACCCATCTCAGTTTTGGCATACGCCACACAGACGCGACCGAAACCCTGTCGATCGAGCTGGTATGCACCAACCAGAATCTACCGCGCAAGCTCAAGCTTGGTGACATCTGCAAGCATGGTGTGAAGACGCCGGAGTTCCTGAGCTTCCGCAATATCACGTCGGCCACGTCGAGTTTCGCTCCACCGTTGAACAGTGACTTCCTCTGGAAACTGGTCAGCAACATGTCGCTCAACTACCTCTCGCTGGCTGACGTCAATGCGCTGAAGGTGATTCTCGAAACCTACGACTTGCCGCGTCATTACGATCAGCAGGCAGAGAAAGTCAGCAAACGATTGTTGGGTGGACTCAAGTCGATCAGTCACGAACACGTCGATCGATTGCACCGGGGTTTACCGATTCGTGGGTTGCGCACCGAGCTGACCATCGACCCGCAAGGGTATATCGGCGAGGGCGACCTGTTCGTTTTCGGGTCTGTGCTCAACGAGTTCTTCGCGCTTTACGCCAGTCTTAATTCGTACCACGAACTGCGGGTACTCAGCACACAAGGAGACGTGTACCAATGGACACCCCGCATGGGCCTGCAGCCCCTGCTTTGAGCGGGCTGACCCAGGTAATACGCGAGTACTCGCTGTTTCAGGCGGTGCTGCTGGTGGTTGACCGGCTGCGCGATGCACACCCGCATTTAAACGAAGATGATCTGTATGACCAGCTGGAATTTCAGGCTAATCCCGGCTTCGGATTCCCAGGCAGCGACGTTGATCGTGTGGAGTTTTTTGAAGAACACGGACTGCTGCGTGCGCGTCTGCGTTTCAATCTTGTCAGCCTGGTCGGATCGGGTTCACCACTGCCGGCGTTCTACGGGGAGCAGGCGTTAGGTGATAGCGAAGAATGGAATACCACCCGCGACTTTCTCGACCTGTTCCATCATCGCCTGCAACGGTTGATGCTGCCGATCTGGCGCAAGTACCGCTACTGCGCACGCTTTCAGAGCGGCGCTCTCGACCCTTTTTCCGCGCAGTTGTTTGCGCTGATCGGGCTCGGTAGTGAAGAGCTGCGCCGGGCTCGGGAACTGAACTGGAAGCGCCTGTTGCCGTACCTCGGGCTGCTCAGCTTGCGAGCGCATTCGGCGGCTTTGATCGAGGCAGTGCTGCGTTACTACTTCAAGCATGCCGAGTTGAACCTCGAGCAGTGCATCGAGCGTCGCGTCGAGATCCTCGACGAACAGCGCAATTGTCTGGGTTGCAGTAACAGCGTGCTCGGAGAAGACCTGGTGCTGGGCGAGCACGTCCGCGATCGCAGCGGCAAATTTCGTATTCACGTTCGCGAGCTCGATTGGCAGCGCTTTCACGAATTCCTTCCGATCGGTGTTGGCTACCAGCCGCTCTGCGCGCTGGTGCGTTTCACCCTGCGCGACCCCCTCGATTACGACATTCGCCTGGTCCTGTGCCAGGACGAAATCCGCGAGCTGCGCATCGGTGAACCGAACGTCTGCCGTCTGGGTTGGACCAGTTGGCTGGGCCGCGAAAAGGCGGACGGCGTGGTGACGCTGGACAGCAAAATTCATTAAGGATGTGAGACACATGATCAATGTAGACCTGCAACGCCTGATTCAGGCACTGGACGCCGAAACGCGTCGCGACCTGGAAAGCGCTGCCGAACGATGTGTCGCCCGTGGTGGCAGCAAAATACTCGTCGAAGACCTGCTGCTTGGCTTGCTGGAACGCCCAAAAGGCCTGCTGGTGAGGGCGCTGCGCGATGCCGACATCGATGCCGGGGAAATGAGTAGCGCGCTGCAATCACGCGTTGAGCACAACGCTTCACGCAACCCGGTGTTCGCCCCGGAACTGGTGCAGTGGCTGCAGGACGCCTTGCTGGTCGCCAACCTTGAACTGGGTCAAATCCAGGTCGAACAAGGTGCGTTGATTCTCGCGCTGCTGCGCAACCCGATGCGTTATGCCGGTAGCCGCTATCAGGTGCTATTGGCCCGGCTGAATATCGAACGGCTGAAAGCATTCGTCCAGTCTTGCACAGAGCAAAGGGGCCCTGGAAAACCGGCGGTGTCGGGTGAATCTTTGCTTCAGCGATTTACCCACAACCTGACCCAACAGGCTCGCGACGGCCTGATCGACCCGGTGTTGTGTCGCGATGGCGAGATCCGTCAGATGGTCGACATCCTGGCTCGTCGCCGTAAAAACAACCCGATCGTGGTGGGTGAGGCCGGTGTCGGTAAAACGGCCATTGTCGAAGGGCTGGCTTCGCGCATCGCGGCGGGTGAAGTGCCGGACGTCCTCAAAGGTGTCGAGCTCTTGTCTCTGGACATGGGCCTCTTGCAGGCTGGGGCCAGCGTCAAAGGCGAATTCGAACGCCGCCTCAAAGGGGTGATCGATGAGGTCAAGGCTTCACCGAAACCCATTGTTCTGTTCATTGATGAAGCCCATGCCCTGATCGGCGCGGGCGGTAATGCCGGCGGTTCCGATGCGGCCAACCTGCTCAAGCCAGCCCTGGCGCGCGGCGAGTTGCGCACCATCGCCGCCACGACCTGGGCGGAGTACAAAAAGTACTTCGAAAAAGATCCGGCGCTCGCCAGACGATTCCAACCGGTTCAATTGCATGAACCCACCGTCGGCGACGCAGTGACGATTCTGCGTGGGCTGGCGCCACTCTACGAAAAAAGTCACGGCATCTACCTTCGCGATGACGCGGTCGTTGCCGCCGCGCAGTTGTCCGCTCGTTACCTCACGGGCCGCCAGCTACCGGACAAGGCCGTCGATGTTCTGGACACCGCTTGCGCCCGTGTGCGCATCAGCCTTGCCGCTGCTCCGCCGAGCCTTGAGCGCCTGCGTGGCGAGCTGGCGGAAGGTCGTTGCCAGCGCCTGGCCCTGCGGCGCGATGCCGACGCAGGATTGCCGATTGACCACCCGGCGCTGGCCGCACTGGAGAGTCGTTTAGCCGTCGTTCAAAGCGACGTCATGCATATCGAGGCCCTTTGGATTGAGCAGAAAGAGCAGGCAAAACGTCTGCTGGATCTGCGTCAACAACTTGCTAAAGCGCGGCAAAGCTCCCTCGAAGAGTTAATCCTGGAGCAGGCTCAACGTGTCGAAGGACTGAAAGCCGAACTGCACGAAACTCACTGCGCCCTGACCGCTGCACAAGTCGACGAGCGTCTGGTGAGTTTTGAAGTGTGCCCACGCCTGGTGGCCGAAGTGATCAGCGCCTGGACCGGCGTCCCGCTGGCGCAACTGGCCCGTGAGCACAACACCAGGATCGCCAGTTTCGCCACCGACCTGGGCACTCGTATCCGTGGTCAGGAGCAAGCGGTTCATGCGCTGGATCGCTCGATGCGCGCGACGGCTGCGGGCCTCAACAATCCCGACGCGCCAGTGGGGGTGTTCCTGCTGGTTGGTCCTAGCGGTGTCGGCAAAACCGAAACCGCACTGGCACTCGCTGACTTGCTGTACGGCGGCGATCGATTCATCACCACGATCAACATGTCCGAGTTCCAGGAAAAACATACCGTTTCGCGCCTCATTGGTGCACCGCCGGGCTACGTCGGTTACGGGGAAGGCGGAATGCTCACCGAAGCCGTACGCCAGAAGCCGTATTCGGTGGTGCTGCTCGACGAAGTTGAAAAAGCCGACCCGGATGTGCTGAACCTGTTCTACCAAATCTTCGACAAAGGTGTGGCTAACGATGGGGAAGGGCGCGAGATCAATTTTCGCAACACGTTGATCCTGATGACGTCAAACCTTGGCAGCGAACGCATCAGCGAGCTCTGCAAAAATGGTGCGCGGCCTACTGCGCAATTGCTCGAAGAAACCATTCGGCCAGTCCTCGGCAAACACTTTAAACCGGCGTTGTTGGCGCGTATGCGCGTGGTGCCTTACTACCCGGTTGCCGGCCCGGTCCTGCGTGAGCTGATTGAAATCAAGCTGGGTCGATTGGGCGAACGACTGAGCAGTCGTCAACTGGAATTCACGTACTCGTGCAGTCTTGTCGATCACCTGGCCGAACGCTGCCTGCAAAGCGATAGCGGCGCCCGTCTGATCGACCACTTGCTGGAACTGCACGTACTGCCGCTGGTGGCTGATCGCTTGCTTGCAGCAATGGCGGTCGGAGACAGTCTCAGCCGTGTTCACGTAACGCTCGACGACACCTCCTCCGTTACCTGCGAGTTCGTCTGATGAGCGTCATGTTCACGCAATTGCCACAGCCCCTGGCTTATGCCGAGGCTTTGTTGGCCCAGTTCTCCAGCCTCTCCCGGTCGGCAGACAGCGCCGCGCTGCCAGGTGACCTCGTGCGCGGGTTAGGCACGCTTACCGGTTGCGAACTGGCGCAGTTGTACCTGCTGGATACATCCAGTACCTGCCTTGGAATGGCGACTGAGTGCCTGAACGGCATTCTGCACCCCAGAGAAGTGACAAGCCTGTCGACCGATTACAGCGCTGAGCCATTGCTGCAATTCGCCCTGGATCAGAATCGCGTGGTCTGCCTCACCGAGTTGAGTGGCACCTTACACAACAGCGAATTCCTGCCGCCGCAGAGCGTGCCTTGGCAGACGTTGCTGTGCGTGCCTTTGATCAATCAGCAACAGAGCGTCGAAGGCTTGCTGGTGTGTGCCAGTACCCGACACATCGAGCTGCAAGGCTTCGCCGAGTCACTGGCCCAGCTGGGTTCGTTCGCGCTCGGTCAACTGCACCTGCTCCAACGTTTGCGAGGGCCTGCGGTTGAGGCACCACCCATGTCGATCAGCATGCCGAGCGCCAGGGATTTCGGATTGATCGGTAGAAGCACGACCATGCGTCAGACGTGTTCGCTGATCAGTAAAGTCTTGCACAGCCCGTACACCGTGCTGTTGCGCGGCGAGACGGGCACCGGCAAGGAAGTGATAGCCCGGGCCATTCACGATGGCGGGGCGCGGCGTGCGAAGTCTTTCATCGTGCAGAACTGTGCAGCGTTTCCCGAAAGTCTTTTGGAAAGTGAGCTGTTCGGCTATCGCAAAGGTGCGTTCACGGGCGCTGACCGCGATCGTCCCGGGCTATTCGATGCGGCGAATGGTGGAACCTTGTTGCTGGACGAAATTGGCGACATGCCGTTGTCCCTGCAAGCCAAGTTGTTACGCGTACTTCAGGAGGGTGAAATTCGCCCGCTGGGTTGCAACGATACCCACAAGGTCGATGTGCGCATCATTGCCGCGACTCACCGCGACCTGGCGGTCTTGGTCCGCGAAGGAAAATTTCGTGAGGACTTGTACTACCGCCTCGCGCAATTCCCGATTGAATTGCCGGCCCTCCGATACCGCGCTGGCGACGTCCCGGAACTGGCTCGGCACTTTGCCGCAAAGGCCTGTGCGTTCCTGCAACGCGATAGCCTGCGCTGGTCAGAGGCGGCACTGTCTCACCTGTCAGGGTATGCCTTTCCGGGCAACGTTCGCGAACTCAAAAGCCTGGTTGAGCGGGCGGTTCTGCTCTGTGAGGGCGGTGAGTTGCTACCTGAACATTTCTCCCTGCGTACGGATGTCATTGCGCATGCCGGCAGTGCTCACCTGCGTGAACGAATGGCGCAAGTCGAACGCAACCTGCTGCTCGAGTGCCTGCGCAGGAACGCCGGTAACCAGACCGCTTCTGCCCGAGAGCTCGGACTGCCACGCCGCACGCTGTTGTACCGACTTGATCGACTGAACATCAGCGCGAGCGACGTCAATGGATGAGGCCGTTTTTCGCCGTTCATGGAGGCATGCCCTTCGCCTCGAATCCACTTTCACCCCCTTTGGAGCCCCTCTGATGCCTGTCCGTCACCGGCATGCTGTTCTGCTGACCCTCGTTGTTCTGTGTGGCCTCGGCGGCTGTAGCGGCAATTACAAATTCAACGATGACACCTATCGCCCTCTGGGTGATCCGCAGGCAGTCAATCGCGGCAAGTGATCACAAGGAGCAAGACGATGGAACTGGTTCTCGAAATCCAGAACGCCAAGGAATTCGTGCCCACGGAGCTTTGGCACAAGACCTTCAAGCAGGCGGGTGGCACGATCGGGCGAGCGGAGAACTGCGACTGGGTTCTTCCGGATCGCAAGCGCCACCTGTCCAAAAGCCATGCGCTGGTGACCTGCCACGACGGTGCGTTTTTTATCACCGACACCAGCAGCAATGGCATCCGGACGATTGAAAACAGTACGAACCTGCCTAAAGGCGAAGCGGTGCGGATTGAACACGACAGCGTCTACTTTCTGGGCAGTTACGAAATTCAAGCGCGACTGGCCGGTGTGCCCACGACCTATGGCGTCGCCAGTCAGGCTGTCGCGGACAGCGTGATTCCGGACGATGCTTTTCTTGAGCTGGATCCTTTGAAGGCTTTTGATCAGCAAGCGCTCGCTTACACCGACATCGATGAACTGATCACGCCGCGCATGCCGATTGTGGATGTCCACCCACGCGCCGACTACGCCCGTATCGACATGGAAAACCTGCAGGTGCCGCAGTTGGTAGAGGCACCGCCGGAACCGTTGCCAGCTCCGGCGCAGAGCGCTGTTGATCGCCAAAGCCAGGACTTCTGGAAGCGCTTCGGTATCGCTTTGGGCATAGACCTGAAGGATCTGGACCACGCTGAGCGCGAAAACCTGGCACTGGACGCTGCTCGTTTGCTCAATCAAAGCGTCGATGGCTTGCAGCAAAGCTTGCGCACCCACAGCGAATTGAAAAATGAGCTGCGCCTGGCCCAGACCACCGTTCAGGGCATCTACAACAATCCGCTGAAACTCAGCGTCGATGCCGGGGAAGCACTGGGCATTCTGTTGCGGACCAACAAGCCTGGCCAGTACCCGGCCGAACAGGTTCTCTCCCGGGCATTTCGTGATTTGCAGACGCATCAGGTGGCGCTGTTGGCCGCCTGTCGTGCTGCGATTCGAGGGGCGCTCGAGCACTTCTCGCCCTCGCAACTGACCCTGCGGTTTGAGCGTGACCAACAGCCACTGTTCACCACTGCGGGCAGCCGTTGGAAGGCTTATGGCCGTTATCACCAGGCCCTGCGTCAGGACGATGAGTGGAGCGAGCGGTTGCTCGCTCGTGACTTTGCTCAAGCCTACGAAGAACAGGTTCGGCTGATCTCGACTCTTCACGTAGACCAACGGGGATGATGCCCATGCCTCGCTGCTCTTTCGTTTACTTCAAGACACTGGCGGCGCTGGTGGTTTTGATCCTGCTGTCGGGTTGTACGTCATTGTCGCCGTACTCTCGCCTGACCAAGCTCGACCTGAAACTCACCGCCAACGATCTACTGAACCCGGATCTCAATGGCCGTCCGTCACCGATCGTCATTCGACTGTACGAGCTCAAACATCCCGTGGCTTTCGAGAACGCCGATTTCTTCAGTCTGTACGAGCGCAGCAAAGAAATCCTGGCCCCTGATCTGGTGGTCATTGAGGAGCTTGAATTGCGACCGGGGGAACGCATCGAACTCAAGCTCGCGCTGCAAGCCGATAGCCGCTACGTCGCTGTACTCGCGGCCTACCGTGATCTGGCGCAAACCCAATGGCGATACACCGTGCCAATCACCCCATTGAGCCTCACCGTGACTGATTTGATCCTCGATCAAACCGGTATTCGCAACACTTTAGAAACGCTCGTCAGGACGGATGACTGATCATGAATTCGCATAAAGTCATTTGGCAGGAAGGCATGCTGCTGCGCCCGCAACACTTCCAGCACAGCGACCGCTACTACGATCACCAGATGAAAACCCGTACCCAGTTACTGGGTGGTTATACCTGGGGTTTCCTGACCCTGGACATCGATGCCCAGTTCCTCAAAATGGGCAAGCTGGTGATCAGCCATGCCAGCGGAGTTTTGCCCGACGGCAGTCTGTTCGAGTTGGGTAGCACGTCGGAGCCGTTGGCACTCGTCCTGCCTCCCAATACCGCAAACACGCCGGCTTACCTGGCGCTAGCACTCGTCACCGGCAATCACATCGAGGCTCGTCGACCCGAGCAATCGGACGTCCTGGCGCGCTACACCGTGTATGACGCAGCAGTGGCAGACTCCAATGCCGGCGAGGGTTCCTCCAGCCAGGTCAGCTGTGCACGCCCGGACTTTCGACTGTTGCTCGGCGAGCAGCAGAGCGATCAGGCGTACGTGAAGCTGAAAGTTTGCGAAGTGCTCGACACCACGCCCGACGGCATTATCAGCCTCGACCCGGACTTCGTTCCCACCTTCATTCAGGCGCATTCCTCCAGTTACCTGCTGTCGTGCCTCAAAGAAGTGATCAGCATGCTCGGTCACCGGGGCGACGCCCTGGCAGAGCGGATCCGCTCGAATGGCAAGGTCGCGGGCGCGGAAGTTGGCGACTTCATGATGCTGCAACTGATCAACCGCACCGAGCTCCTGCTGCGTCACTACCTCGGTCTGGAACAGGTTCACCCCGAGGCTTTGTATCGAGCGCTGCTGATGTTGCTCGGTGATCTGGCGGCGTTTTCAAGCGATAGCAAACGTCCACGTCTGGACAGCCGTTATCAGCACAGCGATCAAGGCGCGAGTTTTCGAAAATTGATGGAAGAGATTCGTCAGGTGTTGTCGATGGTGCTCGAACAGCATGCGATCGAACTGGAGCTGCAAGCGCGGCAGTACGGCATCATCGTTTCGCCTTTAAACGACCATACACTACTGGGCTCCGCATCGTTTGTACTGGCCGCCAGTGCTCACTGCGACCCGGAGGATTTGCGCCACCGTTTGCCGGCGCACCTCAAGGTCGGTCCGGTAGAAAGCATCCGCCAACTGGTCAACCTGCACTTGCCAGGTATCAAGGTCAGGCCGCTGCCGGTAGCCCCTCGGCAAATCGCCTTTCATGCCAGCAAAACCTATTTCATTCTTGATTTCATTGCCGAAGACCAGGCGCAACTCGAGCGCTCTGGCGGCTTCGCGTTCCATGTGTCGGGAGAATTTGCCGAGCTCGAATTGAAATTCTGGGCCATCAGGAACTGACCGACATGAGTAAGGATACGGAACTCCACCATGACGATAGAACCGTCCTGGTAGACCACGACGGGCGCCACCCAGCGTCGAGCCCGCTGACGAATTCGACTACGCCTCCACGCATCGAACAGCTGCAGGATCGGATGATTTATGCGGCTGCCAAACGCCCGGTTGAAACGTACAACATCGGCTTCAACTCGCTTGTGACAGCGGCGTCACGACTGCTGTCGCAAGTGGCCCGGCTGAAAAGCGGTGAGGTCTGCGAAGATTTGCAAAGCCTTGGCGTGCGCCTGTGTGATGAGCTGGATAGCTTCGTCAAAGTAGCGCTGCACGACGGTATCGAGAATGGCCAGGTTTCCTCTGCCCGTTATGTGCTGTGCACCGTGATTGACGAAGCCGTGGTGACGACGCCTTGGGGCAAGGAAAGCCAGTGGTCGCAAACGAGCCTGCTGAGCCGCTTTCACAAAGAAACGTCGGGCGGTGAAAAGTTCTTCCTGCTGCTTGAGCGGCTGTCGAAAGACCCGGCCAAGAACCTGCCGATGCTCGAGTTGATGTACCTGTGTCTGTCTCTCGGATTCGAGGGTAAATACCGGGTTCAGCCCCGTGGAACCCTGGAACTTCAGCAGGTCAGCGACGCGCTTTACCGGCAGATTAGACATCTGCGCGGTGATGTTTCGCTCCAGTTATCCCCGAAATGGGAAGGCCTCAAGGAAGAGCGCCGCAGCCTGGTGCGCATCGTTCCCTGGTGGTGGGTGGCGCTGTTTACGACGGTGTGTCTGATCGTGATGTATTCAAGCTTCGACCGGGTGCTGGGTGAGCAACGAGACAGCGTTTTGCAACCTTTTCTGCCGCTTGATCCAGCACCGGTTTCGCCGTTGGCGCAGCGGTCAAACAGGGAGGCGTGATGAAAAAACTTTTCAAAAAAACTGGTGTATTTTTGCTTCAGACCTGGGTCTGGAGCTTGCTGCTGGTCCTCTCGATAGCACTGTTGGTGTGGGGCCTGGGCCCGTTGCTGGCAGTGGATGACTATAAATTCTGGGAAAGTGCCACATCACGGCTGCTGACAATCAGTGTACTGAGCCTGTTCTGGGGGCTGAGCATGGTGTACGTCAACTGGCGAGTAGGCATACGCAAGAAAACCATTGAAGACAGTGAAGATGGCTGGAGACGCAAAGGCCAGGAAGAGCAAAGCCACACCGAGCGAAAAGAACTGAGGCGACGTTTCAAAGCCGCTTTAGCAACCTTGAAGACTTCAAGCCTCTATCGGGGGCGCAGCGAGCGCTGGCGCGACGATCTGCCCTGGTACGTTTTGCTTGGCCCGCAGAGCAGCGGCAAGACCAGCCTGCTGGTGTCCTCAGGACTCGAGTTTCCGATCAACACGCTTGACCGCAAATCCACCCAGGAGGTGCTGCGCACGGAACACTGTGACTGGTATTTCGCCGAGCACGGCGTCCTGATCGACACGGCCGGACGCTACCTGAGCCAGCAGGATGGTATGGCTTGCGACACTTGGAAAACGCTGCTCGACCTGCTGCGTCAGCGGCGTCGCAACCGTCCGCTCAATGGCGTGCTGGTGACCTTGCCAGTACCGCTGCTGCTCGGCGCGGACCAGGGCATGCTGGAAGGCGTGGCTGATCAGGTGCGTGCCCGCTTGCAGGAAATTCAGCAGCGGCTGCACGTCAATGTGCCGGTCTACCTGGTGATCACCAAGGCGGATGAACTGCCGGGGTTCGACGAATTCTTCGATCAACTGACCCGTGAAGACAGTGATCAGGTGCTGGGCGCGACGCTGGGTAAAGACCTGCGCGACACGGACGCGAGCAGGGTGCGCAGCGAATTCGAAACGCTGCTGCGTCGCCTGAACAGTCAGGTGATCCTGCGCATGCATCAGGAGCGTGACGCTCTGCATCGCGGCCGCATTCTCGACTTTCCGCACCAACTGGGGTTGATCGGCGATGGCCTGTGCCTGTTCGTTGAAAAGGCGTTCACCGGTAATCGCTATCAACGTGTGAGCCAGCTGCGAGGCTTCTACCTGACCAGCGCGCCTCACCTGAGCAACACGCTCCGGGATATGAGCAAGGTGGCCTCGCAAAACCGTCGCATCATTGGCGCACGTTTTATTCACCAGATGATCAGCCGTGTGATTTTCCCCGAGGCTGATCTTGCCGGTCTGGACGCGCGCGAGCGCAGACGCATTCATTGGGGCCAGCGGGCTTTGTACCTCGGTGCACTGACTGCATTGGGCGTGTTCGGCCTGTTGTGGGCAGCCAGTTACTCGGCTAACCACGAGCGTTTGGAACAACTGCGTTCACTCGCACAGACCTGGACGCAGCAGCGATCTGAAGTCACTGCAGGTGCTGATTCGATGGCGGCACTCAAGCGACTCGACACGGCTTATGCGGCCACTCGAGTCTTCCCTGAAAGAGAGGGTGTCTCGTACCACGAGCGTGCAGGTCTGTATCAGGGTGCCGAAGTCAGCCCGACCATTGTGGCGGCCTACGAGCGTGAGCTTCAAACGCACTTGCTGCCAAGCATAGCGACCCTGCTGGAGGGCCAGATCCGCGTCAACATGAAGGATCGCGAACGTTTGCTTAACAGCCTGCGTGCGTACCTGATGCTGAGCATGGAAGATCGTCGAGAGGCCGAGTGGCTAAAGGATTGGGTGGCTGCTGACTGGTCCCAGCGTTACGCCGGCAACACCGTGGTGCAGAACGCTCTGGCCGACCACTTTGAGCGGTTATTGAAAAAGCCGTTTGCTTACCCGCTTAACGATCAACTGGTGGCGCAGGCACGTCAGGTACTTCGCAGCGAATCGCTGACCAACGTTGTGTACCGCACGCTCCGCGAGCAGGCCCGCCATCTGCCGGATTACCGTTTCAGTCAACATTTGGGACCGCAGGGCGCGTTGTTTGTCGGTACCGATTACGTGATTCCGGGGTTCTATACAAAGAAGGCATACCACCAATATTTTTCGGTCCAGGGCGCGACGCTAGTCACTGACATCCTGCGCGACAACTGGGTGCTGGGAGAGGGCGCAGGCATCAGCGGCATGGATTTGCGTCGCCTCATGGTCGAGCTGGAGCAGCTGTATTTTCGCGACTACACCCATCTATGGGGCGAAGCGCTCGGGAAGGTTGCGTTACAACCCATCACTCATGCCGGCGACGGCGCCGAACAATTGGCCGGCCTGACCTCGGCCGGTTCGCCCTTGCTGCAACTGCTGGTGGAGGTGCGTGAGAACACACGCTTTGCGGTCATCCCGGAGATCCTTGATGGCGCGGCAGATGAGCTGGCTGAGAAGGGCGGCAAATTGGGCAAGCTTGCCACGGCAGTGGCGGGCAAGGCCTCTAGCGTGGCGGCGAGTGTGGATAAGAATCTGCCAAGCACCGCACGCCAATCCCTGCAACGTCGCTTCGAACCATTACACCGTCTGCTGGATGAAAACGACGGTCCGACCGCAGATTTGACCCCCGTGCTGCAGGCGGTCAATGACGTTCAACAGCAACTGTCTAGCCTGGCCCGCTCCAGCACCCCGGATCACGCAGCGTTTGTCATGGCCAAGACGCGCATGGGCGGTCAGCGTGATGCCTTGAGCCACCTGCGCACGACAGCAGGCCGCTTGCCGCGCCCGATCAGCGCGTGGTTCAACGTGCTGGCCGAAGACAGTTGGCAGCTTGTGCTCAACGATGCGTATCAGTACCTGAACCAGCGATACCAGGGCGAGCTGTACAGCTTCTACGGCAAAGGGATCAACAAGCGTTACCCGTTTAGCGCCCACAGCACCAGTGACGTTGCACTCAACGACTTCCGTGAGTTCTTCATGGCACAGGGGGTTGTCGATCGTTTTTTTGAAAGCTACATGAGGCCTTTCGTCAGCGGCAGTCCAGGCAACTATCGCCTGCGTAGTATTGACGGGCGCAGCCTGCCGATGTCCAGGGTCTACCTCGACCAGATGGCCACCGCTCACGTGATCCGCCAGAGCTTTTTCGCCGAGCATCCGAGCGAGCCTAAAGTGCGGTTCAGGCTGGAGCCATACACCCTGGACCCGTCCGTCAGCCGTTCCGAATTCAAGTTCGGCAACGAGACCATGGAGTACCGTCACGGTCCTATCACGCCAGCCTCCTTCACCTGGCCGACCGATGCTGAGGGTGGGCGCACCAGCCTCGTCCTAGACAAAATGGTCGGTCGACCGATCGGTATCGAAAAAAACACCGGCCCGTGGTCGCTGTTTCGTTTGTTCGATCTGATGCAGACCGAGTACCTCGACGGTCGTGACGTGATGGTGCTGAAAGCGGACCTGGGCGGTCTTCGCACCAACTACCTCCTGATGAGCCAGCGCATGCCGAACCCGTTCGACATGGGCGTTTTGCGAACCTTCCGCCTGCCGGTGCAGCTCTGATGCAGAGGGTCAGTCCGTGGCGCAGCGCAGCGCGCACCGATAAAGGAAAGATCCGCAGGCGCAACGAAGATGCATTCCTTGACTGCCCACAACAAGGGCTATGGGTGGTCGCGGACGGCATGGGCGGTCATCAGGGCGGCGATATTGCCAGTCAGTTGATCGTCGCCAGCCTGGCGGAATTGCCGGCTCAGGAATGCTTCAACGTTCGGGTCAATGACGTACGCAACTGCCTGCACTGGCTTAATCGTCGATTGGGTCAGGAGTTGACCCTCACCGCCGGGTGCCGCGACAGCGTCATGGGTAGCACCGTCGTGACGCTGTTGATCGAAGGCAATCGCGCCGCCTGTCTCTGGGCGGGCGACAGCCGCTGCTACTTGTGGAGGGGGCAGCGGTTGTTCCAGCTGACCACGGACCATTCACTGCAACAGCAATTGATCGATGAGCAGCGCATGAGCGTCGAACAGGCCAGGGCGCAACCCGGCGCTCATGCACTGACCCGCGCCATCGGTGCGAGCGAACACCTGACCTTGGCCATGCTCGAATTCGAGGTCTATTCGGGCGATGCGTTTTTGTTATGCAGCGATGGTCTTTATCAGGAGGTGAGCGCTGATGGCTTGGGCAGTGCCCTGAGCCATGTCTCGCCACAGGGCGCGCTGCAGCAGCTGTTCAACGCTGCGCTGGACAGTCCGGCTCGGGACAATCTGACAGCCGTAGTGATTCGACAATGAGTGCGTTTTCACCACCGTCCACATCTACTCAAGCCGGCATGGGTGAGTTGCCCGAAATCCTGGCTGGTCGCTACCGCATCGAGCGGTTGCTCGGCGCTGGCGGCATGGGCGCGGTCTACCGGGCACGGGATCTGTTGCGCGAACAGTTCGATGATCCCGACCCGTGCATCGCGGTGAAAATGCTCAGCGAAGTCTTGTGCGAATCACCCGACGCCAGCAGCTTGCTCTACAGCGAATTCGCCCTGACCCGGCGACTGCGCCACGACAATGTTGTGCGTTTGCACACCTTTGAAGTGGACACGGACTGCCAGAGGGCTTTCATCACCATGGAGCTCATGCGTGGGCCGACGTTGGACAAGTTACTCTGTGAGCGGCCCTTGGGGTTGCCGTGGAACGAGGTTCGCGAGATCGCGCTGCCACTCCTCGACGCACTCGCTTACGCCCATTCCCGAGGCGTGCTGCACGGCGATTTGAAACCGAGCAATGTGATGCTCAGCGATGACGGCGTGCGGTTGTTCGATTTTGGCTTGGGGCAAGCCGAGGAAGGCGTGCTGCCGGGCCTGCCGCATCTGAGCCGCAACTGCTTCAACGCCTGGACACCAGCCTACGCCGCGCCGGAGCTGTTGGAGGGTGAGCCAATGACCTCCAGCGCTGATGTTTTTGCGGTGGCGTGCGTGATCTATGAGTTGGCGGGGGGGAAACATCCGTTTCGGCGTTTACCGTCGGATGAGGCGCGGGATGAGCGACCGCCTGTGAAACTGCGAGCGCCCAGGAGCTTGCCGAGGCGCTGCTGGCCGGTACTGCGCAGGGCGCTGGCGTATGAGTTGCCGCAGCGGACTGTCACGGCTGCCGAATTGCGGGAGGTGCTGGGTGGCCGGTCGTTTTTTGAGTTGCGGCGTTGGTTCAGGGCACCCCGGCGTTAAAGGTCTGAAAAACTGTAGGGTTGAAGCTCGGTGATTTGCGACAGAATTGTCAGGTGTTCTACGGCTTTTACTTTTTCCAGATGATCGAGGGTATCCGGGCCGCCGAGCATGAGCGCCGGAACAAAACCGTACATCTCGTCGTGGCGCAGGTTGCCGAGCTTTTTCTTTGCAGGTTTGAACAAGTCGCCGTAGTTGTTTGTATCTACGTCCCGTGACAACAGAAAATTTCGTAGTCCCTTATCCATTTGCTCACCAGTAAAGATTGAGGTGTGCGTCGTGTAGCGGGAAAGGATGCTAGTGAGTTTGAGAGATGCCCCCGTTTGCTCACCCCAAAGGTACAAATCACCGAAAGCGCTGCGAGCAATTAAGTGATAGTTGTCAAAATCTGCAAATTTTGTCCCTTCGAGCCAGGATGCCACAACTCCTTCATATTCCTGAGGGTTCACTATCCAGAAAATTCCGTCACCGTAACCACACCAGCCATGTTCGACCCAGTATTCCAATAGCTGGTTTGGCAGCTTGCCTCTGTAACGTTCGATACTTGATATCGGTACTTCCTGTCGATCAATAGGATCGCCGAACTTTTCTATAAACCTTGCAAATACTTTGTCCATGCGATGCCTTCCAGTTAATTAGCACTTGTGCAGTTTTACATTGAGAAATGTTGACTCGCGCATTGCGAGGGGTACGGTTTCTGCAGCTGCCTTCAGATTTGCGATCTTCGGCTTCCACTGAGGGCCGATACTGGAGTTCACCTGTCGATCGCCAAAGTCCGCAATGATGTCCTTTCCGCCAGCGCTCAGATCTGGATTATGCAGCCCAGCAAGGCTTGCCATCGTTCGTTTGGCTTTCCTGATAGCTGCTTCCTCAGCATCAAGTTCGTCCATAGTTTGCGAAAACTCATCTAAGAATCGCTCTTTTAGCTTGTTTTGTAAGTCTTTTCGAGCCTGACTGGCGGCGTGTTGGCTTCGTTTCACCGGATTGGCAATATTCTCCAGATACTCATCAACCGTCAGCCGATTCAGCCCATCCTCCTGCCCCTTCAGCTGCCGCTCGAACTCTCCGATTTTAGACGCTGGCATCTTGTCTGCTTTGAAACATTCGACTTTATGAAGCGCCATGGCGTTCGGTTTGTCACGGGTGGAGTTTTTGTCTTTGTCAGAGGGACGATGTGCCGGTGGTGCAGGCTCCTGCGTGCCGACTGCGCCTTTGCGCGGTGTTGCGGTTTGCAGGTCGGGACGTTTTTTCAGTGCGTCTTCGTGCTTGAGCATCCACTGGGCTAACTGCGCACCCTTGGGGCTCGCTCGCATTTCCTGGGCAAGGACATTTGCGTTTCCTCGACCACGGGTGATGTAAGCAACGATGGCTCCCAGCAGCAGGGCGACAACCTCCACATGCCCCTGCGCGATGTGATGGGCGGCCCTGTTCTGTGCAAATGGATCGTCCTGGCTGAACGGGTTTAACCCTTCCTCGCCACGTGGCCCTTCCCACGCGATGTTGATGCCAGTCAGGTAATACTCGCCAATGCGCGGCAAACCCTCGACGAAAAACTCGGCAATGGACGTCAGGCCGAGTATCCCCAGTATCCAGGTGCTGACTTGCAAGCCCATTGCAGCACCGGCGGCACCCATGGGAAGGGCGCCGATTCCGCCGAAAAGCGCGCCTGTACCTGCGCCGATGGCGCCACCGACCAGTACGCTGCCGGCAACGATCATTGCCATCTGCGTGACGACTTCAATCAATTCGTTGAGGACGCTGGCGATATCGAGATCAGAGAAACGCTGCCTCAATAAGCGCCCGATTTCCCACTCGGCCTGAATGAATGCAGACCTGACACTGTTGATACGACGGATGTTGAGAGAGAGGGAAGGTGCCCGCTCATTGAACTGCGTGCGATAGGTGGCGCCGCCCTGGAAACCCATCTGATCAGTAATACGGCTTTCTATCTCGTGCCATGTGGGCACGATTCGCCCTAAAAACATTCGAGTGTCTCCCTGACAATTTCGCCCGTTAGTGCACCAAAAACGCCGGTGTCCATTGCCGGAAGACGCTAACAAGCTATTGAAAGGGGAGATGTAGGAAGGATCGCTGACCGAGGTGGGACGCTTCCGATATTTCAGAATGTTGCATCCGCGACATCCATCAGGCGCTGTCTGTGGGAGCAAAGCTTTGCTCGCGATGAATGTGCAGGCGGCGCAACTTTCCAGGCGGCGCGCGTCATCGTTCACGTCCATCGCGAGCAAGCTTTGCTCCCACAGTTGGATATCTTTTTTTATGCTTTGACTGGAGGTACCGCTGGGTTCGGTGAGTCGATGTGATCCAGTGCGCGTTCCACTAACAGGTACACGCCGTCGGCCATTCTGCTGATACCCAAGGCCACAGACCGGTTTCGATCGTCGATATCGTCGGCCAGGTTGGCGGCGATGGTGCTGATGGACAGCAGGTCTTCGGAGGCGTTGGCGAGGAGGGCTTCGGTGGTGAGGTCGGGAGCAACGGTGAAGAGCTCACCGTTTCGGCGCTTGTGTTTTGGGGGATTGGGTGATGGTTTGATCATTGGAGTAGTACCGATATTAAGGAGCTAACACCAATTCGCTTGCACTTCGAAAGAGGTGGCAGCTGTGTATAGGTGTGCAAGACCGGAATCGGTAAACCGGCAGACCCAAAGGTCTCCCACACACAGCCGCCATAACAATCCGCGAGCATAGGAAAACGCTCGATGAATAGCCATAAACGATTGCTCCGATTCAGGACTTGCACGTCCGCGTCACCGATTTTTCGGTGGCGGGCTGAGGTTATCGGCGAATGCAATGGGTGAACAGTTCATGAATGTCGCCGCATATCGTGGGAAATTTCCGAGAACATTGAAGGGATTAAGATCAAAAGATCGCAGCCTGCGGCAGCTCCTACAGATGCGTCTGAGTTGTCGATAATTCGGCGAGTTTCGTCAATGACTTGGTAGTCATCAGCGTCAAAAACAACGCCATCTTCCTCTAACGCTACGCGATGGTGGCGTTCCTGGATGAAGCCGCTACACTGCGCCGGCCGTTCATTTTTCTCTTGAGGCTGTGCGCATGAAATTTCGTTTTCTTCTGTGGATGCTGGGTTTGTTGATGGGTAAAGCCAGTCGGACTAATCCTGCGTTTCAGCAGCAGTTGGGTGACAAGGAGTTGGTGTTTCAGCTACAGACTCTGGATGGGAAAGTGGCGCGGCATTTCCGTGTGAAAGATCAACGCATCACTAGCAAGTCCGGCATGTATGCCGAGCCGGCGTTTGCGATTGCCTTTAAAGATGCCGCGTATGGCTTCGCCACAATGCAGGCGAAGAACAAGCAGTTGGCATTCATGACGGGGATTCAGGACAAGTCGATTCAGATCAAGGGCAACCCGGCGCTGGTGATCTGGTTCCAGGGGTTGACCAAGTATTTGAAGCCGAGGAAGGCCAAGCCTAAGGCTTGAAATCGGTTCTTAAATAGAAGCGCTATTGTGGCGAGGGAGCTTGCTCCCGCTGGGATGCGCAGCGTCCCCAAAGACCTTGATTATATCTCACGCACCTTGTTGGCTGATTTGCGGCTGCTGCGCAGCCGAGCGGGAGCGAGCTCCCTCGCCACAGGGTTTCGTATGTTTTTTAGTTGGCCTTATTGGAATGCTCTCAGTGCGAACTGAATTGCGAAGCGGAATCGCGGAGCAGCATTTCGGCTTCGAGCACTTTGCTGACCTCGTCATTGACTTAGTCGCGGCTCAGGCCAGGACGTTTTGACATCGCCGAACAGGTCAAAGTCATGTGCTGCGTTTCTGCGCACGCCTCTCCTGAAGGTAGCGTCCTTGGAGCACTAGAATCTCCGACTTGCTCAGAACGCCTTTTTTCTTGAGATTGACGAGCAACTGTTCGATGCCATCCAGCTCGACGACATCGCCAGCCAAACGGGTAATGCCTAAGGACATACGACTCATGCGGTCACGTTTAGCCCTGACATTGTGGTCTTTCGCAAGTTTGCGGATTTGGCTTGCAACACTAACTTCAGCTGTTTCGATCATCGGAACGTCCTTACTTGCCTTTGCCGTCAAATCATAACTGGGCCATGGTTCATGTTGTCGCGAGCTCGTAGCCGATGATCAGGGATAGAGCCTGCTTCTCGCACCGGTGTGTGCCGTTAGTGCGAACTGAACTGCGAAGCCAGTTCGCGTAGCAGTACCTCGGCTTCGAGGACTTTGCTGGCGACGTCGTTGGCTTTGTCGCGGCTCAGGCCGAGGCGTTCAAGCAGAGCGTCAGGGATGTCTTCGATCGGGCCGGAGCCGATACCGCGGCTGCGCAGCAGGCGCACTGCCAGACACACAAGGTTCGGGTACTCGGCGTAATCGCCGTCGTAGGTCGGGTCGTGCTGGAAGCGCAGGGCGGTGGCCAGTTCGTCGGGCATGTCCCAATAGCGCATCAGCCAGGAACCGATTTGCTCGCGGCTGATGCCCAGCAGGTGTTGCTCGACATAGCTGTGGCACAGGTGCGGGTTGACCTCCAGATGGCGGCAGATCAGCGAAAAGTGCGGCGGGAATACGTGGGCCAGCAGCAGATAGCCAAAGTTGTGCAGCAGGCCGGCAAGGTAGGTCAGGCCGGCTTCCGGACGCTGCGCGCGAGGCATGGCGCGGGTCAGGCCTTCGATGACGGCGGCGGTGTAGATCGACTGCTGCCAGTAAGGCGTCGTGTGTTGCGGGCGATCCTTGGGCAGGCTCAGGGTTTTGCCCAGTGCCAGGCCCAACGCCAGGTTGATGACCAGGTCGAAACCCAGCACCCGGACGATGGCGTCTTCCACTGAACGAATCTTGCCCGGCGAGGCGTAATACGGCGAGGCCGCCCAGCTGACGACCTGTGCGGCCAGGGCGGGGTCGGTTTCGACGACGCCGGTGATGTCATCGATGGTGGCGTTGGGATCGACCCGCAGCTTGATGATTTTCTGCGCGGTGGCGGCCAGTGGTGGAATTTCGATGGTCGCTTCCAGACGTTGCTGAATGCGTCGCGCGGTGAAGGCCTGGACCGCCTGGGTGATTTCCTCGCGGTCATCGTCGGGGCGGTCGAGGTTCGGGCGGATGCTGGTCAGCGCTTCACCAAAGTTGGCGGCGCTGGCCTTGGTCAGCAGGGTCTTGAAGTCTTCGCGGGTAACTTCCAGCAACACCCCAGGCGTGTCTGAGTTGATCAGCAGCTTGGACTCACGCAGCAGGCTCTCTTCGTAGAGGCAGGGTGCAGTGGTGAGCGATGGCAAACCCGGCAGCATGCTCAGATTGTGTTTGCCGAGCAGGCGCTCAAGTCGTTCCGTCGACACGGCCGTGAGGCGTCGACCGGTCAGTTCGGCGAGGCGATTGAGGTCCAGCAATTGGCTCTGCGGGAACAACACCATGAGTGAGCCGACGGCATCGTCCACCAGGACGGCCTGCACTTTGCGCGCAGCGTTTAAACCGTGGTGGTCGACGACTTCATCAAAGGCGATGCCCACCTTTTCCAGCAGCAGACGAACGGCAGACGGAGCAGGCGTGGTTTCCGGGGCGAGGGCAGCGTCAGTCATGGGTTGGATCCGTTCTCGAACAGTTGCAGGAGTATAACCATCATGTTTAACACGGTGGTCCGGAAACTGCGACGGTGCTCACACTTGGCCGTATTGCTGCCCATGGCGAAGCCAGCGGTCGAGCAGCGGGCTGACATGATCCGGCCAGCGCTCGAGCAAGGCCTGGGCGGCGTCGCGCACGGCGGGCAACAAGTCGGCATCGCGCATCAGGTCGGCGACCTTGAATTGCAGCAGGCCGGTCTGACGGGTGCCGAGCATTTCGCCGGGGCCGCGCAGTTCAAGATCCTTTTCGGCGATGACAAAACCGTCGTTGGTTTCGCGCATGATGCCCAGGCGCTGACGTCCAATCTGCGACAGCGGCGGATGGTAAAGCAGCACGCAATGACTGGCGGCACTGCCTCGGCCGACCCGACCGCGCAGCTGATGGAGTTGCGCGAGCCCAAGGCGTTCGGGGTTTTCGATGATCATCAGGCTGGCGTTCGGTACGTCGACGCCCACTTCGATCACGGTGGTGGCGACCAGCAATTGCAGGTTGCCGGCTTTGAATTCGGCCATTACCGCCGCTTTCTCGACAGGCTTCATGCGGCCATGAATCAGCCCGACCTTCAGTTCACCAAGGGCGGCAGTGAGGTCTTCATAAGTGGTCTCGGCAGCCTGGCAGGTGAGCTCCTCAGACTCTTCGATCAGCGTACAAACCCAGTAGGCCTGACGACCTTCAGCGCAGGCACCGCGCACGCGTTCGATGACCTCGACGCGCCGGGTGTCGGTGATCAACACAGTGTTTACCGGTGTACGACCAGGTGGCAGTTCGTCGAGGATCGAGGTGTCGAGGTCGGCGTAGGCGCTCATGGCCAGCGTCCGGGGGATGGGGGTAGCGGTCATGATCAGTTGATGCGGACACATCCGCCCACCGACGCCTTTCTGCCTTAATGCCAGGCGCTGCTGCACACCAAAACGGTGTTGTTCGTCGATGATCACCAGCGCCAGGTTCTTGAACTTCACTTCGTCCTGAAACAGCGCGTGCGTACCCACCACCATCGGTGTACCCCCGGCGATTTGCTCCAGGGCTGCCACGCGGTTCTTGCCCTTGAGTTTGCCCGCCAGCCAGGCGACTTCGATGCCCAAGGGTTCGAGCCAGCGCTTGAAGGTGATGAAATGTTGCTCGGCGAGGATCTCGGTGGGCGCCATCAACGCAACTTGATAGCCGGCCTCCAGCGCCTGTAACGCAGCCAAGGCTGCGACCACGGTTTTGCCCGCACCGACATCGCCCTGAATCAGCCGCAGCATGGGCTCGCGCTGACTGAGGTCGTAGGCGATTTCGTTGCCCACGCGTTGCTGGGCGCCAGTCGGTGCGAAGCCGAGATTGGCCAGGTATTTCGCTGGCAGCTTTGTCGCCTTGGGCATCGCCGGCGCGCGCAAGGAGCGCATGCTCTCGCGTAAACGCTGCTGGGACAGTTGATGCGTCAACAGCTCTTCGAAGGCCAGCCGGTGTTGCGCCCAGTGATGCCCGAGGGCGAGCTCGTCAACATCGGCATCGGCTGGCGGGTGATGCAGGTAACGGATCGCATCGGCCAGCGGCGCGAGTTGATAGTCGCGGGCCAGTTCGGTCGGCAACCAGTCGGGCAGGCTGGTGGGGCCGAGCAATGTCAGGGTCTGCATGCACAACTGACGCAAGCGCTGTTGGGTCAGGCCTTCGGTAAGCGGGTATACCGGGGTCAGGGTCTCATCCACCGGCGGCGGTTCGTCGCCTGTAATGGCGCGATATTCCGGGTGATAGATCTCAAGACCCGACGCGCCGGGCCGCGCTTCGCCGTAGCAGCGAATCCGCGTGCCGCGCTTAAGGCCTTCTTTCTGGGCGTTGCTGAAATGGTAGAAGCGCAGGCTGAGCCCGCCGGTTCCGTCCTGCAGGCGCACGACGAGGCTGCGGCGACGGCCCATGACCACGTCGGCGCCGCTGACGGTGCCTTCGATCACGGCATCCTGGCCCGGCCGCAAATGACCGATGGGGACCACGCGTGTGCGGTCCTGATAACGCAACGGCAGGTGGAACAGTACGTCCTGGAGATTCTCCAGGCCGACCTTGGCCAGCTTCTCGGCCATGGCTTCGCCGACACCCTTGAGTGCCGTCACCGACACTTGCGACAACTCGGTCATGGCCGCAACTTAACCGGCAACCACCGGCGCTGGCGGCTTGGCCACCGAGCACAGGCGAATCGAGTCGGCGAGGATTTCAATGGCCTTGGGACGCGGAAAGCTGGCGCGCCAGGCGATGGCCACGGTGCGGAAGGGGACGGGTGGCGTCAGTGGACGCACTTCGAGCACGCCGGGGGCGTAGTGGTGACTGTCCACCGCCGAGAGCGGCAGGATCGAAATTCCGAGGCCGGAGGCGACCATGTGGCGAATGGTTTCCAGCGAACTGGATTCCACCGTGGTGTGCTTGGCGCCGTCCTTGCCGTTGGCCAGGGTCGGGCAGGCTTCCAGCACCTGATCGCGGAAGCAGTGACCTTCGCCGAGCAGCAGCAGGCTCTTGTCGTTGAGCAGGCTGGCGTCGATGGACTCTTTCTGTGTCCACGAATGTTGGGCCGGCATCAGGACGTAGAACGGCTCGTCATAGAGCTGCAACGTCAGCACGTCGGCTTCGTTGAACGGCAAAGCGATGATGATCGCGTCGAGCTCGCCGTTGCGTAGCTTGTCGCGCAGGATGTGGGTGAAGTTTTCTTCGATGTACAACGGCATCTGCGGGGCAACCCGGTGCAGTTGCGGGATCAGGTGCGGGAACAAGTAAGGGCCGACGGTGTAGATCGCGCCGACTTTCAGCGGGGCGGTCAGCTGGTTCTTGCCGGCCTGGGCCAGTTCACGGATGCCTTGGGCTTGCTCCAGGACTTTTTGTGCCTGGGCAACAATGCCTTCGCCGACCGGCGTCAGGCGCACGGCGCTCTTGCTGCGCTCGAAAATCAGCACACCGAGTTCGTCTTCAAGCTTTTTCACGCCCACCGACAGGGTCGGTTGACTGACGTGGCAACGCTCGGCCGCATGGCCGAAATGCTGCTCTTGGGCGAGGGTAACGATGTAGCGTAATTCTGTGAGAGTCATAGCGAGCGTCCATGAAGTTGCGAGCCAAGCATAACGGCTGCAATCGATAGACGCACGTTATCAGACTGAGTGTGCTGAGTGACACAGGGCAATGCAGTTTGCGGGTGGCGGATACGCAAAAGGCACCTTTCGGTGCCTTTATGGCTGGTGCATGACCTGTGGGAGCCGAGCGTGCTCGCGATAGCGGTATCACCGTCAACAAAGATGTTGAAATTGATGGCCTCATCGCGAGCACGCTCGGCTCCTGCAAGGGCAGTGTTTAACGCCGGCGTTTCTCCAGCGAGTAAACAAACGGTGCAACGATTTCGATGGAGCCGTTGTTCAGCATATCGGCCGGTGGCTTGGGCAGCGGCTGGGCGCGGCGGATCATTTCCATGGTCGCTCGGTCCAGATCGGCATTGCCGGAACCACCCACGAGTTCGAACGACAGCACGTTGCCTTCAGCATCGACCACGAAGCGCAGACGGTTCATGCCTTCCTTGCCCCGTGCCTGCGCACTGGCCGGGTACTTTTTGTACTTGGCCAAGTGAGCGAGCAGGGTGCCCTGCCAGCTGGCTTTCGCCGCCTGTTGCGCGGGCGATGGGCCGGGTGCCGGCTGAGCGGATTTATCCGTCGGTGCCTGGGTCGGTTGCGCGTCGCTTGGCTTCTCTTCCGACGGCTTCTCTTTCGGCGGCTCCGGTTTTTTCTCCACAGGCTTGGGCGGTTGAGGCTTTGGCTTGGGTTTGACCGGTTTCGGTACGGAGATCGTCGGTTTCGGCGCTTCAGCGAGTTTTGGCAACGGCAGTTCTTCCACCGGTGCAGGTGGCTGTGGCGGCGTTATCACCTTCGGCGGTGCCGGTGGTGGCGGGGCTGGAACGGGCGCCAGCTCGACCATCATTGCCTGCGGTGGCAACTCGATCGGTGGGCGCGCGGTCCAGTTCAGCGCCAGCGCAATGGCCAGCGCATGGACGCCCAGCACCACGGCCAGGCTCCCGCTGTAACGCGTCAGCTTATGGCGCGTTGTGATCATTTTTTGGCTGCCGTCTCGAGTCCGACCAGGCCAACCTTCAGGTAACCGGCAGCACGCAGAGCATCCATCACGCTCATCAGGTCGCCGTAGTCCACGCCTTTATCGGCCTGGAAGAAGATCGTCGTGTCTTTCTTGCCTTGGGTCTTGGCGTCCAGCGTGGCGCCGAGTGATTCGGCTTTCACTTCGTCGTCACCAAGGAACAGACGCTGATCGGCTTTCACGCTGAGGAACACCGGCTTCTCTGGCCGCGGCGCGGGTTTGGCGCTCGAGGCCGGCAGGTCAACCTTGATGTCCACGGTTGCCAACGGAGCGGCCACCATGAAGATGATCAGCAGTACCAACATCACGTCGATGAACGGCGTGACGTTGATTTCGTGGTTCTCGGCGAGATCGTCGTCTGCGCCTTCTTTCAAATGCAAGCCCATGGCTGATTACCCTACTTTGACCACGTGGGGTTGCGCGGAGCGCTCGGTGGTCGGCAGGTGATCGAGGTCACGGCTAACCAGCAGCAGGACTTCGGCCGAGGCATCGGACACTTGCGCCTTGTAACCGGCGATGGAGCGGGCAAAGACGTTGTAGATCACAACGGCCGGGATCGCGGCCACCAGGCCCAGGGCAGTTGCCAGCAGGGCTTCGGCGATGCCGGGTGCCACGACTGCCAGGTTGGTGGTCTGGGTTTTAGCGATGCCGATAAAGCTGTTCATGATGCCCCACACGGTACCGAACAGGCCCACGAACGGCGCGGTGGAACCGATCGTTGCGAGAACGCCGGTGCCGCTGCTCATGTTGCGACCGCAGGCTGCAACCAGGCGCTCAAGGCGGAAGGCGACGCGTTCCTTGATGCCTTCTTTTTCGCGGCTGTTGACCGAAAGGCGCATCTCTTCCAGGGCGTCGTGCACCAGCACGTTGGCGAGTGTGCCTGGCTTGGTTGCCGTTGCGCTGGCTTCTTTAAGGGTTCTGGCTTTTTTCAGGTGGACGATTTCAGTGCGCAGACGACGCTTGGCGCCCATCAGCTCAAAGCCCTTGGCGATCCAGATTGTCCAGGTGATGATCGACGCGATGGCCAAGCCGATCATCACGATTTTCACGATGATGTCGGCGTTCTGGTACATGCCCCAAGGCGACAGGTCATGGGCCATGCCCAGGGTGTTGTCGGCTTCGAGTGCTTCCGGCACGTCTTCGGCGTTGGTGTCGACTGCCTGGGCTGGGTCCGTTGCAACCGGCGTCACTGCAGGCGCCGCATTTTCAGCTGGTGCTGGTGCTGGAGCTTCAGCAGCGGCCGGTGTGGCAGGTGCCTGTGCGTCGGCGAATGCGGCGGTCGGCGCCAGCATCAAGCTGAGCAGCAAGGCAGCCACAGCGCTCCAGGCGCGAGGTCGTTTGGTTGGCGAAGCGGGGGATTGATTGCGTGTCATGCTGGCCGGACCTGAGAGAAAAAGACGGTAAATGTTCTTCCAGGCCTCGCAAGGCCGAGAACAAAAGTGGCGGGCATTATTGCAAGTAATTCTTGTTAACAAAAGTAATAGAGTATCTTTTTTTCCTTCATTGCTAGCCGCTCGTCCTTTGTCGACGCTAGTCTGTGCCTTTGCGAGAGGAGTTTTCTGATGTCCGCACCTTCTGTTTTGATTGCCGGTTGCGGCGATGTCGGCAGCCGTTTGGCCAAGCAACTACTGGCAAAAGGATGGCAGGTTCATGGCCTGCGTCGGGACGTTTCACGTTTGCCTGACGGTGTGATCGGTGTTGCCGGCGACTTGTTCAATGAAGACTGCCCTGAGACATGGCCGGTGGGTGCGGTGGATTACCTGGTGTATTGCGCGGCGGCCACCGATCACGATGAAGCCGGTTACCGCGCTGCTTATGTGCAGGGTTTGCAGCATGTGCTGGAGTGGCTGAGCGACTATGGGCAGGTGCCTGATCGGCTGCTGTTTGTTTCCAGCAGCAGTGTGTATGGGCAGCAGGACGGTGAGTGGGTCGACGAGACTTCGCCGACCCTTGCAACAGGCTATTCGGGTCGACTGATGCTGGAGGCAGAGCAAGTAGCGCTGCAGAGCGGTATCCCGGCCAGCATCGTGCGCCTGACCGGCATTTACGGTCCGGGTCGTGAATGGCTGCTGACTCAGGTTCGTCGCGGTTATCGTGTGGCAGTCGATCCGCCGTTGTACGGCAATCGTATTCATGCGGATGACGCTGCAGGGCTGCTGGCGTACTTGCTGGACGCGGATAGCCGTGGTGTGGCGCTGGATGATGTTTACATCGGTGTGGACGACGCGCCTGCACCGCTGGCGGAAGTGGTGGGCTGGTTGCGTGAGTATCTGGGTGTGACTGAGTGGAGTGAGGAGGAGAGCGTGCGTCGCACTGGCAGTAAGCAGTGCAGTAATGCGCGGGCTAAAGCCTTGGGGTGGGAGCCGAAGTACCCAAGTTATCGCGAAGGTTACGCCGCCATTCTTGAAGGCCGCTGCTGAAATTCAGTAACACACAGACACTGTGGGAGCGGGCAAGCCCGTACCCACAGGGATATCTGTCGGACTCAAATCCGGATTACTGTTTTTCCAGCAACCATTTGCGATCGCCAGGCGTGAACTGCGGCATTTCGTCCGCCTGCGCGGTATTGGCGGCCTGGAAAATCTCCAGCTCCTTGCCCTTGCGCGCAAAAATCCAGGTATTGCCCTGGCCGTTCAGTTGCAGCCACATATTGTCGTTGCCGCCACTCATCGAGGCGCAATCGCCGGCCAGACACAGGGCATAGCGATCTGCTCCGGGCAGTCCGGCAACCTGGCCATCGGCCTGGAACTGTACGGTATTGCCTTCACCGGGGCCGCTGAGCACTTTCCAGCTACCGCCCATATAGGCCGAATACAGTGCGCGTTCGAAGCTGGCGCCCATCGGTGCGCCCTCCGGCACAGGGATCACTGCGCGGTCGAAAACCTGCTCGGGCTCATTGTCGCTGGCGGCCTGGGTCATTTGCTTGCCGTCACGCTTGAGCTCGCTGGCAGAGCTGCCATAAAAGTCGACTTTCCAGGCGCCGGACTCTTCGCCCAGCAGCTTGCCTTCGACGTTTTCGAAACCGTTGGTGTAGCGGGCCTGCAGGGCCTTGGTATTGACGTCCCATTCCAGGTTCGGGCCATAGGCCTGGAGCGCTTCACGCAGGGGAGTGCCTTTGGAGGCAGCGTCGATCGCCACCTGATTGATCCAGGTGCCGCTGACGTCACGGTCGGCAGGGTTGCTGGCACATCCGCCCAAGAGTAGGGCGACCAGCGAAAGAGCTAGCGCGTGGCGCATTGTGAAATCCTTTCAGAACGAAGACGGCGCAACCCTTGGGGCTGCGCCGGACGCATTACTCGATGACCAGAATGGCATCCATTTCAACCTGCGAACCCTTTGGCAGGGCGGCCACGCCGATCGCGGCGCGAGCAGGGTAAGGCTGTTCAAAGTACTTGCCCATGATCTCGTTGACCTTGGCGAAGTGGCTCAGGTCGGTGAGGAAGATGTTCAGTTTGACGATGTCCTTGAAGGAGCCGCCGGCTGCTTCAGCCACGGACTTCAGGTTCTCGAATACCTGAACGGTCTGGGCTTCGAAGCCTTCAACCAGTTCCATGGTTTTTGGGTCCAGAGGGATTTGACCGGACATGTAGACGGTGTTGCCAGCCTTGATCGCCTGGGAGTAAGTGCCGATGGCGGCCGGGGCCTTGTCGCTGGTGATAACAGTCTTGGTCATGAATGACTCCTTGTAATGGGTGGGCTATGCACGCATGCGGGTGATGCGAATCACTCCGGTTAACGCGCGCAGTTTCTTGATCACACGGGCCAGATGCACGCGGTCGTGCACGCTGACCACCAGTTGGACCACGCTGATACGACCGTCGCGTTCGTCCATGCTGATTTTTTCAATATTGCCATCGGCCGCGTTGACGCTGCTGGCGAGCAGAGCGATCAGGCCGCGCTGGTGTTCCAGCTCGACGCGCAACTCGACGTTGAATTCGCCGGTGACATCCTTGGCCCAGGAGAGCTGGATGCATTTTTCCGGGTTGTGGCGGATTTCGCTGATGTTGCGGCAGTTGTCCAGGTGCACAACCATGCCCTTGCCCGCGGACAGGTGACCGACAATCGGGTCGCCCGGGATCGGTGTGCAGCACTTGGCGTAGCTGAGCACCAGCCCTTCGGTGCCGCGAATGGCCAGTGGGCCTTCCGCACTCGGCAACTGTTCGCCTTCGCCGAGCAAGCGTCGCGCGACCACGTAGGCCATCCGGTTGCCCAGGCCGATGTCTTCCAGAAGGTCTTCGATCAGTTCGAGGCGGTATTCGGCAAGCATTGCTTTGACGCGCTCGTCTGGAATTTTTTCCAGCGAGCTGTCGAAGCCGTTAAGGACCTTGTTCAGCAGGCGTTCGCCCAGGCTGATGGATTCTGAGCGACGTTGCAGTTTCAGCGCGTGACGAATGTGGGTACGCGCCTTGCCGGTGACCACGAAGTTGAGCCATGCCGGATTCGGTCGTGCGCCGGGAGCACTGACGATCTCGACCGTGGAGCCGCTTTGCAGCGGTTCGGACAGCGGTGCGAGGCGACGGTTGATCCGACAGGCAATGCAGCTGTTTCCGACGTCGGTGTGCACCGCGTACGCGAAGTCGACCGCCGTGGAGCCTTTTGGCAGCTCCATGATCCGGCCTTTTGGCGTGAAGACGTAGACCTCGTCCGGGAACAGGTCGATCTTGACGCTTTCGATGAATTCCAGCGAGTTGCCGGCCCGTTGCTGCATCTCCAGCACGCCTTTGACCCACTGGCGGGCGCGGGCGTGAGTGCCTTTTGGCTGCTCGTCACCGCTGGATTTATACAGCCAATGAGCAGCGATGCCATTGTTGGCCATCTCTTCCATTTCGCGGGTGCGGATCTGAATCTCGATCGGAACACCGTGCATGCCGAACAGCGTGGTGTGCAGCGATTGATAGCCGTTGGCCTTGGGGATTGCGATGTAGTCCTTGAATCGCCCTGGCAACGGTTTGTACAAATTATGTACAGCGCCTAGCACGCGATAGCAGGTATCGACTTTGTCGACGATGATCCGGAACGCATAGACGTCCATGATCTCGTTGAAGGCCCGACGCTTGCCGCGCATTTTCTTGTAGATGCCGTAGAGGTGTTTCTGGCGACCGCTGACTTCGCCCTGAATCTCGTCGATGGCCAGGCAGTGGCTCAAGGACTCTTCGATCTTGTTGACGATTTCCTTGCGGTTGCCCCGGGCGCGCTTGACGGCCTGGTAGATCCGCGCGGAACGCATCGGGTGCATCGCTTTGAAACCCAGGTCTTCGAATTCTATGCGGATGGCGTGCATGCCCAGCCGGTTGGCGATGGGCGCATAGATTTCGAGGGTTTCTTTCGCAATCCGGCGGCGTTTTTCGCCGGACAGGACTTCCAGGGTGCGCATGTTGTGCAGGCGGTCGGCGAGTTTCACCAGGATCACGCGAATATCGCGCGCCATGGCCATCGCCATTTTCTGGAAGTTTTCAGCCTGAGCTTCGGCCTTGGTCTCGAAGTTCATCTGGGTCAGTTTGCTGACCCCATCGACCAGTTCGGCCACGGTTTCGCCGAATTGCGCTTGAAGCGCCTCTTTGGCGATACCGGTGTCTTCGATCACGTCATGCAGCATGGCCGCCATCAGGCTCTGATGGTCCATATGCATGTCGGCAAGAATATTCGCAACCGCGAGTGGGTGCGTGACGTACGCCTCACCACTGCGGCGGCGCTGGCCGTCGTGGGCTTGTTCGGCGTAGAAATACGCTCGACGGACCAGGTTCACCTGGTCCTTGCCGAGGTAGGTCGATAAGCGATCGGCGAGGGCGTCTATGCTCG
>Ga0247812_10000242_pt1 | contig 49851 bp, 61 predicted proteins | sample UWRJL149409B1_FD_178011 | JGI IMG/M metagenome (GOLD analysis project Ga0247812, IMG submission 178011) | Plant litter microbial communities from Arlington Agricultural Research Station in Wisconsin, United States - UWRJ-L149-409B-1 | ecosystem: Environmental > Terrestrial > Plant litter >...
GCATTTTTAACAACTGGCACGTCAGGATCTGCACTCAATACTGTGGTTTTTGTTTTCCCACTTGTAAATGAAGTATCCACTTTTCCATTAGGGCATTTTGTGACATACAGGCTTTGATAAGAAAAACCACCGCCATGAAGATAGAAAATCTTGCAACCTTCCATCTCGGATGGTAGAGCATACTCAGAAGTGATTTCTACTGCCATTGCTGCAAAAACAGAAGTAGATGACATCAAGATTACCGCAGTAGCCAAAGCTTTCTTAAACATATTTAATTCCTTAAGTAATTGTCAAATAGAATGTCGTTTTGAAGTGCTAATTCTACCACCAAAACACTATAATGTAAACAAAAAAGAGACTAAACATCAGAAAATAATCGTTGAACCCGCACTCATATTCTGCTATAATCATGCTAATTATTAATATCACTTCATTTATGGATTTAAAAATGGCTATCGAAAATATTGAACAAATTTATTCTGATGCACAAGAACTTTCAGTTGGGTTGACTATTGTGGACAACTTTTTCAAAGATACTGCACCACAAGCTGAATTTTTGTTTAATAAACATTTTCATGATAAATTCATGACCATGACCGTAAATATTGGTGGTCATAGCAAGGGTAAATATGATAAAAAAACAACATCAGAAATTAATGAAATGCCTTATGAGCAGCATTTTGTTGAACGACTGAAGAAAATATTCATTTATAGCCTGAGTGTATTAATTCGAGATATTCTCGAAAACAAAAATACAAAAGAACGAATTTTAGACAGCTTTGAATTTAATCTAGAATTCCCTGTTTCTAATCCATCAAACTATTGTTTCTCATGTGGTTGCACCACTCAAATCTATTTCAATGGAAATGAATTCAATATGTATTCTAAACATATGGAAAATGATAATAAACCATCCCAAAATAAATGCAAATTCCCAAAAGGTGTTGGTGTAGATACATTGCACATGCATTTTAACAGTGGAAAAATCGTGGTCGCTAATGATCTGCGTTCTCTTTTTAAAGGAGACATTGATGAAGATGATTATATTACCAAAAAGAGTGGTTACTATAACTCTATCAATAGTGATTATGGTGTTCAGCTTAACAGTCGCTATTGGGCAGAGAAAGGATTGGTGTACCTTCAAGTTGGCAATAGTTCACCAAGAATTTTTGTAAAAAAAGATGGAGTCATTACTTTTAAAAGTGAATATACATATAACAGGAAAACAGATAAAGAAACAAAAAACTATACGTCTGATGAAACACTCAAAGGCTATGTCTGCACTGATTTGTGGGCAGTTTGCGCCATTGATTATGATTTGTTCATTAGTCTTTGCAAAGAACAAGAAATTGCACCCGAAAAATTCCTTAAAGAACGTGATTGCACTGTGTTAGACTCTTTACCAAAAGGCATTTACAAAATCATCGATAATACTTCTATCAAAACAAGGAATAAACAGAAAATGCCTTATGGCTCTATGGAATATACGACAATTGAAAGTCGGTCAAAAGACTTAAAATTCAAAGGTCTTGAAACAGTCTATCCATTGCAAGTCGAATAAATTAATGAATGCATTCATTTTCTAGGAGGAAATGCTTGTATTCCAATTATTTCTATACTATAATATGGTCTCTTTAAACGAACCAGAGACCATATATTATGTTCGTCAACACAAATACGACTTCAATTCAAAAAGCATCCAAAGCTCACAGTATGTTACGTCCATATCGTGATGATACTCGTTTTGAATTTAGTGTTGAGAAAAACATGTTCAAAGTTGTATATAAATCTATGGATTTCCAAGATGGTTCTGAATATTCCCAATATGATAAATCAGAATATTTCGAAGTTGATCAGGAAAAATTCAACTCAATTGTAAGATTCCATATTGGTTTAATGCTTCCTAAAACAAAAGGGAAAGTTATTTCAAAAGTCGCTTTGGAAGTTATTTCAAAAATGAAATCAGGACATGACCATAGTGTTTGTGGTTATTATGGCGACCACGAAGATTTTAGCCGATATGCAATCACTATTACAGATATGATTAATATTGTAAAAAATTCCATCCATGTAGCGGAAGGCTTGAAAGAAACTGAAGAGTTCATTTTAAGTCATATCTGACATAAATGATACAAGATAGATGCCTACTTGATAGTAGGCATTTTATTTTCTAGAAAATGTTAAAATGTTTATCAAATAACAAGGTAAACATATGCAAAATCTAGTTAAAGTTCTTATAAGAAAAGACAATTATGACATCATTTCTATGGAAAGAAATATTGATGGAATAGCTTCCCTCATTTATTCACCAGAATGTTTTTTAGGTCATGACGATGCTTTAAACGAATATATAAACGCAAATAAATACAAAGTTGTTGATACATCTGAACCAGTGGGCGAAGGTATTGTTGTTTTTGATCTCAAAACCAGAACACTTATTGTTGCTACTGATTCATATGTCAGCAAAAAACCTACTCTATATTTTGATTCTGAAACACATAAAATCAATTATGCAAACTCCGATTACGAAAAACAAGAAGTTATTGAGCTACTTCAAAAAGGATATTTGAAAAGTCTAAATGCTTTAGAATTTGTTAATAGACTCTCATTTACAGGAGTAGCAGATTATGATGAGTTCGAAAAATTAGTTTATGAGTACTGCCAATATATAAGCGATAACGAAAATAATAATTCTTTTATATTAGAACTTGAAATACAAAAAAATCACTTTGAGAGATACTTTTGGAGTAATGACCAACTTGATGATGTTCGTTTAAAAATGAAAGAACTTGGAATAGTCTTCTATAAGAAAGATGAAGAACTTTGGACCAAATATTTAAAAGAAAATAATATTTAAATAAAAAGCCACCTTCCTAGGTGGTTTATTATTATAGTCATATTGACATTCATAACATTCACTGCTATTATTGGTACTACGCATTGTTGAGTGCGTGCCTAATAGGCTAGATGGCAAAGTTAACCATACATCAATTTAAATATACAAACACAACTTAATTTAACCTTTAAATGAGTTGACTCCTATTTGTCGAATTATTCCAACTAATTTAAAGGATGCCATTATGTCAGATATTATTATCACAAGTGAAAATTTTAAGAAGTTTTCAAAACGCTTACAAAAACAGATCCAAAAAACAAATCCCGATTTTAACCTGATGGAAGCACAAGAAGTTTTATCAAAAACTTTTGGTTTTTCTAATTTTTTTGAATTCCAACAAATATTTCAAAACAAAAAAGAAACAACAAATAAAATCGTTATTTTTTGTAAAAAATTAAAAGAAATATTATCAAACAAAGAAAGCAGCATTAAAGAATGCGTCCTAAAACTAGATAGCACTGTAAGTGAAGGGAGCTTTAATAATTTTGTCATAAGCTTTATGACTTTTAATAAAGAAAAATATGTATATTCATTCAATCATAATGCATATAAGTACTGCCAAAACAGTGAGACCGCTCCATTGATACTTGATGCTAGAACTCACAAATCATTTCATCTTGATTGTTTTTCAGCTAATGAAAGAGAAGAACTAAACGCCTTATTTAATACGTTTTTCAACGGAAATATTAAAGAGAATTTGGCTTTTGGGAATGCTCTTCGATTTTATCTTTTCGAAAATAATAACTCTGCTTATGTATTTAAATTCGTTATTGATAACAAAGAAAGAGAAAGCGAATATCTAGGTCATTATTACAGTAGAGAATATATGGTGTTATCTGGAAGTTTAGAAAAGCAATTTAAACAATATAAAGCTTTTTCTCAAAGCAACAAGGTCGTTAGAGGAACTACTGAAGAGGCTATAGAATATATCAATTACAGAAAGAAAGAATCCCCAAATGACGATTATACTGTTATTGAGATTTTAGTTAGCAAACATTATGATAACTCGCCACATATTTATGGTCAATATTCAAAGTTAATAGATGGTGAATTAATAATTTGTGCAGAGCATGCTAGGGGATATTTTAGAGAACTATTTAAAAAAAACCACCTTTAAGGTGGTTTTTTTAATAAGACAACATTTTTAATGTTTCTTCTTTTTCTTCGTTAAATTTACGCCAATCATCAATTTCAAGAATTTCTCTTGCTTTTTCTGTTAAACCAACACTTTTAATAATATTAAGTATTTTAACCATCATACTTTCAAAATCAGATTCTTTTGAAACAGAACATATATGTATTTTATTGTAAATGGTTTGTTCGCATATTACAATTTGATATGTTTCTTCTTGATCAATAATATTTATAAAGATATGCCTATTAGTTCCTGAAATATCTTTAAAAGGACTATTTTTTATATAACAATCTAACACAATTGACTTTTCCAAAGTACCTTTTTTAAAACAAATTCTTGGATAAAGAAAACTCATGAAACTAGTTATTGAATAATTTCCCTTCACTACAGAGTTTTTTTCCAACTCTAAATAGCCTCTTCTTTCTCTTTCATCTATACGAAATAGTTGATAATATTCGTTATTCATTGCAGAAAGATTATCTATTATTCTTCTAAAGATTTTTTGTAACGAAATATCATTATTTTTATACATGATATTAAAATAACAATTAAATATATTTACAATTAAATTTGGCTTATGATTATAGTTTATTACTAAGGTATCATTTCTTATATCAAATTCAAAAGTTTTAATATCATGAGAAAAATTCAAATCATGACACTCTAATATATATTCCTCTTTTTTAGATAAAACAATATTATACTCTTTCATTTTTAGTATGAATTCAGAGACAATATAACTATTTTCTATTCTTTTTCTTCTTTCTCTTAGTCTTGTTTTAATATCTTTAATTAATAGCATTCTATTTCTCTTTAATATCCAAGCATTTTTAATGTTTCTGCTTTCTCATTATTAAAATCTTTATAACTTTCAATATCCAGTGTTTCTTTCCCTAGTTTTGTTATACCAACACTTTTTATAATATTTATAATTTGTTGTGAGTACTCTTCAAAACCAATCTCTTTAGATATCAAATAAGTATCTATCTTTATTGAAAAAGATTCAATGTATAGATTGACTTCGTACTTATCTTCTTTATTGATTATATTAACTATAATATTTCTATTGTGAGAAGATAAAACAAAAAAAGGACTATCTTTTACCATGAAATTCAATATCAACTCTTGGTATAATTTTCCATCTTTAAAAACTATTCTTGGAAAAATAGTTTTGGTATCTAAAACATCTCTATATGAACCATTTATTGTTTTATCAGAAGAATAGTCTTCTTCATAAGATCTATTCATAAAAATATTTACATATTCGTTTGACATTTCAGAGAAGCTTTTTATAATTTTATGGTAAAGTTCTTGATTTTTATTTTGTACAATTTCACCTTCCTCAATAATATTAATTTTAAACCCATAAGCACTAATATTATAATAATTCCTGAATACTCTCTCTAAAAATGAACGATTTTGATAATATTGAACTATCAAAGCGTTATCTCTTATATGATAATTAAACATTGCAACAAAATTATCATTTACATCTAAAATTAAATCAGACGAATGAAAACAATATTTTTTATCAGATTTACACAGATGTATGTTGTATTCTTTCATTTTTAAAATAAAATCAGAGATCAATACATCTTCTTTTAATTGTTCTAGTTCTAATCTCTTTTTTATCTTGTTATTTTTGTCAAAAAACATTTCAATACCTTAATAGTTTTAGTGTTTCATAGTGATCTTCTGTAAGTTCTTTCCAGTTTTTAATGCCAAGCAAATCAAAAGTTTCTTTATTTATAGATAACCCTTTTATTGCTATTAACATCTTTTTAGTAATTAGTTCTAATCCATATTCTTTTGAGATAGAAAGTTCATCTATTTCTAGTGCATAAGTATTGTAAAAAATTTTAATTTCATACGTTTTGGGTGTTTCTTTGATATTAATAATTATATCTTTACATGAACCATATAATTTATCATAAGGCGAATCTTTTAGACGGTAACATAAAATCAATCTTTTGTTAATCTGTTCACCATTAAATGATAAAGATGGAAAAAATCGAGTTCTGAAAAAATCACCTATTTTCCATTCCTTAAATCCTTTGTATTCTTCAAATTCAATTTCATCATCTTCAATTAACCTTGAGAATGACGCTCTAAGTATTTCTCCATATTCCTTGTTATCTAGATCTAAACCTTTAATTAAATTAATATACAAGTTTTCTATAGTGTTTAAACCATTATGCTCTTGATTGAAATCATAAGAAATTTTGTAATAGGGATAAAACGCTTTGATCAAGTAATTTATATTCTCATTGAAATCTATAAACAATTTTCCTTTTTTTATAAAATAGTTAATATTTTCATATTCGTGATGCAAATGTAAATCTAAACATGTTAGTTCTCCATCTCTAACCTTTTTTAGATATATATTATGCTCTTGCATTTTTAGAATAAAATCATAAATCAATAAATTTTCATTTGATTTTTCTAATTCCAATCTCTTTTTTATCTTTTTATTTTTGTCAAAAAACATTTCGATACCTTAATATGTCAACAATTTTAATGTTTCATAATGATCTTCTGTAAACTCTTTCCAATCACTTATTCCTAACATGTCATAATTTTTCTTATCAATAGATAACGATTTAATAACTACTAGTATTCTTTTCGCTAGTTGTTCAATTGGAATATCTTTTTTTATTGATATTGAATCTATTTCTAGACCATATGTATGGCAATATATTTTTAATTCAAATGTGTCTTTTAATTCTTCTATGTTGATAATCACATCTTTAAATGTTCCATAAAGATGCTCATATGGCGATTCTTTCAAACAAAAAAGCAATACTAAATTTTTAGTTAATTTTCCATTTTTAAATGCGATGGATGGAAAGAAAAATTTAGAGAATAAATCAGGAAGTGCCCATTCATTTACATTTAAATAATTTTCCGAGTTATATTTTAGATAAGTTGGCAGTCTTTCCATACTTTCTTCTAAATAAGTTTTGAAATATATTTCTCCATGCTTATTATTCTCGAAGTCTAGGCCATCAATAATCTTTGTATATAAATTTTCTATAGATTTTTCAGGACTTTCATTTTCAAAATTATAAATTATTCTATAATAAGGAAAAAATGTTCTAAGTACATATACTGAATTTTTTGTATAATCGACTACTATTTTCCCATTCCTAACCATGTATTCTATATGATCATTTTCATTTCTAAATGGAAAATCCATGCATATCAATAGTCCATCACTTTTCTTTTTAAGATTAATATTATATTGTTTCATATGCATAATAAATTCTTTTATTAATTTATCATCGTTTTTAACAAATAAATTCTTTATACTTTTAAACATCTAAGCCTCTACACTTAATTATTCGCCTTCTTTTAAATAACCTGATTATTCTCATTTTCTTCCATCCACTCATACAAATCATCTTGAGCAGAAGCTAAAGACAACATTAATTTCAAATATTTAAAATCTTCTCGTAAGTTTTCGCTTTTAAAAATTTTAACTTCGAAGGAATAGAAGTTATTATCGTACTCAGCCTTTATATTTTTGATTTCTACTTCATTATTATTGATTAGCAAAACATCAGTAATTCCAGAAAATTGATCATGCATCTCAACAAGAACAATTAACTTATTGTTCGCATTTGAAAATAATGATTCTTCAGTAATCATTTTTTTTAGTTCCGCTTTTTTATTAGCAAGAATTCTTTCAATATTTTCGATTTCAGCTTGAAGTTTTTCAATCATTTCCAAATCCTTCATAGATTAATTTTCTAACCTGAATTTAACACAATCAAAAAATAATAACAAGTACATACAAAAAATATAAAATTGACTTTTTATTCTTCAGCTATTACAATGCCTATTGAATATAGGTATGCAATATGAGCTATGAGCTAGAACCCTGCAATAGATGCTGTTCTGACAACGTACAGCTAATTATTGATGACTTTGTGCAGTGTTCACACTGCCAATGCTCTGAACCATTTGAAATATGGCAACTACGTGGTTGGCGCGACCTTAACAAATACCCTCCAACCTATGGCGGTACGATATTTGTTTATGGAAAATCCATAGGGAGAACTGTTGCTAAATGGGACCGAGAAAACCAAAAATGTGACAACCCTGATGCTACGCATTGGTTACGAACACCTGATCCACGAAAGCAAATCAATATGCAACCTCAAGGTGAAAAATGAGCAAAATTTCCATTTATACAGATAAATCAAAACAAGAAGATTTTATTGAACGAATGAATGCGATTGTTAATAAACAAAATAGCAGCATCGCTTATTGTGTCATTGAGAAAAACGGAAGTAATGGTTTCGTTATTCTTGTACGTCCGCATAATCCTCGTCGCTCACATGATACATTAATGTTTAATTTTCATAGCTATTTATACACAGATCATGATTATGAAGAATATATTGATAAAGGTTATTCAAAAGAAGATATTACCCAATTGGCTACTTTACTGAATGACTTTTGTTTTGAGAATTTTCATGAAGGGCAATTTTTTGCCTCAACATTTTTAAAACTAACAGAAGAAACTCTAAAATCCTACGTTTTTAAATTGAATACAGATGAGAAGAATCATATATTTTTAATTGATAATAAATACCTTATAAGAATATTTACAGTCATTAAAAAAGAAGAAGTCTTGGATTTATTAGGAAAAATAGAAATTGATGAAAGCAATGAATTGATCACTTTTAATGATTTTAAACCAAATACAACTGACTACAGCTTTAACAGCGCAGTAAAAACTATGGAAGGATTCAATTCATACAAAAGACATGAATATATAATTGTTGAATATTATTATTCCTATGACAAATATAATAAAGAATATGGTTTGAATAAAATATGGTATGAAAAAGACGGTGAAATCGTATGCAATAGTTTAAAGTCTTTAAACATTGACTTTTCTTCAAAATAATATATAATCGCTTAATTAATGTTGACAATATATCGAGGTTTATAATGGGTGGATTGGTAAAAGTAATCGTTCGAAAGGAAGATGGTGAAATCATTTCAATGAACCGCTGGACCAGCGGACTTCCATGCATTCTTCATGAGCCTAAAATTTATTTTGGCGACAAAAACTCTTTAGATATGTATTTAAAGCCATATTCTGACGCTTTAGCGGACTATGAAAAACATAAAGATGATGAAAAATTTGAAATCAATATGACTTCAAGTTGTATTTTTGAAGGGCATGACAATCTTGCTCCCGTTGACTATGGCATAGTCGTTTTGGATTTCATGACCAAAACCCTTATTTCTTGTAATGGCTATTCTAACAATGGATCTTATATAAGTTATAGAAGCAATTACCAAAAAAGAGGCTTTAATTTTGATGTTGGTAACTTTGATAAAGAAGAATTCGTAAACATGCTAGAAAACAACCATATCAAAGAACTAATTGATATGTCCTCGCAAAAAAAGGTCTCAATGAAAGGGGTTAACACTTTAATTGAGGCTGAAAAATGTGCCGAACAATTAGATATGTCAATGGAGTTTGGAACATCCCAACTAACAGAAATGCTAGTGGTTATTGACCGTAACGATTTCGAATTGAATTTCTATCACGAAAGTCGCCCTGACAAAGCCAAATCAAAAATGAAACTCATTGGATTCGAATTTAACGAATCAGATGAACTTGCATGGAAAGCTTTTGAAAATAGATTTGAAGAGGTAAACTCATGAGTAAAATCTCTTTTTATACTGATATTTCAAAACAAAAAGCATTTGAAGAACGATTGAAAGCTATTATTCTTCGTGAAGATAGCTCTGTTAAACAATGCTATCTATCATTGAGCCTTGAACGTCGAATTGTACTTTTTTTAGAATCTTATAAACGAGGCAACTTAAATTCCACTTCATTTGATTTTAGTCAATCTTTCCTAAGAGAAGATAGAGACGAAGGGCGTTGCTATGATTCCGAGATAAGAAGTGGTTTTACCAAAGAAGACTTAATACTACTTGATGAATTATTCTCAGAGTTTACAATTTATAACAGTTTCGAAGCACAATTCTTTGCTTCTAAATTCATAGAAATGAATGGTTATAAAAATTTCTCTGCCTATGTCTTTAAATTTACAGAAGATAATGAAAATGGTAAGTTTATTATCGATAATAAAAAACTAGTTCAATTCTATGAATGCCTTAAAGTAGATGAAGTATTAGAAATTATAAATGACAAAAGCGAAGAGACTAATGAATTAAAAGAAGCTTCTTTTTATAGAATGTTGAATAATAATAACAAAGAAAAAGAAATAGCTAAAATGTTAGAACTCAATGAAAAAACAGAAGTAAATTATGTTGTAGTTGAGTTTTATAAAAATTTCGAAACCAAAGATCGCTATATTCGAAATGTTATTTATCAAGTAGGCGATGAAACTGTTACTGAAAGTTTCAGAGATTTTAAAGGGACAAAATGAAAAAGGTAATTTTTAATCCAGACCTTTCTAGGCATTATCAATTTCGTGAAGAATTGGATAAAATATTGAATTTGCCAGATAGCAGTATTGCATACTGTTATCTAAGTTCGCCTTATGGAAAGGAAAATTTCTTTTTATTTTTCTATTCCCACAAAAACAAACATGATAATTCCAAAAAAATGACTTTCAATTTTAATGATTTTTTATTAATTGATACTGATGGCGACTCATTAATACAAAAATATAAGAAATATGGATTTTCCATTAAAGATTTAGAATTATTATCGGATTTTCTTGCTAATTACACATTTGAAAGCAAAAATGAAGGCTTATTTTTTTCCTCTCGTTTTAAAGAATTAACCGATTTAAAAGAAAATTATTCACGCTATTGTTTTAAATTTACAGAAGACAAAAAAAACAAACATCAGATTATTGATAACAAAAAAGTCATATGGTTTTATGCTCTGATTAGTAAAAATACACTTTACCAAATATTTAAAAAAATAGAACGTGATGAAAAAAGCTTATCAAAAATAAATATTGGATTTAATTTTTTTTGCTCTATAGCCAATTATGCAGAAAGAAGTGAGGCTATTGAAGCAATGATTGCATTTAATAACAATCAAATAGACTTCAACAAAGGTTCAGTTGTTATCGAATATTTCGAAGACTTTGAAAGCAATTCAAAGTATACTAGAACTATGGAATTTCAACACGGAAGCGAAACCAAAATAAAAAATATAAGAGATTTTGTTAATTCTGATTTATTTTCAAAGCCTTATTTAAAAAATACATTAGAAACAGATTTAATTTTAAAATAGGGGATTAAAAGATTTGAATATATATATAACTAAACCCGCCCATACCAAATATGGTCAAATAAAAATGCATAAGTATAACACCATTGATGAACTCTATGGTGATTGCACTATTTGGTTTGCAAAACCTATGTTTCAGAAACCAGTAATGTGCCTTTTTGGAGAGGGTTTACTTTGGTATGGATTTAATTCTAAAACCAATCATCAAATAAAGTTTAAACACTTATTATCTTTGCCAGAGTTAAGTGAAATAACCTATAAAATTAAAAATTTAATTTCAGAGACATTGAATGATGATTTATCTGACAAGATTGGACAGCAACATTATAAGTGGATAGGTGCAACTGAAATTTCAATTACACTTTATGATGAAGACAAACACAAAGGAAAAATACCAACTTCCCTTTTCTTAACTAAACCTGATGTTAGCAGTATTGCAGTAGCAGGCATTGACAGAGCAAGTGTTTGGTTCTCAAAGGCTACTTGTCGTGAATTGCCACATGATGATTTATGGAATGAAAAAGTTTATTACGAAATGAGTACTGGATCAGGAAATTATATATGTGGGAAAATTTTCAGAAAAACTCCTGAATTAGAACCCATATTAGAGTTAATGTGGAAATCAATAGTTGATAGTTTCGATTTCGTTGAAACAGATATGAGCAAATTTTATTACAGAATAAATAACAATAACCATAAAGAAGGACAGAGTAGTTTAGAATTTTGTAAAGAGTTCAAAGTATTATTCGAACTTGTTCAAAGCAATTAAAAAATATACAATATTTCAATTAAATAATAGGTATCAAAATGGACAAGATAGATAATAGTTTTGTCAATAGTTTATATAATCCAGAAGAAACTGGCATTAAAGTATTGAAAGGCAATATTAACGCAGAAAAACTTAAATCAATTAATGAATATGTGCGAACAAAGCAAGATTCATTTGAAGTTAAGCGTGAGAAGTATATAGCGAACAATCAATTGGTATCTCTTTTGTATAGAGGTCCATTCGACACATCTGCTCTCGATGATACAGTTTTTGGTGAAATACTTAACGACTACAAGCGAATTCGAGAAGAAATTCAACAATATTCAGATCTCCCTTTTGAACAAGGAACTTCAATTGAAGTTAAATTAATCCATTATCCATTGAGCGATTTAGGGGTTGGTATTCATAAAGATTTATCATCTAACATTAACGTAGTAATATTCTTTAACCTTGAAGGTTCTACAGTTCTTAACACATATGCTGACAAGCAAGGGAATGGTCCAATAGGCCATGATTTAGACACTGGCGACATTTCTATCATGAGAGCGCCAAGAAACAAACAAGAACCTGATATTCGCCCTTATCATGGTGTAGAAAAAGTAGCAATACCACGCACTGTATTGGTCGTTCGTGAAATTGATGAAGAACTAGAAAAAGAAACAAATAAAGACAATTGGAGAGGATTCTAATAGATTTTTAATCCTAAGCATGATATAATCTTTGATATTAAATACTATGAGCGAGAACACAATGCAATCAGTTAAAAGAATCTCTCTTCAATCTGCCATCAAAGACATTGGTGTATTCTATTTTATTAATAGAGAGCCAAATCGATATACTTTGGAAGATTACGATGATGTTTGTCCTCATAGTGTATCCATTGTTCAATTTATCGGACAAGTTGATAAAAATTCTAATAGTATGATTTATACAAATTCTTACGATGAAGCCGTAAGTCTGTTTCATTTTCATGTCAAAAAAGAACTAAATGACACAAAAGCATACATTGAAAGTCAAAAAAATAGTTTCAATGGTGTCTTTTCAATTTTCAAGAAAAATATTGGCTTGCTATCAGCTAGTAAAATTGAAATGGTCGATAAAAAACTTGCACGATTAAAAGTGGTAGAAGATGCATTGAGCAATGGTTATCCATTAGTTTATAAGCCAGCCAAAGGTGAATTGACTACGTTCGGAGAATATCCAAAACTTGGTGAAGAATATTTCTTGGTTGATACTCATCCTCGAAGCAAACTATCAATTACAACACTTGTCGTTACTGATGTTGATATTGAGGACAATCGTGACACCAATCATAGTCAAGACAAACTTAACAAATATGATATTTTGCACGAAGCTACTTTGAAAAACTTAGCTAATAATGAAGTTCATCGGTTAGACTGTTATAAAATTTTAAATTTTAATGGTTCTTACTATCAAGATGATTCTTATGGACGTTTTTATTTTAAAAACCGTGAAGAGGCAAAAGATTTCTTAAAAATCCATATTAATCTTAAACAAAAAGAACTGAGTGACGCCCTTTCTGTACTTTAGTTGATAATCTATCAAGATGTTAGTAAAATATCATCTTGATAGATTCACAATAGTAATCAAAATTATCTTTATTTATTTCGGTTCTGCTTAATTGTAACTTTAAGCAATCATTTACAGTTTTTAAAAATGTCTTGTAAAATTCGTCTTCATATAGGAAATTTTCAGGATCTTCAAACATACAAATTTTATATCCGTTATCTGCCACAACAATATATTTCTCTATTGTTACCCCTAGCTTGTTATTCTCAACAACTTTATATAATTTAATCTTTTCAAAACCTAATTTACTTTCAATTTCTTTCGCCAAACCTGCTGCTTTTTTATCTTTATCATTTATATAAAAATTAAAACCTTCTTTCTTAAAGACCTTCTCATTTAAATTTAAATTTCCTTCAATATTTTCATCTTCAAAAAAAATCCTTATTATTAGTTTCAGTTTTAATTGTTTTTTACATTTTATTTTATCGATCAGATTATAGGTTCGACCATCGTCTTCGGAAAAATAAATACATCCAGTTAAGATGCCACAATCGCCATTTTGATAAGTGTTTTGAACAATAATATTATGTAATTCTAAATTACCGAAAGGCAACAAATCAATGAATTGAAAAATATCCTTAGTCACTGCTAATTTAATCATATCTTTTATTTTTATTTCAATTTCTTTATCAACAAATCCAGTTTTTAAACGACCATACATATATTATCCTCTCAGGATTTTTAAACATTATATTCAAATTTAATAATCCAGCACTTTAATTAATTCCAAATATTCAGAAATGTTATCACTATTTATTTGCTTGTCATCTAAATCTATTTTTTCTTTTACTAACTTTTCAATAGCATTTAAAAAAAACTCATCGTTAAATATATCAAATGGGTTTCTAAAGATAAATAAGCTCTTATTGATTGAATTAGATGAACCAAAACTATTATAGCTTACAAAATAAATATCTTCATCTCCTTCTGTTAATACTTTATACAATGCAAGATGAGTTTTAGAAAAAAATTTAGATAATTCTTGAACAACATCAGATGCTTTTCTATCTGCATCTGTTTTATAAAAATCGAATTTTCTTTTTGCTGGACGCATCATTGCATTAAATTGATCATTTAGGTTAATAGGTCCATCTAAACTATCTACATAATTAAAGCTTTCATTAAAAATCCTTGCGAAAACCCTTATTTTAAAATTTGAAAAGTCATTAAACTCTTTGTAATAATTAAAATTGTTTTCGTTTTCTTTTTCTTTTTTTGAAAATTGTATTAACGCAAAATTAGTTCTTTTGTGCATGTACTTAGAATCGTACTCAAAGATAAATCTATTACTCATTGATGCATAATTATAATCAGTCAAAAGGAATGAAAACATGTCTTCTGTAAACGCTTCCGATAATAATAGTTCCATTCTCCCAGAATATTCTTCACCAAATTCGTGCTCTAAATCTAATTTTCCCACTGTCTCACCTTTTAATAACTCAATATTTTCAATAGTTGAAAATAATATCTAACATCTTCTATTGTAAAAACATCTTTATGGTTTTCTTTTGTCAAACTTAAAATATTTTTACTTAATGATTTATTTAAAACAGAATTTTTTTTAAAACCATTATTATCTAATCTTAAAACACTTTTTCCATCTAATAAAACTTCATAAATATTCAAGTTGTCATTTTCATTAATAGTTTTTGTAATAAGTGGTTCAAATCCAAATTCTTTAATTATTAAATATAGAGGCTCAATTAAATCCTGTTCTTTTTCATTTTTATAAATATTAAAAAACCCCTTTTCTTTAAGCCCTTTTTCAAGATGCCTCCCAAAAGCATAGAAACTTAAGTCTTGGCCTTTAAAAACATAAGACAGTCCACAAAATACAGGTGTTGAAATATGAATATTTATAGAATCACATGCATCAAACAACGTATAAGTTTGTGCTAAACTTTTGTTTTCTTTTGAATTCTGTTCAATGTAAAATATTTTTGTATATACATTGTGATCAAAAAACTTTAAATTATTAAATTTAATGCCATCTTGAAGAAGGTTGAAATGAATGGCTTTTGTCATATCATTAGAATACGATTTTTTTAATAATTTATTGATTCTTTTTTCAAAACAGGTATTTTCCATTTTTAATGCACATTAATATCCACTAACAACTCATCCTGACCAAAATATTTCATATCTTGCTCATTCACAGTAATTGTAATATCTTTTTTGATATTTGAGTAAAAAGCCGTTTGGTTTTCACAAACAGGTTCTTTCGAAAATAAATCGAACTCTTCACACAATTTTTCAATCATCTTGTTTTTCAGAATTCGAACTTTCTTTTGATCGAATTTAACCCTGATGCCATACTTGTTGACTTCATAAATGGAATGCAAAGAATCTCTTTCAATTTCCGCATCTTTATCGAAAAATTTGATTACTGTATAAATCCGATGAAGAATTTTAGATTTCTGTGAATTACTTAATGTTCGCATTTTAATATCTCTTATTTGAGAGTGGTTACTTTAGACCTTGATTATACTATGATTCCATATCAAAGTAAAGTCTAAGAAACGTCAATAATTAACTTATAGATAGCATTAAAATATTACACCTCGTAAGCTTCAGTTCTATATGATATTTTTTTATTCAAAATATTTGACAAGTTAAAAAATCGATCTATAATTGAAATTAGAAAGGTGTCATAGTGAGCCTTTCAATAACACATCTCGCTAAATATTAGGAGGCTACAAATTATGAGTAAAATTATTGGTATTGACTTAGGAACAACTAACTCTTGTGTTTCTATTCTTGAAAATGGTAAAGCAAAGGTAATTGAAAACGCAGAAGGAGCAAGAACAACTCCGTCTATCATTGCCTATTCGTCAGATGGCGAAATTCTTGTCGGACAATCAGCAAAAAGACAAGCTGTAACAAATCCAGAAAACACACTATATGCTATCAAACGCCTTATTGGTCGTAAGTTTGATGAAGAAGTCGTGCAAAAAGATATTGCATTGGTTCCATATAAAATTGTGAAAGCAAATAATGGAGATGCTTGGGTTGAAGTAAAAGGAGATAAGATGGCACCACCACAAATCTCTGCTGAAATCCTTAAAAAAATGAAAAAAACTGCTGAAGATTATCTTGGTGAAACAGTTACAGAAGCTGTTATTACAGTTCCTGCATATTTCAACGATAGTCAAAGACAAGCAACTAAAGATGCTGGACGTATTGCTGGATTAAATGTTCGTCGTATCATTAACGAACCAACTGCAGCAGCATTAGCTTATGGTCTAGATAAAGGCAAACAAAACAGTACCGTAGTTGTATATGACTTAGGTGGTGGTACTTTTGACGTTTCTATTATTGAAATTGCAGAAGTAGAAGGAGAATCACAATTTGAAGTTCTTTCAACCAATGGTGATACTTTCCTTGGTGGTGAAGACTTTGATAATAAGTTAATTGATTATGTTGTAGATGAATTCAAAAAAGAATCTGGTATTAATATCAAAGGTGATTCTTTAGCTATGCAACGCATTAAGGAAGCTGCTGAAAAAGCAAAAATAGAGCTTTCTTCTACTCAGCAGACAAATATTAACTTGCCTTACATCACTGCTGACCAAACAGGTCCAAAACACTTGAACATTAAGATTACTCGTTCTAAGTTTGAATCTATTGTTGAAGAACTCGTAATGAGAACTGTTGAACCATGCAAGATTGCACTTAAAGACGCAGGATTGACCATTGACAAAATTGATGATGTTATCCTTGTTGGTGGACAAACACGTATGCCATTGGTACAACAAAAGGTAGCTGAATTATTTGGCAAGGAAGCTCGTAAAGACGTTAACCCTGATGAAGCTGTAGCTATAGGTGCTTCTGTACAAGGTGGTGTATTGTCTGGTGATGTAAAAGACGTTCTATTGATTGACGTGAGTCCTTTGACATTAGGTCTAGAGACAATGGGTGGCGTTATGACTACTCTTATTGAGAAGAACACAACGATCCCTACTAAAAAATCTCAGGTTTTCTCAACAGCCGATGATAATCAAAATGCGGTAACTATCCATGTACTTCAAGGAGAGAGAAAGAAAGCTTCTGATAACAAATCATTAGGACGCTTTGACTTGAGAGATATTCCACCAGCACCAAGAGGAACACCTCAAATTGAAGTAACTTTCGATATTGACGCAAATGGCATCTTAAACGTTTCCGCAAAAGACAAAGCAACTGGAAAACAGCAATCTATTGTTATTAAAGCTAACTCTGGTATTTCAGAGGAAGAAATCCAAAGAATGATCAGAGAAGCCGAAATCAATAAGGCAGAAGACGTTAAATTCGCAGAGTTAGCTGATGCTCAGAACAAAGCTGATAACCTATTGCACATTGCAAAGAAACAGTTGAATGAGCCAAATGTATCTCAACAAAAACGCTTAGAAGTAGAAGGAGCAATTACTGACTTGGAACGTGTTTACAAGACTGGCACTAAACTGGAAATTGATTCAAAAATAAGTAATCTTGAACAAAAGCTGTATGCACAAGATGCTCATCAAGAACAATCTCAATATGAACAAAGTTCTTCACAACAAAATAATCAACATTCTAAAGAAGATGATTATATTGATGCAGAGTTTGAAGAACAGAAATAAACCTTTATAAATAAAGCCTCTTCGGAGGCTTTTTTAATACCGTTTGCAATTTCCTCAATAATAAATTAAAATTTTAAAGAAGTAATTTTGATAAAGGTTTTAAAATGAAAATAGCTAATAGAAATGAATTAAAAGAACAAATATTGCTAATGTTACATTCCTGTTTACAACATTCACACAAAATGATTCCTTTGTATAATTCTTCTGGTCAATCTAGCTTTGTACCTGCATATGAAGAAAATATAAAAAAATGCCTAATTGATATTGAAAATATAAATATAAAATTTGAATTGCTCGAATCATTAATAATAAATAACGTTCTAATTAAAAGAATATTACATGATGCTGACACACATGATATATATGTAACAACATTTCAACATAACAAAATTTTAGAACATGACTATTCAGGATTAAAGATTAAGAACAAAAAGAATCAAACCCTTTGTGATATTCATTTAAGTCCCTATAAAAATGATGGAATTATCACTGAATATTTAAATTTAAATCTAGACACCGAAATATTTATTGTATTGTCAGATTTAGAAAATGGAAAATTTGAGTTTTACAACAATAAAATAATAACTGAATCCAAGAAGAAAAGTCTTATACATTCATTAAAAATGGTTAAAAGTCTAGCGAAACAATTTTCGTATTATGATACACCTTTTGAAATGAACATGATTTCAAAATTAGATAATCCGTCAGTTAAAACACAAATAAAATATTTAAACACTTATATTAGCGAAGGTGAGTTCTCTGTTGAAAAACAACTCAATTCTTTTCAGAGATATTATAATGCATATAATATTTATACAGTAGAAGATTTAAACGATCATTTTAAAAACATACGTTTAATTAGAAAATACTTATCTAAAAAGAAAATATCTTTTAACTTTGTAATAGATGTCATAACAAATATGCCACCTCGTGTTTACTTTAATAAACGAGCCAGCGTAAATGACATGTCTAATATACTTTTTATCGAAGTAGAAAAGGACATAACACTTGAAAAATTTTTAAAAAAGACAATTCATTATGGTGATTATTCAATTTCAAAAAATACATCTTACACCATAGTTGAATATTTAAATAACAAAGAAGAAATAGATACCTTAATGAAGTTAATGCAGTATTAATACATGAATATCATTAATCCAAAAAGCATAAGAAAACAAATATTAAAATCTTTAAGAATATCGTTAAGGTATTCTAGGGGTGAATTAGAAGAAGCTTTAAGAAGTTGTTATCGTGAAAGAATAAATAGGATTAAAGATGAAATAAATAAAAAAAACAAAGATATTAAAAACATTGATAAAAATATTGAAATTTTAGTCTCATTAATAATTAACAATGACCTATTGAAAAAAATATTATATGATGACGATAAAAAAAACATGAGAATAGCTTTGTATATAGATGTTGAAGAAAATCATTATAACAAAACATTGACTATTCAAGGAGTACATTTGTATAATAGTAAAAAAGAACAATTATGTGATATCTTTTTCAATTATGATAGATTGAATGGTTGCTTTTTATCAAATTTTTGTTCACTTAACACAAAAAGTAAATTTTATTTTGGTCTATCCTCTCTAAGTTTTTACGATAAAAACAAAGATTTTGAATATTTTAATTTTGGGAAACAGAAAACTGTAAATTTTTATAAAAATAAAATAATGACCCAAAATACAAAAAAACAAATTGAAAAAACCGTAAAAATTTTAAAAGGAATGGATCGGAATTTTGGATATTCTAATACTCAATCATTTTTTTTGAATTTTAATATTATTTCAGAATTAAATAGAGTTAAAGACGCAACAAAAATAAAATTTATGGGCACTCGAATAAAACCTAAAAGTTTAAACTCTATTAAAGGACATTTAAAAAAATTCAAAAGGTATTACAATTGTATTGGTATAGATACAGAGGAAAAATTAAAAAACACTTTTATAATAATCCGACAAATTCGAAAGTACCTTAATAAGCAAGGTGTCTATTTTAAATTCTCAATGGATGTAATGAGAAGCAAAAAAATAAAAGTTTATTTTAACGAGTATTTTGTAGATGATAAAGTATATGTTTCAATTGATCCTGAAAAAAATTTGAAAGATTTTTTAAAATCTGAGGTTGTGTTTAAATCTGATGGAAAAATAAAAGATTTCACAATTAATATTGTTGAATATTTAAAAAATAAAAATGAAATAGACACCTTAATAAAGTTAATGCAATATTAAAAGGAAATCATATATGAGTCAGAAAAGAATATCTAAAGAGAAAAAAAGACTAAATATTGTAAAGACTATTAGAAAAACATCTGTTAGCAATCCAAATGCAGTCAAGATAAAAATAGACTATTCTGATTCCAATTTAGAACTATTATTAGATCTTGGTGATAATAGCAAGAAAGGTAAAAAAAGTTTCTACAATCAATTGTCTAACGAATTAAAATATCTTTTATCTGATATATCTAAAAACCTTGATATATTTGAATGGAGAATTTCTATACATGCTTATGAAAATAGAAAGAATAGGAACATAGATTTATCTTTTTATATTTCAAAAATAAATAACAAAAATTTTTTCGGTGAGATATATTTTTTAAAAGAATATTCAGATATTGAAATTGATAATCACGAAACTGTTCTTTCAAAATTTATAAATGTGCCTTTTGAAAACAAAAAACAATTTTTAAGTCTTATCGAAAATCATAAAGCTGTTTTGATTGAATATACAACTTGTTCTAATACCATACACATACAAAATGAGCACATGATTACTTATGATTTCGAATTGAAATTGAAAGATTTTTTCAGAAAACTAAAGGATTCTAATCTATTTAGCTTTGAGGAATACAAATTAACAGCACCATCAATTAACTATTTAATTGGCGAACAAATAAAATGGTCTATGTATACGAATCCTTTCGAAAACAACACTAAGTACAAAAAAGAATTTAGTTCATTTACTCATATTGATTTATGCACTGAAAAGGATTTTATTAAAGCACTCGTTGAAGCAAATATCATCCATTGTGAGCCAGATGATATTGAAACCAAATCAATTGAAGATATATTTATGAATGCAAAAATCATTAATTACTAATAATTAATAACTTTCGCCATGTTTGCATATTCTGGTAGACTTTCTAATTTGAAATTTTCTTCTGTCACTATAATACCAAACATTTTTTCAATAAATGAAGGCAGTGTTTTAAGTAATAGTTTCTCATTGCCATAATCATCACTTTGAAAAATAAAATCTATTCCTTTTTGGTAATGCACTACCCTATAATAATCAAATATATGCCCGTTTTCTAATTCTTCTAAATAATGATAAATATAAAGATTATTTTTAAAATCAAATAAATCAGAAATATATTCTTTAAATTCAAATGCTTTTTTATCATCTTCCGTTTTGTGATTGTATTTAATATTTCCAATTAAATCGCCATCCTTAAACAATTGTAATGCTATTTTAAAGTTAATATTTTTATAATTTACTACTAAATGATTTTCCATATCAAAAACTTCATCATCAATAGTGAATATAATCGTGCCTACGGAGAATGAAAAGTCATTGGCAAAAACAATATCACAGTTCGTTTTAACAGTTAACTCTTTTAAGATTCTTTCTTCTAAACCAAACTCTAATACTTTATAAATTCTATCTTCAAATTCTTTAGGAAAAACTGATTTCATTAGATTTACGATAATTATCAATTAAACTATAACTTTATATTTTAATTATTTCAATATTTCATTAATTGATATGTTTTCCCATAATAGAGAATATCTTTTAATGTGAATTTTTTACTTGGTATAATATTCATTAAATCTTCAACAAAATATAAAAAACTCTTATTGAAGACTTCTTTGTTATTGTAATAATCATTCAGAAAATCAATAGTATATTCTATTTCGTTTATAAGATAATTAATGTAAAAACAATCGACTATTTTATTATTGTTATCAATTGAACAAGAAAGATACAATATTGAACTATCGTCAGAAAAATAATTGTCTATTATTCTTCTTAATGCAACAACTCTTTTAAAAGTTTTCTTTTCGTAAGCTTTCAATAATATATCATTCAGTTTGTCATTACTACTTATCGAAACGTTTAATAATAAACTTACCTTTCCATCAGTATCTTTATAAAAATTTCCTAAAAATAAACGTTCATTTGATTCATTCTTAAAATAAATGGAATCTGGTAAATGAATACTTATTTGATTGTTCTTTATTATTTCCTGACCAAAATGATAAACAAGTAACTTTACTATCTTTTGGTAAAGAACTTTATTTTCCAAATTCATTTTTTAAATCTTCAATAATAAAGCCTCTTATTCTCTGCTCTTTTGGCTCATCTTCCTCTACTTTACCTATTCTTATTGGGTAACGACTGTCTTTGTCAATATTATTAAGAATAAAAGACCAATCTTCTTTCTCTTGTTCAAAATGACCAATTACTGATGAGAAAGCTCCATCTGCAAATTTAATTTCCATTTTTTTCTCTTCAAGAGTCCCATCTTCTTTCACCTCTCTAAGATCTGGTTTAGTTCTTTTTTCTTCAAGGTTTTTGACTTCCTCCATTGACTCCTTAAGCATTTCGTTAACGTTTTCTCCTCCTTTCGGGCTATAAAAAAATAATCCCTGACAGAAAACAGTTTCCATTAATTCAAAAAAACTAAATGTTGTTTCATTTTTCGTTTCTAAACAGTTCATGTAATCATATTTTTTAGCACCGCTAACCTGCATATTTATAGCTTCACCTTTTGAAGCATATATTCCTGAGTTATGCTCAACTAATGTTGTTATTCTATTAACGACTAATGGGACATTTTTTAATTCTTTTATACTAGTATGACTCATAGAATAGTTACTAGAGTCTCCATCAGTATAACCACAAATATCCATTTGAGTATCCATTGAAAACGTATCAAGTACCAAAGGTTCTTGTGGCGTGTTTAACCATTCAAGAAAATCCATTCCTTCTGGCATTTCACCATAATCAATATCTCTTGTTACATAGATGAGTTTTTTTATTTCAATCCTATCAAAAACATTTTTAATTTCAGAAGGCTCCCTAACTTTTTCAACATATGCTGCTACATTATGGTCTAAAATATCCCCAGCAGTCTCTGCCCAAGGCTCTAGACACATAATAAAAGAACCAACAGTAGAACCTTTTTCAATAATGGCATTTTTGGTAATATGTTGGAGAAAGAATCTACTGGATGAAACATTCAATGATTCTTGAATTGAAACCATAGGAACAACTACGCTATTATCAATATCGGCTTTGAATCGCAAAATCCCATCATTACAAAATATAACTTTCCCATCCATAATAATTCTCGTATTTAAAATTTATCTTCAATAATACCAAATCTCCTATTAAATGCAAACGGTTCTTGACAGTAGGTTGGATTATATTATAGTGTTTCTTATATAATGGATAATATCTATGCAAAAACCAAATATTGAAATCGTTTTTCAACATAATAATGAGTCTACTGCCATCAGAGAATCTGATAAGCTTAAATTTGTCACTTATTACAAAAAAGAATTAGATGTCCTAAAGAACATGGATGATACTTTTATCAAAAATTATTTTGAGCATTCACTAATAGATATCTCCAATCATTTACAAGTATTCAATTGGAAAGTTAATATAAGCTTGGTTGAAGCTGAAAATGATAACAACATGAGAAAAATATCTTTATATTTAGAAAACAAAAAATACAAAATAAAACAACAACTTGAATGCATGGATGATTATTTTGATAATCACACCTTTCATAAAGACCTTTTATTTTCAAAACCAGAGGAAGCCTTAAATTCAGTTTTCATAAATTATCAGAATAAAAAGCTAACTTTGTTTTTATTGTCTGATTTCACAAGAAATAAAACATGGTCTCACAATAACAAAGCAATTATTGAAATCGAAAATACATTTTTGGAACAATTTGGAGCTTTAAAAGATAAATTATCAAAATCAATAAAAATTAATTATCATAATTTTGAGTTATCTATGCATGTATCAGAAAATTTTGAATGGAGAGGTATTCTTATGTTTTCAGATGAAGAATTCAGCACTTCTTTGTTGAATAAAAGTGATATATCAGAAAAAAACATATTAAAGAATCTTGTCGAACTAAAAAGAATAAATACAAATATGAATAAATCTGAAATAGACGACTTGTTCAAGCATGATGATCTAGATCACATCATTCATCTTTTAAGTTTATTGAATTATTGACTTTTTAATAAATATAAAGTATAGTTAAAATATAACTTTCCTTTAAGAGGCAAATTCCTATGAACTCAACTTTCTTGTTAATGATGTCAGCATGGGGCACAGGTATCGCATGCCTAATAGCTTACGCAGTTGTTAAAGGTCAAAAGAAACCAGAACTAATTCCGATTAAAATAAAAAATAACAAATAAAAAATATCCTGCTTAGTGCAGGATTTTCTTTATATTTCCATTAATGATTGTTTCCAATCTTCTATTGGTTTATTTGCATTTTTAAGTTTCATATTAAAAGAAGTATCCTTCCAAATGTTATTCTCCAATTTAGGTTTATTAACAAATGCCGTTAAAAGACCATTCTCATCAGCCGCTATATAGTTAAACCTAAATGGCAAGATCAACTGAGTGCCATAACACTCTACATGCTTCAATTCTGTCTCAACAACTTCCATAACCGGCAAAATTTCTATTTCTTCAACAAATACATCTTGTAATATTATCTCAGATACATCATATAGACTGTTCACTTATAATTCCTCTGTCATTAACATTTTCAGATCGCTTAATTTTTTTGCAATTCGATTTAAATGTATATTTATTATAGCAAATAGCCATATCAAGTATGATTTTAATTTTTAAAATCTTGATAAAATCAATAAATAATTTTAGAATATAAAAACATGAATTTTAAAGGGTGTAATTATGGATTTTGTTTCAATATTTAAAGAGTATCAATCAACTAAGTTAACTCAAAATTTAAAGAATTGGCACTTGGAAATGAGAGCAATACAAACAGGTTTAAATATGACCATTCTTTTTGGCGGTCTGTTTATCTTAATGATCTATCTTGCAAATATATCTGATGTATCATATATGATATCGACAATATCTATTATTTTTGCGGTCATGTTTGCATTAGCGTTGTTTCTTAACATTTTTGTCAGAAGACAAATAAATAAGAAATATCCTAAAGAAGCTATTAAATATAAAGTGTACACACACTTATATCAAGGTTCTCTTTATGAATTATTTGACAAGAATTGCACTTATACAATTGAAACGTTAAAAAACAAAAAGATAGATTTAGAACAAGAAACATCAACTTATAATGGGATTTTTGGATATACATTATGCAATATTCAAGATGAAATAGATCTTGCATTAGATAAAGCTAAAAAAGATAACGAAAACATTATACTAAAAGAACTAACAGAACTTTCAGATTAGAAATCTGAAAGTTCCATTTTTAAATTAAATCCTCATAATATTTTTGAAGATATTCTTTTTTATCTAAAAATATTTCTTCAACTTCTTTTGAATTCAAATAAACATCCATTATTTTCTTTGAATAATCAAGGGCTTTTTGAACTCTATTTGGATGGCTCATTAGTTGAATGAAAACATCCAGATCTTTATCTGGCTTGGTCTCTAAATATTCTTTTACAAGAATGTTATAAAAATTTTCACTAACTTGGGCAAGCGTTTTTGCTATAATTTCTTCTTTTGAATATTCTCTAAGCTTTAGTGTGTCAGGAAAACTTTGCTTTTGTTCTTCAACAATATTTTTCCATTCTATAGTGGATGCTTCTATAGCTATGTTTTCAAGCTCAATGATATTGTCAGGTTCTTCTCCATCAAAAGGCACATAATTCACAAATGTGTAATTTCTTACATAAGATACGTTATCCCAAGAAAAACCAAAAGGTTGATTGTTTACATCTGCCATTTCCATAATTAATTCAGCGGCACACATCTTTCCAGCAAGTTGTGCATCTTTTTTGTAAACCACTGACTTTTTATTTTTATCAAAAAAACAACCTTCATTTTCAACAACTACATGAGAATTAGGAGAATCTATTGTTTCATCGAAAAAGAAAACATCAATAGAATTTTCTTGCGAAAATACATCATCCAAAATATCCGACCACTCATATTTAATGAAAGATTTTTCTTCTTCTGAAAACTTATCAGAAAAAATCATTCTAAATACATTTTCATTAAAGGAATTATTTCCATCTTCTGGAAAACATGTAGGATGCAATCTATTTTCATTGATATAGGAAATCAATTCATCTTTTTCAACATTTTCATTACAGTGTTCGCAAGGAATGTATCCGGTGCCATCAAATTTACGAGTTTGACCCATTGAAGCCCCACTTATAAACTCATCTACACAACATTTTGGAAAACCGTAATATTTTCCAATAATTGACCAGCTACTGTATTTTGACATTTACCTTTTCAAACCTCATCATTAATATTCGTTAAATGTTATCACAAGAAAGTAACAATATGCAATATTTTAAATTTTGAGAGCAAATATAAATAGAATTAAAAATATGTTGTTTAAAATGAACAGATAGTGTAAAATGGGATTCTAAATCAATAAGGACAAGAATCCATGACTAAAAAAACTATTCAAGAAAGAAATGATATAGCTATTTCATCAATGAAAGATGCCTTTCAAAAAATGTTAGATACTCGAAAAGTGAACTTCACTTATCGTGATTTAATTGAATTCTCAGAAGCAATCAATACATTTTATCCAGAAACAGAAAATGCCAGCTATCCTTCGGTAGTAATGTTCCTTATGGACATTATTAATTATTCAAATCCGGGCGAAAAAGCAAATCTCATTCCAAGATTCAAATCACTAAAGCTTGAAAATGGTTACAAAAACGCATTGCGTGATTGGAAAAATCGTTTCCAAATGGGCAAGTAATAAAAACTCTTTAAATCTTAAAAGGAAAAATTATGAAATTAGTATTCGCAGATCAGGCTGTTCCACAAACCATTACTAAATCCCTCTTTTTAGCGGGTCCATCACCTCGCAGCCATGATGTTGTTGATTGGCGTCATGAGGCTCTTAAATACCTCGAATCAGTATCTTTTGATGGTACTGTATTCCTCCCTATTCCTAAAAATCGTTTTTATGGCAGTAGTGATTCATCCAGTTGGGATTATAATGACCAAGTGGAATGGGAATGTAAATGCCGACATGTAGCTGACATTATTTTCTTTTGGGTTCCTCGTGACATTAAGGGACAGATGCCAGCATTCGTCACTAACATTGAATTTGGTGAAGACCTTGCTTCAGGTAAAATTGTTTATGGTCGCCCTGCTACTGCTGAAAAATGCAGATATCTGGACAAGCGTATCCTAGATTCAGGATTACCTGTTCATGAAACACTTGGTGCAACTCTTGACCATGCCATTCAAGTATTGGGTGAAGGTGCTCTTCGTAATGACGGTGAAGTCTATGTTCCATTGTTCATTTGGAAAACCCCACAGTTTCAAAGCTGGTATGCTAATTTGAAACTTGCTGGCAATCGCTTGGACGAAGCCAAGCTTCTTAATCACATTACAATCAACAATAAATTTACTTTTGCTTATATGCTTTGGGTTAAGGTGTGGATCGAAAAAGAAGGTCGTTACAAAGAAAATGAATTTATTTTCTCTCGTACAGATATTAGCTCTGTTGTAGCTTACTACAAGAAAGATGGCGACACTAAAATTGTGCTAGTTAAAGAGTTTAGAAGTCCTGTAAACAATAAGGCTGGTTTTGTTTACGAACTTCCGGGTGGTAGTGCTTCAAAACCGGGTGTTGACCCTAGATTTAACGCTCAACAAGAAATGGTTGAAGAAGCCGGTGTTCTCATCGAAAATCTTGACCGTTTTGAATTCGTTGGTCAACGTCAACTTGCTGCAACTTTGTCTACTCACCAATCTCATGTTTACAAAGTTGAACTTAATGATTATGAGTATCAGGTTTTGCTTGGTCACGCAAAAAGCCAAAAAGTATTTGGTGAAGAAGATAGCAGTGAGAGAACATATGTTGAAGTTGTCAGCATTTCTGAACTCAAAGGAAGTCTTCTTGATTACTCTATGCTCGGAATGATTTTTGAAGCGACAATGTAAAGAGTAATGAATACTATTTTTTCTGATAGCATCAAAATACAGACACGTTACAAAGTGTTTGTGTTTTCAGAAAAATATAGACATAAGCCAATAGGAACTTGCGAGAGTTCCTTTATGCTGATATCTATTAAAAAGGAATTAGACAGGCAATTAAAGAAAAACATGTCTCGAATATTAGAAGCATTTTCAAAAACAACATCAACCAAGCGTTTTTCAATAGAAGTAATACTATCATGTTATCCAGATATATCTCAGGAAAGAATTTACTCATTAAAACTAAAGACTAAAGTAAACGATATGTATTATGAGATGGAATTCCCTAATGAAGACAACCAAACGCCTTTTGGCCTTTTTAAAGAGAGTGAATATTTAGATTACATCAATAATATACTTAACAATTTAAAAAACAATAGAGTCACTTTTTTACTGCATGATTATTCATTTATCATTCGTAAGAAATTTAATCAATATTATAATTTAAAAAATAAAATATTAAGAATTTTTAATCAACAAAAAAACGAATATGACGAATTTGTTTTTTCAGTAGACAATTACCTAAATTCAGTGAAAAATAAAAGTAGTTTTTTCTCAATAGAGTTTTCTTTTAAAGATTCTTTAATATTTAATCGTATAGTCGTATTACCTAAAGGCAAATACTATATGTATAGTGATTATATTTCAATCAATAATAAAGATTCACTATTAATCTATGACTATAGTAAATACAAAAAAACTATAATCGAGCTTTTAGTAAAGGCTGAAATACTTGATAGCATATGTCTTGGAATGGACATTGATGAACATTCTTTAGAGCAAATGATTGAAATATCAAACGTTATAAAATATTAAATCCCCTCTTTCTTGACTTTTATTTATTATTAATGGATAATCCATAACAATAATTTAAAGGCATCAAAATGCAAGAAATAAAATTCCAAATTAAATATGTTAATTCAAATATACGTAAAAATGCTAAATTATTGAAATTGAATTTTCGTGAAACTTTTAAAAATATTTTAAATATTAATAATATTTATTCTTTGAAATCTATACTTTTTTATGAAGATATTGTTTCAAAAACATTGGAAGATAAAATCACTAGTATCTTAAAACCTAAAATGAGTAATCTTTTAAGAAAAGTATCAGAATATTATAATAATTACGATTGGGTTATCAATATTTCTGTTCCTTGTAATTACGAATCAGAATCATTTGTTTTCATCACTATTGAAAGCAATCAAGAAAAGAAAACTACTTTTGTTTTACTGGCTAAATATATAGATAATGTTTCGCAATATATAAAAACAATTGAAGATATAAATACTGACAATATGTCATTAGAGCTTTCAATTCCGAGAGAATTGTACAGTTCAAACTGTTTGAAATCCCCTGAACACAAAATAAACTTACCTGATGTGGTATATGAGATTTTTAATTTTATTGATGAAATTGAAGAAAAACAATTATCACCTTTAGTAAAAAAAGAAGAAGTTAGTTTTACTATACATTTAGTTTTTAACGAAACTTTAAAATGGTATGCCACTTATTTCGATAATAACTATGCATCACATCATTTAAAAATGTTCCCTAATCGCACATTCGAAAGACGCAAAAACACTTTTTACGAAAGCGATTCATACCCTATTGAAAACAATAATAAATTAAATTTATTACGATCTATGAATGATTCGGGATTCCTTAAAATCCCTAATGACATTTTAGAAACCGTTGATGAAGACAACATTATTCAATCTCTTGAATATATAAAAGTTTTAGGTTATTAACTATGAAAAAAATAAATTTTAATATTACTTATAATTACACCCAAAAATATCTTTTTAAAAAAAAGAAACCTTTTTATCGAGTACTTGATTTTATTAAAGAATGCTTTAAAAGTCGCAATTCTTTAACAAAAGAAAAAAATCATCATTTGCATTAAGGAAAATTGTCGGTATGGACAACATCACAAAGATGAGCCAGATTATGAAGGTGGATTACATATAACTAGCTTACAAACTTTTTTGCATACAGATGAAGAAAATTATGGTTATAAAAAGAATAAATATCATAAAGGCGCGAGTATTGAATTCTATATCGATTATATAAAAAAAATTAATAAGCATAATGTCATTTTTGTTTCTGGTTTTCACCCTTTAGACACCAAAGAAAATAATATAGATATTATTAGTGACGTTTCTTTATTTTTGAAAGAAATAAAAACAAATAATATTTCACCAATATCAAAATATGAAGTAAGTGAAAATGATTCTATTTATCATTTGATACAGAAACCTCAAATAGTTTTTAGAATGAAGGAAAATTTTGAGTGGTCACTTTTATTTGAAAAAAAGAGTAAAGAAAGAATCTGGCACGATACACAAAGTGATTATTATCCGGTAATCAAAAGTAAAGGAAATTATTTGAAAGCAATTCTTTCTTCTGGTCTTTGCCCATCATATGCAATTGATATTGATGATATACAAAACGATAATGTTTATGATTTTCTTGAATTTATAAAAATTTTGGACTACTAAAAATGAAAATAAAATTAAATGTAAAATATGAGTGGTATTCAGAAAATGAGATAGTATTGCATATACTTAATAATTTCAAAAGAAACAATCGAAAAATTAAAAAATTTCTAAAAATATCCATAAAAGACATTTCAAAAACATTAAATGTCTATGACTGGAATATAATAATAAATATTAGAAAAACATATACTGGCACGTCTATGAAATATTATTGCAATATTAAATTGCAATCTAAAATAAATAATATCAATGGAGACCTCATGTTTGCTGATATTAAAGAAATTTTATCCAATACTGGGTATTTAAAATATTTCCAATATATACCTAAAGATAATAGTTTCTTCAATAAACTTGTTGATGACAAGCATACTGTTTTTCTCATTTTAAGCAATTATCAAGAAAATAATGGCAAAGTGATAGATTTCCAGCCCATTGAAAATGAAGAAATCACTGATTTTAAAAATAAACATGAAGGTTTTTTAAAATACATACATAACAATAACATTTATACTTTTATAGCTTATAAAAAAGATTGCCGTTTACAGTCATTCTATGTTAGCGATAAAATCTATTGGAGGTGTTCTTATTGTTTTCCATATGTTCAAGATGCACAAAGTATGATGGGGCATACAAATTTCAGAGAAATTAAAGAACACGACACAAAAACCTTTTTGCGCTCCATGATCGAGGCAAGCGTAATCAATATTAATCAAGATATTGAAGAAGTTCTTACTTGGGACATCAAAGATATTTTCGCGATGTCTAAATTGATTGGTTATTAATTATGGATCATATTAAAGACATTAAAACATGTGGTTCAAAAGACATAGACCAAAGAGCCATTAACGTCTCTATTAACTACAAAATTAGAAGAAACTTTTTTGATAATAAATCCAATTTGAATAAAATATACGAATTATTAACATTCAACAGAACTCATAGAAAGACATTAAATGGCATCAAAAAACATATCAGGAAAAGTATAACCGATAATATTCAACGTATACTGCAACCTATTGTTAAATGGACAAACGTATTTGATTACAAACTTTCTGTAATATACTCACCATCCACAACAGGGAATATTTCTTCATTAGGTAAACTTTCATTTATTCTTAATTTTGAAAACTATGAAGCAGAATTAATATTATTCGACCCAAATAACAATTTCAATGAACCTTTAATTCTTGATTCTAATCTTTCTTATTTTAATTACGAGCAGAAAATAGAAGATATAAAAAACACATTATACTGCAAACATAATGGTGCATTTTACATTTCGATTATTAAATACATAAAGGTTGTCAATATTAAAAAAGAAAGAAAAAAACTCACAAGAAATACAGGTATAACAAATATTATAAATAACCACCTTGATTTTTTAGAGCCTATATACAAAGAAAGAGATTGTATCGAAATTATCTCTTTTAGTTTTAAATTCCATATGAAATTTGCATTATCCATAGGAATGGTGCATTATATTGCGAATGAAATTAATAACTTTGATAGTTCGCCTCATGTTATATACAAAAAGAACAATTATTCAGAACTTATAAAACTGCTTATCAACATCAAATTATTACATTCAGAATGCGAATCACATTTAGATACCACTAATTTAGCAGATTTGCTAGAATTCACGAAAATGATGGATTATTGAGATATAAAAATGAAAATCAAGATAATATATAAATATTACAAAGAATCTGACAAAATTAGGCGTATTCTTTTGAAAAATAAACGTAAACTCAAAAAAGATATTACGAAAGCATTATTAGAGCCTTCTAAGACTTTAGGAATAAATGAATGGGAAGTATTTGTGCTAGTAAGAAATAGCAAACCGGGATTATTCTGGTTAGAATTAGAAGTAATATCAAATTCCAAAGATAAAAAAATTAATGGTTATTTAACATTTATAGACAAAAAAAATCTAGACATCAATAAGTTTTCAATTGATGATATAAACCACTTATTATACTCAGAAGATGATAAAAAATTTATAAACGATCCTTTTAATAATTCAACAATATTTTTAGTGGTTAATTCTTATAATACAAAAGATTTTAAATCTTTAAAAAATAATAAAATAAATTCCTTTATTGATTATATAAATGCTTTCAATGACTATATTAAAAAGGAAAATCTATACAATCCTTCTCCATGTAAAAAGATAGCTTTAAAAAGCAGAGTTTTTTACATTTGGAAAAATATCTATTGGGCTGATTATTACTCTCATAATACCAACACAAACTTTTCAATTGCAGAGTCTAAACACAGCAATATTCATACCATAGAACATTATAATGAAAAGACAATTGTTCTCTCAATGATAGAAGCTGGAATAATTAATACTAATCAAGATATTGATGAGGTTCTTACTTGGGACATTAAAGATATTTTTGCTATGTCTAAACTAATAGGTTATTAACCATGAAAAAAATAAAATTAAATGTAAAATATCTATGGTTTTCACGAAGCGATCCTGTATTGGAAATACTCAATCATTTCAAAAGAAACAATAGAAAAATTAAAAAATGTCTAAAAATAGCTATAAAAGATATTTCAAATACATTGAACATATATGACTGGAATATCATAATTGAAATTAGAAAACGTGGAATGATAAATGAATGCATGAAATATCGCATACGTATCGAACTAAAATCTAAAATAAACAATGTTTATGGCACTCTAGAATTTGCTGACATTGAAGAAATCTTATGCAAAAATGAAGGTTTTCGTGCTGGGCTTCTAAATAATTTCCATTATACACACAAAGAAAATAGTTTTTATAATGAACTTGTCAGTAAAAAACATACTATTTTATTGATGTTAAATAATTTCCCTAACCATCACGGCAATGTAATCGATTTCCCGATCATTGAAAATAAAGAAATCTCTTACTTTAAAGATAAGCATGAAGGGTTTTTAACATATATACACGACAATAATCTTTACAATTTTGAGCCTGAAAATAATGAATGTTGTTTACAGTTATTTTATGTTTGTAACAAAATATACTGGGGCTGTTCTTATTCATTACCCAACAAGACGTTCGAAGAGATGGAATTCACTAATGTTAGAGAAATTAAAGAACACGACATAAGAACCTTTTTACGCTCCATGATCGAGGCAAGCGTAATCAATATTAATCAAGATATTGAAGAAGTTCTTACTTGGGACATCAAAGATATTTTTGCCATGTCTAAACTAATAGGTTATTAAACAATGACGATTTTAAGTTTTGAGTTCTATCATGATGAGAATAAAGATTATTCATCATTAAATATAGATCATATTCCAAATTACGATTTTTCTGATTTAAGGAGAAAAGTAGAAGCCATTTTGAAACCAAATTTATCTAACATTCTTAAATCAGCATCTGAAAAATTAAATATATATGAATGGGTTATTGAAATATTATTGTTCAAAACAAACTCAGGTTTATTTCATTCAATTGAGGTGTACCCAAAATCTGTTAAATGTCCTATATTTCAATTGGCACAATTAAATGATGCTTTTCTTCATTATCCAGCCGCTTACAGTTATTCATCTATTGAATCAGAGCAATCATACATTAATAGAATACAAAATATGGTTGATACATATGAATTTGCTTTGATATATGGATACAATGGCAAAGATTCAGAGAACAAAAAAATTGAACTATTTTCATCTATATATTTTAAATTCGAAAATTTTATAAATGATTTGAAAAATAATAAATTATTCCCAATAAATTCATACAGCGTGGGTATGGATATGAATTTTGATTGTATACAAATAATGATCGCAAATGAAGTCAAACCAGAATTCAAATGGACTGCTTTTTTCTGTCAGGAAGATTTTGACTTTTACTCGACTCATAACACTAGTATTAATAATATAAATCAAAGCGATTTCTTAAAATCCATGATAAAAGGAAACGTTATTCAAAATGGCAAAGACTATTTGGATATTATTACAAATGATAATATTCATGAAGTTCTACATAACATAAAATTACTTAATTATTAAAAAGAGTATTAACCAACAATGAAAGATATAAAAATCAGGTTTAAATACAAATATATAAAATCTCGTAGCCAAGAAAAAAAGACCTTATTTCAAAAGATATTCAAAATGCTCATTATTAATAATAGTGAATATTTGAGACGAAAAACGTCAACAGATTATAAAGATTTCAAAATATTGATGTCCATGTTTAATGAAAAATTTGAGAACAAGATAAAATTGTTGATTTCTGAATGTTCGAAGACACTTAATATTTACAATTGGAATATAAATACTGAATTTCATAAATTCTCTGATGATGGGCACTATGGCATAAACATTATGGCTGAAAGTAACAAAGATAAATATTTCTTTCATGTGGCTGTTATTTTTGATAATGTTAGCCCTTATGATACAAGCAAGGATATTTTTACAAACATCAATATAAAAAAGGTTGAGCATGTTTTGGATAAAGCGAATATTGACAACATGTTTTTATATGGCTCAACTGGGCACAGGATTTATTCAAAATCTTTCGAAACAGGAATATTTAAAGAACATGAAGTTCAGCTTGATAAATTCCTTAAAATTATGGACAATCAAAAGATTATTAATAAAAAATTAGAAGCAGATCATTTTTGCACTAAATTTTTAATTAACAAAGATATAAAGTGGTCACTACAGTTCTCAAATTCGGATTTATTTAATACAGGACCAAATTATATTCACACACCATTTTATAGCATTGACAATATCTCTAAAAAAGATTTTTTACGTTCTATTATTGAAGCGAGATACATTAAAGTAGGAGAGGATTATTTGGATATGATCGAGAATAATTCTTTCGAAGATATTCTCGAATACATAAAAGTTATAAACTACTAGCTTTTTAATAGCTTTTCAATTTTTCTCCATGTATCTAGAGAACGATTCTTAATATTCAACAAATCTTCAATGCTTGCGCGTTCTACTGGCTTTTCTAACCATTGTTCAAAGCTTGTCTCAGTATTACCTATAAACATTGATGAATAAGGCACATTAAGTGTCTCAATAGCTGTCTTCAAGAGGTTTCTGGAATGACTAATAACAACGATTAAAGCCAACTTTTCATTGTTCTCATTCACTTGATTGGCAATGTATTCGCCAAGAGCAAATGTGTACTCATCAGCGAGTCCAATATCAGGCTCATCAAGAATCAATACTGCTGGGTTTTTAGCATCAATAGTCGATTTCAATCCCATCATGGCAGCATGTACGCTATTATCGCCTGTGCTTTCATCATCTTCACTTCCAAAAATCAACCTTGCCCCAAATTGAGAAGATGCACGGTTACGCATTGAGCAAGAACGTTTTTCAATCTTTTCCTCCGAAGCCAACATTTCTACAATCTTACCTACAAGGCTTTTGCCACTAGCATTAGTGCCTGCAACAAACAAAATTTTAGAATCATTTTTGATTGTATAGTTGATTGGGACAATTGCATCATTATTTTCGTTATCGAAAATTTCAGCATTCTCAAACTTTTCTTTTACTTTTTCAATAAGATTAGTCATTTTTAACTCTTGTCTTTAAATTTAATAACAGAATATTATAGTAAAATCGAACACTTGTCAACATGCAATAACAACCTTGACTCTTTGAAACATTTGCTATATATTACAAAGATTATTTGAGGTCCAAAAATGCAAAAAATTACATGTAATATTAAATACGATTACAATCATAATAACAAAAGAGGATTTAATCTATTTAGCGGACTTATTTCTCTTGCTATGCTGCCAATAAAAAAGAGGATTAACCCTAAAGTTTCCAAATCATTTAATAGCATTTTATATATCAAAAACAAAAAATTTATAGAATTACAAAAAATAACCAATTCTTTAAATAAGCAAATGCCTGAATTATTGGAAGTTATTTCTAGAGAGACTAATAATTATGACTGGATTTTAGAAGTATCCTTCTCAACACACAAACCTTTTGATGGAAAAGAAGATATTAGTGTAAACTTTTTTATCTATTTAATATCCGCAACAAATAAAAATATGCCAAAATTCGTTTTGGATGTTATTGAAGAACCCGAACAGACTCAAAAAAGATTGGCTGAAAGAAAAGAACCTATTCCATTAGACTCTAATAAAGTTTATACATTTGATGAATTAAAGAAAATACACGACGACACTTTAAAACAATACTATATTGTAAGACCAGAACGTGTTCATTTTGATATATCTATTGAAAGTTACAGAAATTACATTTCCAAAATAAATAAAAACACAATATTATTTTCAACTCATAAACTTTCTTCTACAAATATAGACCCTTTTAAGCCTGTTCTTGATAGCTTTGATGATTTTATTAAAGATAAAGAACGTAAAGGCATTTCCCCATTGAAATATGGAAAATATGGTTATAGTTATCGACATGAATTTTATATACAAAAAAATATTGAATGGTCTATCGAAATAGATGAAGACATTTATGATGGTGATTATTTTAAAAGCCCATTTTATTCAATTGAAAAAACAGCCCCTGCTGACATCTTGAAATCTATTATTAAATCTGGTCTATTGAAAAACACAGATAAATTTTTAGATGATATTAAAGACGAAACTGTTGATGAAGTATTAAAACACATTAAGCTTTCAAGATACTAACAAAAATTCCAAGAGCATAATAAAAATGAAAAAAATTAATATTGAAGTTCATTATGAATATTGGATGATAACTAATAAGCCTATTTACAAAAGATTCATAAGATATTTAATTCCTTTTTATAACAATTCAACAAAAGACGATTCATTATATCAATTAAAGAGAATTAAGCATTCCGAACATTTTGATTATTTAAAATCTTTAATGTCTGGTATTATAGAAAAAATGTCTACACGCATAAATATTCTTTCTGATAATTTTAATCATTATGATTGGAAAATTAATATTTATTTTAAAACAAAAAAAGGAAAGAATATAAAGAACGAAGCAATATCTTTTGATATAGAATTAGCCCCATTAAATAACAATGATATACCTTCATTTAAATATGACAGCACACAAAAATCAAAAATAAATAATTTTTATTTCCAAAACACAAGTGAATATAAAAACTATGTAGATTCTATCAGAAATGATGACATATCTTTTTATACAAAAATTTACCATCAAAATGAAAAACGCAAAAAAAGAGAAAACGAACATTACAAAAATCCTTTTTTGCTTATTGAAAATTTCTATGAATTTAATAAAGAGATGGAATCCAAAAACTTATCGATATTAAGAAATTATGATGATATTTTTGTCATCTATTTTACGATTAAAATACAAGATGATATAACGTGGTCTTTAACACTTAATCCTTTATCAGACATAGTACACCAAAGCGATTTTTACAGCCTTGAAGAAAGCTCTTCTAAATCTCTTTTAACAGCAATGCTTAACACTTATTTCATGGGCGATATGCAGGAACATATAGATGTTATTAATGATGACAATGTTTATGATGTATTAGAAAATATAAAAATGATGAGATATTAGAGTAAACAACCTCGCCCTGAAGGACGAGGCTTTTTATTTTTTAAGAAGCCTTAAAATCTTGTAAACAAGATAAAGTCAACTTCTTTGGGCAGTTTACTATGCCTCTACTGGCTTCTTTAAAATATTGGCTATGCCAATATTTAAAATCACCGCTACTTGTTAAATATTTTCTCAAAATATTTCCTGCACCATTCACATCTGCATTTATTAATATTCCTTCTGCAGTTTTGAATAATCCACGATTTACTCTTTTTCCCATATACACAGTTCTTTTTTCTATAGGTTCTAGATCGAGGAAACTGGTCTTGGATGTGTAAGATTCTTCATGTGTACAGTAATTAATGCCTATTTGTTTAGCTTTATATTCTATAAGCTTTTTAAGCTTATAGAATGGAATAGAAACAAAGTTCTGATTGTTGACAGCACCAATATTAATATCTTGCTTTTGCTCTTTATTCTCACCAATAATTATAGAGTTGATATTGTGTTTCACACAATAATCAACCAAATAATTAGCAGAGCGATGAAAATAATTCAACAAGATATTATTACGTTTTCGAGAAAGCTTATTTTTCTTTCTGATAAGACGATTCAATTGTATTGAATCGTTTATCTTTTCATTTTTTAAGAGATCGAGTTGGGATTGAAATTTGCTGTTTTGCTTGTTATACCACTGATTAATAGATTTTATGTAACGTCCATCAAGAATGATGGACGCACCAGTAGTAGAGTTTAAACAAGTCATGAGATTATTCAAACCAATGTCGATACTCAGATAACGCCCATTATCTGGACGTTTTTCTAGATTGGGTTTTACTTCGTAAATAATTTCAATTTTAAAGGTTTCACCTTTAAAATAAGGGATTATTCTTATCTCATTGATTTTATCAATTCCTAACGGAATTGAAAATTCAATGTTGTGTAACATTTCAGGGTAAAGCGTTTTAAAGTTCTTTGAACTGTTAATTCTAATTCGTTGAATAGTTGGATTTTTAAAATCACTTTTTACTCTTGAAGCCACTCTACCATTAAAAATGATATTGGAGAGTAAGGTTTCCTTGGAATATTTATCTTTTTTGTATTTAGGAAACTTTACTTTGTTTTTAATAGTATTTGATTTCTTTGCTTTCAATTGTCCTAAAAAAGAATTCATGTCGCTGACAGCAACTCGACGTATTTGTTGAGAACAGTCATTCATCAATAATGAGAAGTGTTCATTTGTTTTCGTCAGATGATACAATTCTGTATCATTAGGAATTCTTTTTTTATTGAAGAAAGCTTGCCTTAATTGATACAAACAGACGTTATAGAAACAAGAGCAATGATAAGACCATTTTTGTAAGAGTTCTTTTTCAGCAGACGATAAGGAATTTAACCACATGGATGTGGTTCTTAAATTCTTTTCTTTAGCTGAACTCTTGATTTTCTTGGTCATTGATTACTTCAAAGCCAACATGGAAAAGAGTTGACTATGTGATTGAAATCATGATACTATTTTTAGTATTAAATGTCAACTATTGAAAAAGTTGGCTAAACGAAAGCCATTTTCCTCCCCTACATAAATGAAGGGGGTATCCAATGGCTCATTATTGGAGACGCTGGATGAAAATTAAAATAAAATATGTTTTTCCAGATCTCGATTTAAATTCAACACGCTCATCTAAAAAAACAGAGTACGTATTGGAATTAAAAAAGAATTTCCTAACGTTCAAAAAACATATGAAACCTATTTTAAATCGTTATTTGAGAAAGTCTTTATCTGATATATCTAACACTTTAGGTATTAATGACTGGTTAGTAGAAATCGCCATATATCGAGATTTTGGAACTAAACATGAAACAAATTTTAATTCTACTATATATGTAGAATCAAAAAATAAATGCATTAAAGGAAAGTTGATGTTTTACAATGATAAAGAATTAATTAGTTATATTGCATCTAATAGTATGATGGTTGCTAATACACATATCCCCTTTGATTATGTAAATAACATTCTCGAACAAAACCCTTTTAAAAATAAAGATAAAAAACCATATCTCCTTGTATATGTTAATGCCGATATTAATCATAAGTTTGAAAAAGTTAATTCACCATTAATAGAAAAGAATCAAGTTTTATTTGAGGAATTGTTTGACTCATTGGAAAATAAAAATATATATACATTTTCAAAAGAAGCTGATCATTGTCAATACCAGTTATTTTTAGTTTCTGATCGCATTCAATGGAGACATGAATATCGAATTGAAAAAGGATTGCCATTAGGCAGAGGAACTACGTATGTTGGTTTTTCTAAACTCCATCCTATTGAACAATCAAATAAAATTGATTTCCTGAATTCGTTAATAGAAGCTGGATTGATAAAAGTTTCTGACGATATAGAAATCAAAGAAGAAAACATTGAATCTATTTTTGAATTATCTAAATTATTACGGTATTAAAGATGAAAGATATAAAATTAAAAATAAAATATAAAGTCGTATCTTACCCATTGCCTTTAATATTAAAGCTTTCAAATATTTGTTCCTTATTTCATACAAAGATAATAAAAGAATTTATTTCATCAGTAGAGCCAACTTTAAAATCTAAGTTACCTGAGCTATTAGCTAATGCATCCATTCTATTAAATAACTACGAATGGGTCGTAAACGTTAATATAAATTACAGTACACCGCAAAACTTAGGAAATCGTTTTTCTATTACAATACAAATATCCACCTATAACGATAGAATTAAAAATATGACTTTAGTCACATCAGATAATACTGATATATTTACTTTATTCTTAGGCAACAATACTTCTTTTAAATCATATTGTGATTTTTTATCGTCACTTACACCTGAATGCGCAAGTTTAAAGTATTTATTTGTTCCGTCAAATAAATTAAATTTTGATAAATTTGACCATTTATATCAAAATTTATATAGTTTTTTAAACGAAGTTAATTCTAAAGATTTAATACCTAATAAAAATATATCTATTAGAAATTTAACCTTTTTAATAGATAGCAAAATCAAATGGCATGCTAATTATAAACCTAGCAATATGATGTATATTAACTTTATTAACTGTCATATTGCTTTTTTTGGGACTACTGGTCAGGGCAAATCTGAATTTATAAAAAATTTCAAAGAATATTATGCTTTGGAAGAAACGTCTATACAAACTTTTTTGTTTTCACTAATGAGTGAAGACATGGTAAACAATGAATACATTGAAGAAATAACAGATGACAATGTTTTTGAAATATTAGAAATCACAAAACTTCTTAATTATTAAAAGTTTGACAACTTGTTCTTTTTTATAACTTTCCCCTTGTTATTTAATTCTTTAAAATCATTTCTATTATTAATAAATTCTTCTTCATTATTGTAATACCTAACAATATTAAAACCTTGTTTTAACAATGTCTCTAATAGTTTTTCGGGTTCATTTATTTTATTTATAATTTCTTTTTCGAGCTTACCAATTATGGAATTATTTTCAAGATAATTCGATACATCTTTTAGTGAAAATTTATTTAAAATCCCTAAAGATATTTCCGTTTCTTTTCCAGATTCTTTTAGTTTTAAATACTCCATCGGTTGCGTTATGTCTAACTCCCCAGTGTTATTATCAATTAAATATCTTCTAACATCTGATGTAAATTCTCTTATTAACTCATTGTTATGTCTATATTGTTCTAAGTTAAAATCTAGTTTTGTGTTTTGATTATCAATACTTCTTGATATTTCTTTAACATCGTTTTCTAATCTTATAATGTCATCTACTTTATCTTGTATCTGATTTTCAATGTGCTCGACTATAATTTGAATTTCTTCAATATCATCTGCATCCTCATCATCGTCAAGACCTATTAAATTATCAGATACATTTTCTTTTTCTCTTGTAAACTCTTCTTTATCTTTTTCATTAATCTCAAATTCTTCATTATAATCCGTCCATTCTTGAATAATTTCTTTCAAATTATTTGTTATTTCAACAAAATTACTTTCAATAACTTCACTTTCTTGCATACACCTTTTAATGCTATTGATTTGGTCTTTAATCATATCTAGATAACCTTGATTATCAGGGACTTCTTGAACATTATTGTCAAATAACTCCAACATGGCTTCAGACCATGATTTTAAATCTGCTGTACGTGATATTAACTTTGAGAAATCATTTATATCTACAATGTAATTTTCAGTTTCGGCACCTAATTTAACTTCTTGTTTGAAGTAAGTGTGAGATTTATCTCTTTCTATTGATTTAAGTGGATCGATTAATGGACAAGTGTTTTCTGGTTGAAGCCCAATGCCTAAAAGAATATCATTTCTAACCTGTTTTAAGCTGCTCACTTCTTTTAATGATCTCAACATTTCATCTTCTTTGATTTACTAATATTTTATCATTTAAAGGCGTATTCTCTAAAAAATTTTAATACCGTAACATCTTTATAAAAGCTAATTCCTCATCATCAAGCTCTTTTGGATATTCAGCTTCTATAGACTTATAATGTTTTTCTGCCAAAAAGTTCTTTTCACAAACATTAATAATCATTTGATGAACAGCCTCGTTATAAGAATACAAATCAAAACCTAATTTAAATTCTGTATTCTTAAAACCAAGATGTTCCCCTAATGTTTGATTATTAACTAAATCTTCTGTATTGAAATCCTTAATAACATCATTTTTAACTGACACTAAACTTGCATAATTAATTCTATCGTCAGTAATAATATAAAAGTTATAAACATCTCTACTGATAAGAGACAGTTGATATATTTTCACACCTTCTTTTCCGTCTGTAAACACTGCCGAAAAAGCATCCCCCTCAAATTCTAATCCGTGATCTTTTATACTATCCAATTGTCTTATATAAGTGTTTAAAGGGACCACATTATTAACTTGTATGTTAAATAATGTATGAGTCAAATCATTACTCATGAATATTTTTTCATTCAAAACAATAAAGTATCTATCAAATTGATTTTTACCATACTTAATACAACTAATCCTTTTTATCTTGGTATAAGGATCTTCAATATAATACATAGTTCTGTATGACTTAGTTATTAATAAAGTATCCTCAATAACATCAGCAATAATATTTAAATTTTTGTTATTTGCACTGGTGTAATCTTCAAAATACTTACACATTCTTTCTATTACTTTTAAACGAGTACTGTAGGTTTTTGGCATATCAGTTTCCAATCTGAATATCAATCTTTCCTGATAGTATATTTCAAATCTCCCATTATTTTCCTTTTTATATCTATTAAAACTAAGTATTAATTTATATTCCTCAAATTCATAGAAATATGACGCATTATAATCATTTGATGATGTTTTTTTATAAACAAAAATAATATTCTTAGCATTTAATACTACAGGAATATCTTTTTTGTTGTTTATATAATCTTTAGCATCTGACTTAATTGCAGCAAGCTTGATACTTACGCTTTCTTTTAATTTATTTATACTCATTTCAGTAATTTAACAATTTAAAGTGATTATATTGCTCATCTGTTAATTCAACACCAGATTTTGCTTGTAATGTATGGATATATTCTTGTTTAAGAAAGTTTCTAATCAATATGTCTATGCCAATATCATTTGTAAAAAATTCATTAATAAATATTTTAGCCAGAATATCTTTTACTGATGATATGTCTTTATGGTTTACATCATATAACTTTGCAGTTTCATGGGTATCGCTTGATAATTCGCCTAATGCTTTAACTGTGTTAACTTGAAATTTATCTGGTGATTCATTTAACTGTTTAGCTATAATTTCTATATTATTATCTTCCATATCTAGAACCAATACACCTTTCCCTCTTCTAGATGCTAAATCTATTAATGCTATATCTTTTTCTATGTTTTGATTAAATAAATTCAAGACATAAATTGAATTATTATTTACCATTGGAATTATTTTCAATACTACTTTACAGTTGAATTTATTATAGTAATTAGAAGTTGAATTCATGTATTTTATGACATCATCACCCTCAAAGTGTTCAATACCATCAATAAAGTCTTCATCTAGTCTTTCTGGAAGATATATTTTAAAGTATTCGCCACCGTTATTTAAACAACTAATATAGTGTCTTTTTTTATCATTTTTAACGTCTTGAACATAATAGTAAAAGAAATAGCCATCTTTGTAATTTGAACCTTTTAGCTTCTTACTTATTACAGTTGCTATTTTTTCAATAAATTCTTCTTTATCCTTTTTGAAATAATGTTTTAAAGTATCAACTTTAGATTGTATTTTGTCATTTAAATCATTATGAGTGACTGTCAAAGTTTCTTTATAGAAAGGCATGTTTTTATAATACAATGTAAAAATAGCTTCTTTGTATGGTTCATTGGAATGAAGAACCTCAACTATAATATTATTTATTTTCAATAAATGACAATATTGCAAGCTTTCATCATCAACGTAGGTTATTTTAGAATCATATGGCTTATTCTCAAATTCAATAACTATTTTTTTACATAAAGCTTGTTTTATTTTGTTAATTATATTCATTTCCCATATTTCCAACTATTTCCTATATTGTAATACAGAACAAAAATAATATCTTCTGTAAACAAACAAATTGACAAAATGCACCATTTTCTGTATTATCGAGCTTATATTCAGGAGAATAATATGACCGAATCTTACAAAACTGAAAGAAGTACAGATCGCCTTGCTTTCGAAAAGATCGCTAGAAAAGTCGTTCTTTGTCATGGTTTTGCTGTTCCCTTGCAAACTTATGGCGAACATGTTGATTATGACGAATATCAACATCGAGATAAAAAAGATGATTATTGGTTCTCCGATGCCCAAACATCATGGCTTTGCTATCAAGCTGGTCTAGAACGTGGTCATAACAAAAAACGTCCTTATAATCGAAAACTTAAAACAGAATCTTTACAATAAAATGAAAAATATTAAAGCAATTAAAATTAATACTGACACTTGGGCCATGTGCTTTGCTGATGAACTGTGTCTGTTTTTGTTAGGCGATGGTGAATCTCATTATATCCATCCAGATTTTGACGAAAATCCTTTTTTCAATCAACATCGTTATGGAACTATTGATTGGATTACTGAAAATATAAAATTACAAACGGATCGTTTGTTCTATTACAATTGGTATACAGACGGACTATACACCAATGGCAGTGATGGAGTCATTCATAAAATAAGTGATTTACCTCCTGAATTAGGTATTACAGATAGAAAACAATTAAAAGAAAAAACATATGGTGTTGAGGGTTCTGTGATTTTTGAAACCCGAGAACACATTCCTGAAAAAGTAATTCGTCAATTTGAAGAGCGTGTTAGATTCTTTTTTGATAACTTTTCTTTACTGTTGCCATATCAAGATGGAGTTGTAACACTAACAAGCATTGAATATGCTGAAAATAATCTATTTTAAACAAAGGTATTAATATGAGTAATTGGAAAAAAGATGCTATCCAAACTGGTGGGAAATTATTTGTCAAAGGCAAGATGTCAAAAGAAGACATTATTAGATCTATAACACATGAACTAACGACTCTTGAAGAACGTTATGGCATAGAATATTTTTCAGATTTTAATATATATTTCCAAATGTACAAAGATGATCAAAAAACGTTATTAGTTAATGAAAATATAATTCCTGTTCATAGCGTGCATACTATTGAACCCAATAATTATAAAATAGTAACCAAATTAGACGATGGCAGTAAAAACATAAAATACAATAAAGATATCAATTCTTCAAGCTTAATTAGTTTAATGGATTCTGTTAGAGAAGATGTCAAAAAAACCGCTAATGAATACTACCTATTGAATGCAAAAGAATATGGAGCAATAATCGAACAAAGAAAAAGAAAAGAAAATGAAGCTAATGATGAATACGAAAGAAGAGCTAGAGAAAAGGAACTTGCTTATCAAAAAGAAAGAGATCATGAACTTGAAAAAATTAATAAATTTAAAAGTATTTTAGTTAACGTTTACAAATTTAAAACGGTTAAGGATTTGGAACGTGCAACTACTAGTATTAATAAATTAACCAGTAAATACAGAATGAAACAGTATGTACCAGAGATAATGATACCTGAAAACAACCAAGTTTTATATAAAGCATCGTTTAAAGATGGACATGTTGATATTTATGACAACGAATTGTTCTTTATATATAAACATACCCCAAAATAAAAGCCACATGAGTGGCTTCATTTTTTTAATTTACAGAATCTTTGAGGTCTTTTTAATTTATCTGATGATTTTTTCCATATATCTTTTACTGAATTAGCAGCAGATTCTAATTCTTCATCTGTTGCTGAATATACAGATTCAACTTGTCTATCCCTCAATTCAGATTTTATCTTCATAATATCTTCAAAAGATAATTCTGCTATTTTTTTATTATCAATCATAACTCACCTTGAAATCATTCGACTACACAATAATACCATAATTCTATCATTATTACCATATTTAAAAAAGTTATAATATTTAAAATATAGAATATAAAATGAAAGTCTCATTCCTAGTCGCAGCACATAATGCTAAGTCAACATTACCTAATTTAGTTCAAAAGTTTTTGCTTCAAGCAACAGAACAAACTCCTATAGAAATTGTAATCAGTCAAGATGATGGTTTTGATTACTCTACAATACTTCCTAATGATTTTAGAATTGTATATTCAGAAAAAGGTTTAAACTCTGGTCCTAGTGAATCTCGTAATAGAGCTTTAAAAGCTTCAACCGGAACACATATATGTTTAATGGATTCAGATGATGATATTTGTGATAACTACGTAAATTCTATATTTAACAGTTTGAAAATGAATAATGCCATTGCCGTTAGAACTCAATATGTTGAAAACGGCAAAGTCGTCAGAGAACTAAATAAAAAGAGAATAGACTTTAAAGACCTTTACAGCTTCTATGGCAGTGTGCATACTGTTGCTCCTAAAGAATGGACGACACACTATGTAAATGCTGTTGCAGAAGATGTTCTAGCCACTGTGAACGTAATGGAGCGCAATGGTGGCTCATTACCAGTTGTGGATGCACATTATAAACTTGTTTTACATTCCGATTCTTATTGTGCAAAAGAAGGTTCAAAATTTTCAATATTATACAAAGATGCATTACAAGATATAAACTCCATCATCAATAAAATTGGAAACCCAAATTTAATCAATAGAGCGAAAGAACTATATGAAAGCAGATTAGCGATGAGTATTGCATTTGATAAAGAAATATCTAAGAATTCAAATGCAAACTATCATGATTTTGTTACAAAACCGATTAAAAGTAAAAAATTTAAATTAAACTAAAATAAAAAGCCCATCAGGGCTTTTTAAATTTATAGTGTGTTTTTATTCGTTTTTTTGTTATCAACCGTAAAATGCTCTTTCAAACTTTTTTCGATATCTTTGCATACCTTATCAAACCCAAATTTGTCCATAAATTCTGTTCTTTCTTGATGAACTACTGAATCTTTAATTGCTTGGTTCTTGATTTCGAAACCTTTAACATCACCTCTATATAAAGCATCTGGATCTACATCATTTTGCTTACAAAACAATTTATAAACTTTCTCTTCATCAATGCTATTTTCTGTATATCCTTTTCTATAGTCAGATAAAGCTTTATAAAGTATTGGCATATCTTCTTTTATCAAAAATCTTCCATTAGAACCAGACAAATAACCTTCTGAATAAGATATTTCTTCATAGTCTTCTGTATAGGTATTGCCTGTTTTAAAACTTTGGTATACTTTTCCATTTTCGCCTTTAATATCTGATGTTAAATCATATTTTGGACCTCGAAAAGGGAACTGTTTATTCATTTCTGATATATCAAAATCACAAGTATCTTGTGCTAATACTAGTTTATCTTTAATTATGTCACTAAGAAATTTTGGCACAAGGGATGTATTTGTTATAGATTGTACTTGTCGATCATTATCTTCACTATAAGCATCTACAAAATATTTTATATTTCTTGCTAATTGAATTAACTCTTTTTTGAATTCAGGTGATACTGTATTTGTCATATTCTTTAATCTTTATTTTCAATAATTTTAACATTTTCTCAATATATAACAACTTTCAACATTTCAAGATTTTCATCATTTAATGGTTCATTTTTATTGGCATTAACCAATTCATATATTTTATCAGAGGAAAAAAATCTGACAACTTCATTCTTGATGAAGTTATTAACAAATAAATCGATTTCATTATTAGTCTTTCTACCACCATTAAAACGATGAAGACCCATACTATCTTCAATAATGGTTCTAGAATAACAATGCATATTTTCAATTGTTTTTTTGTTAAAAGACTCCAAAGGCTTATCCTTCAAAACCATTATCACACCATTTTCAAAATTGTAATCTGTAAGTAAATAAACATTCAACTTAAATCGTTCATTAAATAAGAATGATTCGTAGACAATATCGTAATTGTCATCATTTTCTTTTCCTACTGTTACATATTTACAAGATGTTATAAATGCATCTTTATCAAAAAAATCTTCGCTATATTCTAAAATTGAATTTATTTTAGGAAGTTTTGAAACGGATATTATTGTCTCATGTGTATTACTTTTACTATAATTAAAAAACAAATAAGTATTTGTATATCCGGTTACGTCTCTTATATACAATTCGTTATCCATAAAGAAAAACTCAACTTCTATTTCTTTGCCTACTGGATCAAAAATAGTTAGTTTATTGTTTGATAATGTTTCTATTTGAGAAAATCCTAATTCGATATTGAAATATTTATAATCGTCTTGTATACCATGAATAAGTTTTTCATTTAATGATTTAAATTCTTCTAATATTTCTATATCTGAATTTAAAAGATTTTTATGTTCTTTTAGGATTTTGATTAGTTTGTTTTTTATATCGATATAATTATTATTTTCTTCATTAAAATTATTTTTCAAAATAATTACATCTTTATAAAATATAAGTAATTCAGAATAAGGCTGCTCGTATCTTCTTTTAGTTGTAAAGCCTATTACTATTTTTATATCGTTAATTACACTGATGTAACACTCATCAAGAGAACCATGTAATTTCAGATCAAAATATTCTTTTAAAGTTTTACTATTTCTATAATTAAATATAAAATCCCTATTATCTTCCACTATAAAAATAGTTTCTCTTTTGTAAAAAATGTTTTTAATCAGTTTTTTAATATTTCTCATTTTAATAAGGAAGTGGATTTGGAATCTCTTTGTCATTTTCTGAAAGATGCATCATTGTTTCAGTAATACTGTCAATAATAAGACCATAAGCGCCCTTTGCTGTAATGCCGTATTCTTCAAGATTATCGAACTCTTTAACCGAAGCTCTAAAACAAAAATCAGAATCACCATCTACACCAAAATCTCCATAAC
>Ga0247812_10000243_pt1 | contig 49743 bp, 50 predicted proteins | sample UWRJL149409B1_FD_178011 | JGI IMG/M metagenome (GOLD analysis project Ga0247812, IMG submission 178011) | Plant litter microbial communities from Arlington Agricultural Research Station in Wisconsin, United States - UWRJ-L149-409B-1 | ecosystem: Environmental > Terrestrial > Plant litter >...
TGAGAAATTTGAAAACTACGCGCTTGGTAGGGTTAGTGCATTAGTTAACGATGGCGTTGTAGATATGAAAGAACTTAAGCAGGTAGGGCTGGCGCACGAAAGAGTATTTGCGCAACTTCGTGCTCAGGGTATACTGCAACTTGGCTCGGTATCTCGCCTTTATATGGAAGCTGGCGGCAATTTTACACTTGTGGAGAATCCTGAACCGGTACCCGGCTTATCGGTACTCCCCCCATGGGATGACCCGTTACGCGACTGCTTTAAAGAACACCCTGAAAACCAGATATGCGTACAATGCGGCTTTCCGCAAAAGAAAGCCGGGCATCCATATGATAAATGCCCTAATTGTGGCAGCCAAAAATGGGTGCACGCAGTGGAGGAGAACAAATAAACTTAATTGACATGAAAAGGAATTTGATTGTTTTAATATTGCTGGCGCTGGCTGGCTGCCAAACATCCGACGAAGAGATCAGGGCAGATATTGCAGGCAAAGCCCAGCAAGACCTTAACTTTTCGGCGCTTAAATACACTGTAAAAAATGGGGTGGTAAACTTTTACGGTAATTGTCCGTCTGATAAGGCTTTCGAAAAAATCCGGCAAACGATTAAAAATATCCATGTTATAAAATCCGTACAATACCATGTTGGTATTGCCCCGGTGGTGCTCAACTCTCTCACCCCCGTCAAACTTCAGGTAGATAGCGTACTGGGCGGCTATCCGTTAGTAAATGCACAGATAGATTCTATGGGCGCTACGTTAAAAGGCGAAGTAAAGCCTGCCGAGAGGGCTACACTCATTAAAGCGCTTCGGAAATTACCTCTTAAATCAATAAAAGACAGCCTTATTGCTGAAACGAAGTAGCCTGAAATTTTAATAGCCTCTGCACTCCGTTAATTTACCCGGGTTTTAACGCGTGCGCCACTTATTATTAATAAACAAGTAATGCCAGAACAATTAATAATCTCCCCGCCTGCGCCGGCCAACCGAAAGTTGTTTTATTTGCTTGTGGGCGGGTACGGCGCTGTTGAGGAACGAGGTATTGAAAGCTATATTTTTGATGCGAAAAATGGAATGTTGACCTATTTAAACCAATCACAGCCGATTGACAACCCATCTTATTTATGCTGTGACACGGATAGCGAGCTTGTTTATGTAGTAAGTGAAAATGAAAACGGCAGTAATGCACATGCTTTTTCAGTTAGCCGGGAAAGCGGCATGCTTACTTTTATCAAAAAAGAGCCCCTTGAAGGGGCTGCTGCTTGCTATGTTTCGATAAATAAAGGGCGGAATCATATTTTTATTGCCAATTACAAAAGCGGCAGTTTATCGGTGCTACCGCTTAATACAGACGGTTCCTTATTGCCACTTGCTCAGCACATTCAGGACGAAGGCAGCAGCCTAAACACAGAGCGTCAGGACGGCCCTCACGTACACGCCGCCTTGTTATCGCCTGATGAAAAGTATTTACTTTATACTGATCTCGGAACCGATGAAATTTATTGCTACCGATACAATGCGGTGCAAAAGGCCCCTCTTTCACTACACGCCAAAATACAGATAAAGCCGGGCAGTGGCCCCCGGCACTTCGTTTTTTCAAATGATGGGAGGCGTATTTATTTGGTTACCGAACTTTCGGCAGAGGTACTTGTTTTTGATTTTTCAGGTGGGAGCCTTAACCTTCTGCAAACTATCAGCATGGTGGCTGAAGGCTTTGGAGGTGAGCGCGGCGGGGGCGATATCAGGCTATCGGCAGACGATAGGTTACTTTACGCCACAAATAGGGGGGATGCTAACGAAATAGTGGTGTTTTCTGTAAACCAGGAAGACGGCAGACTTCAGCTTGTGCAACGTTGCAGCAGTATGGGGCTATCGCCCAGAAATTTAGCGATTGATCCTACGGGCAGTTATTTGCTTGCTGCCAATCAAGATGACGGCCGTATAGCGGTATTTAAACTTGATAACGTAACCGGTAAGATAGGCGATGTTGTTAACATCCAATCCGCCGAAAAGCCGTCGTGCCTTATATTTTTTACAGGTAGCGAGGCGTGATTTCTCTAATGAGAATGATAAGGCCTTAATAATATCTGCGCGGCCATTAAAGCCTCTGCATACGGAACGTTCAATATTCGTGATGCTGCCTCGTCCGTATCTGCTGCCCTGTCCCAAAGCCCGCTGTGGTGCCAGCAGCTCAGGTTATCCCAATCTGGCCGGTCTATAATGGGATACAAACAAACACCATAAAGTGGGAAATCCTTTTGCAGTAAAGTTTCACACTGTTCGGCAATGAAACTTATCCAGGCAGGCCGGTCTTCCCCGGGATGGCTGGTTTCGGTAAGCACCAAAGGTTTTTCATATCTCAGGTAAGCTTCCTTCAGTAGTTGATGTAGTGGGCGCCAGCGCGGATCCGCATCTTCATTCAGCCAAGGTAAAAAATATTCAAAATTTGTTAACCATTGATTATTATAATAAAAATTGAACCCCAGCAAATCCACCAGGTCCGCCGAGCCACCAAGTTCCGGGCAAATGGCCCCGGTAAGGATATCCAATGATTGATACTGCTGCAGGTGCGCAACCCGTGCCTCCTCTGCTTCTGCCGGCGTTGCTTCAAGGGGCGGCACAATGTTAACAAGCGGTTCTGTGGTCAGGATCAGGACACCGGCATCAACTCGCTTTAACGCTTTGATGCCCTCAATGTACGCTTTCATCAATTGATATTTTACATCCCATCCCATATTTCGGCAATAAGGCACCGTACCGGCTACTTCGCCGCCCAGCCACGATAAAAAGCTAACTTCATTGATGGGTGTAACAATCAGTATCTGCCCCGGATAATTTTGCCGGTGATACAAAGCAAACGCACGGCAAACGCCCACAAAGCGCTCTGTAAACTCCGGGTGCAAAGGACTTAGCCCATCCGGAAACCCGAAATGACAAATATCCCAGATCTGCTGAATGCCGTTTCTTTTACCAGTTTCCAGCATGATGCCCACGGTGCTAAAATCGTATTCATACGGCTGTATTTCCACCCGGCTCCAACAGATACCCTCTCGCACTGTCCTTATGCCAAACGCCTTCAGGCGGGCATAATCCTGATTTAAGAATTCCAGATGCCTAGTGGCGGTAAGCAAGTCTACACGGATGCCCGCATTATTTAGCTGGTCTGCACATTCAAAGCCTCCCATCCAAAACGAATAAAAAGGATTTTTAATAAAGTCCACGTCTGCGATATTGTTAACGGCGTGGCGAGTTTCGTTAATGCCGGTTTTTGATTGTTTTTTGTTGTCAGCTTCGGTAGTGATGCCCTCGGTATTAATAGTCGGCAATGCGCCGTAATCAATACATATTTCATCTCCAGCCTCTATCTCGCTGATGCTGATTAACGCATAATCGTCCGTTATCCTTGCATTTGGCCGGCCGGCATGGTTTAGCCATTTAAAAGGGCCAACAAACCATTCATCAGGGGTAAGTTCGTGGCCAATATTCATTAGCCGGCATATCAATGTACCTATAGGTAACGCTTTGTAGGTGAACAGCCCTGTGCCGTGAATTGCTGAACCGGCGGTATACAATTCCTCTTTTCCGTTATTCAATAAGGCTAACCGGTATAACTGTTGCGCCATGGTTTTAGCTGTTTACCTTAACTTTACTACCCGACATGATTTTTTTGAAGGCAGTTAATGCCTGGGCAACTACCTGGTCCATGTTATAATATTTATAGGTTGCCAGCCGCCCCACAAAATGCGTTTCCGATTGGTCTGCCAATGCCTTGTACCGCTGGTAAAGTTCCGCATTTTCCGGCCGGGGGACAGGATAATATGGGTCACCTTCCGCTGTAGGGTACTCGTAAACAATGCTGGTTTTTGCATGCTTTTGGCCGGTCAAATATTTAAATTCGGTGATACGTGTAAAAGCATAATCGTTAGGATAGTTTACTGTACCTGTGTTTTGGAACTTTTCCTGGTCGAGTGTTTCGAACTGAAAGTTGATTGAGCGATACGGAAGTTTACCATAACAAAAGTCGAAATACTCGTCTATCGGTCCGGTAAACACCATATCATGGTACTTAATATCGTTTAAGATTTCGTTATAATCCGTATTCAGCATGATCTTAATTTTAGGATGAGCGAGCATACGCTCGAACATTTTGGTATAACCATGCAAAGGCATAGACTGATAGGTGTCTGTAAAATACCGGTCATCTTTGTTTGTGCGGGTGGGTACCCGTGCGGTAACTGATGCATCCAGTTCTGAAGGGTCAAGGCCCCATTGCTTTTTGGTGTAACCTCTAAAAAACTTTTCGTAGAGTTCCCTGCCAACGGCTTTAACCACCACATCTTCCGAGGTTTTTACCTGTGTGACCGGTTCGCCCCGCGAAGCCAGAAACGCCTCTACTTCCATACTGCTTAGATTAAGCCCGTATAGTGTGTTTATGGTGGTTTGATTGATCGGTATCGGAACTTCCTGCCCGTCGAGGCTGCCAAGCACTTTATGCTGATAATGGCGCCAGGCGGTAAATTTCGACAGGTATTCGAACACTTCGCGGCTGTTTGTATGAAAAATGTGCGGGCCGTATTTATGTACTAATATCCCGGCTTCATCATAATGGTCATAAGCATTGCCGCCGATATGATTTCTTTTTTCTACCAACAATACGCTCTTGCCGCCGGCGTTGGCCAGCCGCTCTGCCAGCACGCAGCCGGCGAAACCGGCTCCTACGATAAGATAATCAAACATAAGAGCCGGCGATTTTAATAAGTGAGTTAATCTTTTTATCTGTTTTTATAATTTCGCTGATCAACTTCAGCATTCGCTCGCAGGTTTGGTCCCAGGAATTGTCAGAAAGAAAAAAGTCTACACGCTGTAGCCATTCCTTTCTATCCAAAGCATTGCGTGCCTGCTCTGCCAGTTCAATAAATTCCGATGCGTTTTGGCCTATCATCACCAGTTGATGCTGCCCATACGGATAGGCCACATCGCGAATCGCGGTCGAAATTACCGGGAGCCCGGCTGCCAGATACTCCGGAGTTTTTGTAGGGCTGATGAAACGTGTAGATTCATTCAGCAGGAAAGGGATAAGCGCTACATCCCAACCGCAAATGAGTCCGGGCAGTTCTTCATACGTTTTTGCGCCCAGGTATTTGATATTGTCATTAGTGGGCAAAGTAGCCGGATCTATTTTTACCACAGGGCCAATCAAAATAATATCCCATTCCGGGCGCTGGCCGGCTATGCCCCGGATGAGCTCAATGTCGAACCGTTCATCGATCACGCCATAAAAACCGAGTGTGAAGGGGCTATTTGCTTTGCGGCCAATTGTAAATTCGGTAAGCCTTGCCTTTGCAAAGTGCTGCTTGTCAATACTGCTTGGGAAAGCATGAATGTTGGTATGCCTTGTTTTTTTTGCTTCATATAAAGAATACCCTCCGGTAAAAACAATATCCGCTTTTTCCAGTAGCTCCTGTTCCAGGTTCTTCAATTCCTTAGGTGCAAACTTAAATGCCGATAACTCATCCATGCAGTCGAAAACGGTAACATCAGGTACAAATTTACGGCTAAACAGCAGGGCCATTGGAGTATAATACCAAAATGCAATGATCGACTGTGCGCGGGCCGACATAAAGTCTGCAAAAAGCTTTTCCTGTTCTTTGATGGCGGCGGCCTTACTTAACCTTCCGGGCAAATGCGGAACAATGACGGTCACATTCAATCCTCGCTGTACGGCTACGTAATGTGCAGGGCGGGAATTGTCTTCTACGGGTTCTTCTATATAGAATACCTGCATCTGTTTTGCCAAACGGCTTAGGATGTGCTGCGGACGCTGAAAGACAAAGTCCCAGCGCAGGTGCGAAAAGCAAATAAGGATATCGGGCACGTAGCCGGCTAAAGGCTTGGCTGGTTTGATTTTTGGTTTTTTGACAATTTGCATCTATATTGTTTTACATGGTGAAAAATAAATGCGTTTCCACGCCTTTAGCAATTAGCTAAAGCGAAACGCTAAAAAAGTATGGCGAAGTAAACTTACGCGGTGAGAAACGAGCAGCTTTAAATTGGCACCGATTGGGTTGCCTGAGGAGGAGCAAGTATTGTAAATATGTTGACTGGTGTTAGGCCGCTTAGTTAAGCCATACGCTCTTTCACCGTCTCGACGACATCGACCAGGGCCTGTTTCTTGGCTCGTTGTATAACTTCTTCCGGATGATCCAATAACTCATCAAGTAGAGAGCGGCCGTCATCACCCTTGCGGGTAATATAGTAAACAGTGTAAGCGACACCTACACCCAATAAAAAAGTTTTGATATGGTTCATAGTAAGTTAATTTTATTATTTCCTTTATATGATAAATATAGTGCCAAAAATAATTTCTAGGAGATATATTATCTTTTTAATTAATAATATATAATGATCATGTTTCCACTTTAGAAATATGTTGGGCACCAGCAACACATCAAGTTTTGCTGCTATAAACAGTTGCTTACGATCTGGCTAAATAACCCGGGCCTTTATTTTCTTATTTCTATTCTGTTAGTTCTATTCAAAAGGGGCTTTTGAATTTAATATTCCAACAGGTACATTCAATTTGCCGCTTACAAAATCAATAAGGCCATTACGTTCGTCTTCAATATTTGTGGCCTGGGTATATACATCGCCCGCTATAGGCTTTTTTCGTAATTCAGCTTTATAAAGTTTAATTTGCGCTGCCTTTTGTGCATCATCTTTTGGCCCTCCGTAGTCTGCAAAACCAAAACCGCCCCATTCGCTCACTAATAAAGGAACCTGTTTGCGGAAAAAGAACGGATCGCCAACCGTTAAGGGCAATGCGGCAACGCCAGTTAGCTTACCTTTTACAAGTTCATCTAACAGCCGTATCCATTGAAGCAGTTCAGGCGTATATAAATGAACAGTAAGCAGGTCACTTTTTAAACGCCCCTCAAAAGATACGTGCTGCCAGCCATCATTATCAACAACTAAAAATTGCGGGTAAGCTATGTGCATAAAGTGGTACATATCTGTAATGTAACGCCTGGTTTCTGCATTAGTGGCAATATCTTGTGCTCCCCAATCTTCGTTATATAAACTCCAGATAATTACAGAGGGATGAGTGGCAATAAGTGCAAGCATTCTTAGTAACTCCGCTTTATGGTTGGCCCTGCTTTGCTGCGATGATCTGTGCGGGCTGGGAACCTCTACCCACAGCAATATGCCCAACTTATCTGCCAGGTTATAAATTCTGGGGTCAACTCCCGCAATGTGTATTCGTATCAGGTTACAGCCCAATTGCTTCATGGCATATAGGTGCTGTTGTATTTGTTCATAACTTGCAATTCCGGGTTGGTATAAAATCCCGTCGAGGTATACCTCCTGGTTATTCAGATATATACAGCAGCCCCTGGCTTCTATTTTGCGCAAACCAAAGTGCGATTCAATTTGAGATTTGTGGCCGGATGCATCCTCCAGTTCTGCCACCAGACGGTACCAATGAGGCGACTGGGGCGACCAAAGCTGCGCATCGGGAATTTCCATCACCAGCCTTTGCTGCTTTTGGCCCGCAATGAGCAAAAGCTTATATTCATCACTGGCAATTGGCTCTTCGGTAGCGGCATCCTGCTGTTTGTTAAATACTTTTAGTTTGATAGTGTAGTGCCCGGGATCATGAATTCGGGTTGTTAGAGTGAAGCGTACCAAATCGTCCTCCACAATACTGACTACCCCTAAACGAGAACGTAACCGGTTACGTTCTACAGTCTCGATCCAAACGCTTCTTACCGCGCCGGAGTAAGTTTGATACCATATACCACCCCGTTTGTACACCGACGACTCCTGTTTGCCGCGTGTTGTATCTGCGTCCATGGAATTCGCTATCCGTACGGTAAGCCTATTGTTTTCCTGCAGTGCCGGCCGTTCTAACTCGTAAGAAAAGGATGTGTATTCTCCTGTATGTATTTCTTCGCCTTCTATTGTTTTTAAAGGCAACCCGTTTAACCATACCCTGGTTTCATATCCGCATGCTCCGAATGTTAACTGTAAAACACAATGGTTTTCGCTTTGCCCGTCCGAAAGTACCGGGAGCGGAAATTCCCGTTCATACCAAACAATAATCCTATCCTGCCAACTATCAGCAGACGGCGCTTGCCTGGCCATTTGGCTTTCTACAGTACCTGGCCATTGTGCCGTATTGCTGTAGTGGTGCTTCACATACCAGTTTTCTGCCAACCCTTTATCATCTGCATCAACGGCAAATTTCCATTCGCCATCCAACAAAACAAAGTCATTTGGGCGAATAACCGCCCTGGGCAAGGGGTTAACATAATGTTCGTCGTAATAGCCATCTTCGCGGCTCTTAGTTAAACTATAATTAGCATTATCGTTTTTTTTCCTCATAAGATAAATGGATTACTGTAGGCGAATAACCTCTGAATCACCTTTATGTAGATTTTCGGTATAGTTATTAACCAGATTTTGGTGATTAAATCACGTCGGCGGCATAATTTTGAATGCCAAACCGTCTATATCATCTGTTAAATTAATTTGGCAGGATAGGCGGCTACCGGCTTTCACATCCGGTAAAAGCTCCAGCATGTCTGTTTCTTCGGGCGTTCGCGCGGATAGCAGGTGAGCACCAGCAATAATTTCAATATGGCAGGTGCCGCAAAGTGCAAGGCCACCGCATACCCCTGGTACACCGTAATTTCCGGCCGACAGGAAGTCCATCAGGGTACTGTTAGGTAGTTGTTGCATCTGTGTTACCGTAATTTGATCATCTAAACCCTGTATTGTGAGGGTGGCGGTTTTAGAATCCTTTAATGCCATAAACCGTTGTGTATTTAAAGGTGAGCCGTTCTGCAGGGTAAACCAGTTTAAAGGCACTTTGTGCTGCTAATGCAGCCTCGTGAAACCCGGACAATATCAATTTCAATTTGCCGGGGTAGGTTGCCATATCACCTATTGCATATATCCCCTTAATATTGGTAGCATAGTCGGTTACGTTTACTGATATTGCAGAACTGTCGATATTTAGGCCCCAATCGGCAATTGGGCCAAGCTTCGGGCTTAACCCAAACAACGGGATAAACGCATCTGCCGGTAGCGCCATGCGTTGCCCATCGTGAGTTAATAGTTGTATATGTTGCAAATGGCCTTCACCTGTGAGGCCCATAACGTTGGTGTTCATAAACAAATTCAGCTTACCTGCTCCGGCCAACGCATATACCTTTGCGGCGCTTTCGGGGCTTCCTCTAAAAGTATCGCCCCGGTGTACCAAAGTAACCGAAGCAGCAATTTCGGCGAGTATAATTGCCCAATCGAGCGCAGAATCGCCGCCGCCGGCAAGCACAACCCGCCGCCCGCGCATGGCTTCAGGGTTTTTAACCATATAGGCAACGCCTTTTCCTTCAAATTCAATGAGGTTATCAATGTTGGGTTTACGGGGTTCAAAACTCCCGAGTCCGCCTGCTATAAAAACAGCTTTGCACTTGACAATAGTTTGGTGATTGGTGGCCAACTTAAATGCATCATCTTTTATAGTTAATGTTTCTATTCTTTCGCCAAGGGTAAAGCCAGGCTTGAAGGGGGCTATTTGTTCCGACAGCTTATCAACTAACCCGATTGCGTTTATTACCGGATACCCCGGAATATCGTAAATGGGTTTGTGAGGATATATTTCAGATAGCTGCCCGCCCACCTGCGGCAGCGCGTCTATTACATGGCAGCGCATATTCAGCAGGCCTGCTTCAAACACCGCAAACAGGCCGGCTGGGCCGGCTCCAATAATTGCTATATCGGTAATGATCATTCTTGTCTTTCCATTACACCAATTGAAGGTGCGGCTTAATTTTCATTTCTACCACATCGCACCTAAATGGCTGCTCAAGTACATATACAATGGCCGCTGCAATATCCTCAGCCTTGAGCATTTCGAGATTCTCCTGCTTTTCACTTTGATCCGTACTTGATACAGGCTGCATATCGGTACCTACAGCACCTGGTTCAATTAAGGTAATTTTTACGCCAAGTTCGTTCACTTCCTTACGCAACGCTTCGGCAAAACCCTGTATGCCGGCCTTTGTAGCTACGTAAACAGAACTTCCTTTTTCGCGCACGTCCGCACTCATGGAGCGTACGTGGATAATATGGCCGCGCTTATTTGCCGCCATCCTGTCGAGCGCTTTGCGTGTACAGGCCATGTAACCCAGCAGGTTTGTTTTTACCACACGCTCCCAATCCTGGTATTCGCCATCGTTAACATCCCTGTGTGCCAGGGCTGCATTATTGATCAGTACATCCAATTGCCCTAAAGTTTCGTCGGCCTTAGCAAAGATGCTTTCGATGCCTTCTTCGGTTGAGAGGTCAGCAATAATACCGTTAAACTTACCTTTAGCGTTTAACTCACCGATGCTTTCCAGCGCCTCTTTAAGGTGCTCCTCGCTTTGCCCCGTAATAAGTACGTTAGCACCTTTTTGCACCAGTAATGTGGCGGCTGCTTTACCTATACCTGTTGTTGCTCCGGTAATCATTATACCCATTCCATCCAGCACGGCAACAGCGTCTGTATTATCAATAGCCTTGTTCATATTTGTCTTTTTATTGGTTACACTTCAATGGCCACAAAAATGGCCCCGGTTTCTTCCTTTTTTCGGGCGGTAGCAAAAGCCTCATTGATGTCATCCAGCGGAAAGCTGTGGGTAATGAGCTTTTGAGCATTTAGTTTGCCTTTAGCCAGCAGATCCAGGCACATTTGCATTTCCGGGTAAATGTCCCAGTAAGAATAGCTGGCGCTCAGGATCAGCTTTATCTCCGATTTTTGCATTTGCGCCCAATCCAGTTCAATGGCTTTCTGATCTTTCTCAAAACCGCCTACTACAACTACCTTACCGCCAATACGCGTAAATGATACGGCTTGCGGCAAGGTAACGGGCATTGCCGAGCCACCCGCGCACTCAAAAACAATATCTGCCATTCGGCCCCCGGTAAATTCCTTAACTTTTTCGGCAGCATCTTCATCATCTGCTTGCACCGTTACATCGGCACCCAAGTCTTTTGCCACCTGTAGCGATGTACTTACTTTATCGATGATCAAAACATCGGCACCGCATGCTTTTGCTAATTGCAACTGGCCAAGCCCGATACAACCCGCTCCTATGATTATCACTTTATCATTTATTTTGATGCCGCTTAACTGGATGGCGTGCATACATACCGAAAAGGTATCCAGCAAGGTAGCCTCTTCAAAGCTGACATGGTCGGGCAGTTTATAGAACTTTCTGCATGGCCCCGCCACGTACTGTGCAAATGCCTGCGATATGGTTTTCATGCGAACCGGGTACAAGTTGGGGCATAGGTTATATTGCTGAATATTGCACCATTCGCAAGTATCATCGCCCAGCAGGGTTTCAATTACTACCCTGTCGCCAGGCTTTACATTGGTAACGGCCGGCCCAACTTCTATCACCTCGCCCGCGAGTTCGTGCCCCATAATTTTACATACCAAATCGGGTTCGGGCACTTCCCAATGCCGCAGGTCGGTACCGCAAATGCCGGCTACCTTTACCCGGGCCACTACCCAGTCGGGCTGGCTTATTTTTGGCGTTTCTGCGTTGCCAAGCTCAAACTTGCCTTCAGCTGTTTTAAAGGCTGCTTTCATCTTTTCTTCCATCGCTTATTTATTATCTGTTAGCTTTTATTGGCCCATTTAATAATTATCGTTTGGCCGCCATGTATTTGCAATTCGTTGTTATCCTTATTCAGAGATTGCCTTTCTATTTTGTTTTGGTCCTCATTATTTCCCGTCATTATGGTTAATTCAGGTAACTCAGCGTCTTGGGCAGTCTTGATAATACATAGCCTGCAGCTGAATTTGTTGCTGCCTAAAACGGTAACTGTTAGCGTATCGCCGTTTATTTGCTTGCGCCCGGTAGGGTACTCTATGTAAACCATAAAGGGCTGGCCCGGTATGCGTATATAGTGGCGCGGCACTATGCCAAAAGTCATCCCGGCACCATAAACTTCCTGTCCAACCGTTCCGCATTTTCCCCAGCCATCGTGCATGTCTTCCAGTGCAACCCATAGTTTGGGGTCAAGCTCCCCTGATGCAGATTCTTCTGAAAGCATCTCTTTTGGCAACATTGGCGGGTAGTAGTAAGCCGCGCGGTTGATCATATACTTGACATATTCGGCAAGCAGCAATTTTGCATTTTCAGAAAAATCTGTACCCTCGGCCATCGTGAGCGCATCATGTATGGCAGCAAAGCATACCTGCTCTTCGTAAACGGCCAGGTAAGGCGCATCATTAAGCGGGAATAATCCAAAAAACATAGGGAAGTTTTTACCATAGCCATATTCACATTCCCATATTGCTACATTTTTAAGCAAGTTAGCAACGCACAAATGGCATAAATCCAGGTAAGTTTTGTCGCTGGTTTCTTTGTAGAGCCGTAAAAACGCCTTCATGGAGAACGCTACATTGTTGGCCTGGTAAAACATATCAAAGCCAAATTGGATGATGGATTTGGCCGCCTTCTCGGCTTCTTCATAAAACCGTTTATCGCCCGTTAGGTCCCAGGCCTGCAGCATTACCTGGCTGTATACGCCTGCTACATCCTTTTCGCCTCCCATGCCTGGTTTTGTTTCCTCTTTCAGGGTCTCCAGCGTTTTCATGTTATAAAAAACCGGCCATTTATAATTAAAGTGCCGGGCCACTTTTATAGCATAGTCAACAGACTTCAGGAACAGATCCTTTGCCATTTCATCGCCCCGGAGCGCCATACGCGCGAGGTTAAGCAATGGGTGGTGCAGGTACCAGGAATCCATGGTGTTGGGCACCTTTTGTTCTTCGGACTCGTCTAACTGATCTTCTACAGAAGGCAGCCAGCGCTTTACGGTTTGCAGCTCATCGTTCCAAAAAGTGTGGATGTTATCATATATCTGGCTGGCTACTTTGAGCTTCTCGCCGCTCCAGTCCTGGTGGTCCCACATGGGAAGCAGCACAGCTAATTGCACCATTATTTCGGGCGGGGTGCTGTAATCGCAAACGTAGGCGTTTAAATAGGAGCAGCCTTTGTGCTGGCTCCAGCAGCCTTTATTGCTATCAAGGTCTTGCAGCGAATAGTTTAATATATCAAGGTAAGGCTGGTACTTTGTTTCCGGCTTTGGGATAAGGCGGTAAACAGCAGCCAGGTGGTTAATGTAAGCGGTAGCCACGCCAAACTGATCGGCCGGCGTTTCGGTGCCGAAGGATACATACGCATCCGATATAATAAACTCCTTATTTGCCGGCAGCGGTTTCTCTTTGGTAGCCGGCAACGAAAAGCCAAACTCGGGCCATTCGCCGCTTACCGTGTCGCCTACCGATGTTTCCGTTTCTGCACAATAATCGTTAAGCGAGGTAAGATTTTGAAAATAAAGGAAGGAGCCGCCCTCGGGGGCTTTTACCCCGGCATAAATAATGCCGCTGCGAATACCAAGCTGTTTAACAAACAATTCACCATCTGTGTCGCCCTGGCCTTCATCTTTTTTCAGAACCAATACATCCTTTGGCCAATATGGCATAGTTAAAGGCGCAGAAGCTTTGAACAGTGTTTGGTAATGCAATATGGCATCAGTACCGGGTGGAAAGCTAATATCTACACTGAATGAGCCAATGCTGGCTTTTAAATGAATTTTTACGCTTTCGTTATTTTTGGTTATCTTATCTATTGACATGCCGCCAGGTGAAAAGGCGGTGCGAAAAGCAACCCGGGTATCACCTTCCCGGGCGCTTACTATCCATAGCGAATCGTCCAGTACATGAACATCAAACTTTATACCTTTTACCTCATTTTGATAAATAGGGGTATTGTTTTTTTCTGTGATCTTTCGGGCTGCATTTAGTGCCCACACAGTCAATTGTTTTTGCATAGCCTTGAGTTTATGAATTTGTAACGGATGCCAGATAAACGGCATCATAGAATAAACAATTCAACAGCGTTTTAGATGTGTAATCCTGCTTAATGCTTCCGGCAGAAATGAAAGGCGGCGCCTGCCGAAAAAGGAGGCGTTTCCAATCGCTTATTAGTGTGTTATATTTTTTCATAGATACTTTTCATAACAGGACACAAGCGGAACGGATTACGGAATTTGAAAAACAGGTATAACACACCCCGGCAACCGTAGTTTCCTCATCAGATTGCGTAATTACCCCGAAAACCGGCCTCGAAATTTAGTTGTTATCCATGTCGAATATGAAGCGAATCTGCGGGTTAATTGGGTATTAATTGCCCTCATAAGCCGCAGGTAGCAGCTACAGCCCGGGCAGCTAAGCTGTAAGCAGAGAGTTAGAATATAAAAAGTCTAAGAAATGATGCTACGATTATGGCCAGGAATAAGTACTTAGACACAAGGTGCATACTTATCTTGGGTGGAAATACCGAGATTGTAAAGACCATGGCTGCCCTACTTGCCTCGAACGGCGCAATTGTATTTCTTGCCGCGGAGAATGAATCCACGTTAAATGCAAGTCTTCAGCATATCAGGAAGCAGGTTCCGGGTTGTAATATCATCGGTACGACTGCCGATACTACAGATCCCAACGATATCAGCCGCTTTTTTCTTAAGGCCGAGATTGCGTTACCAATAAATCAAGCCTTGATTTACTTTTTTGAAGACACAGTAAATAATCAAGATTTTTTAACCGCTTCCGACCGTCTGTTTAAGTCGATGATAAATCATCAGGGAGGGCAAATCATAATTATCGGCGATGATAATGCTATGGAAACAAAGGCAGCCGCCAAATTGAATGAATTGGTAGAAACAATGCACCGGCGCTTTAATAAATTTGCGATTAACACTACATTATTGTCGCTTCATCCTTGGAGCAAAATTATAAAAACTAAGCCTGGAATTTTTGCAAAAAGCCGGGCCGATAGCATTGCCGAAAAAGTACTGGTGCTACTTACAAGCTACATTTTGAGGCAATGAGAGGTAAAACCCTTCACAGATAAGCGGCTTTATTGAAATAACGGCCTTATTGCACTAAGTTGTAATGCAAGCAATGACATAAAGCCAGGGCTACTAATATTCAAAAACTATGAACCATAAAGAAGTGAAAGATTTATTACAGGTGTAATCGGCACGGGAATTGATTTAATGAATACATCAGAAAAAAGGTTTTACGAATAAAAATGAATCAAAAAAAGTATTTTAGTAATGCAACCGCTTTATTTTGAAATAGAAGGCAAAACGCCGATAATGGCCATCCCGGACGCCGATGCCCACGTTGATGGACACCCTGTATTGACGTATAGATACGCCATTTACAAAGATGACAATCCCAACGAACACCACACGGTTGATACCGCTAAGCTGCTGTCTACCGATCGCATGAAAAACCGCAATTACATGGGCACGCTCACATTTGAACAGCCCGGTAAAATCTTTTCTTATACTGCAGACGGGTATCAGGAACTGGAAAGCCGCGAGGTTGAAGAAGTAATTGAATGTATCAGCCATTACCGGGATAATCCTGCGCTTTGGCAATTATAGTAGCTTAATTGTCAATTATGCCAACGTTATGTTGAAGCTGATATTAATCAATAGCGTAGGTAAGAGTTACTGATGTTTTAAAAAAACTATTTGACTAAGCAGTCTGATCAGCTGCCGCATCTGTTTCGCTGACAGGTGTAATTATGGCTTCACTACTATTAATTATCCTATATGTAAGGGTGGCAAAAACAGCGAACACGATATGAGCAGGTATGATTTGTAAATAAAAGTGGCTGTAATTTAACCAGGGCGGAAGTGGATGTGCTTTAAAGGTTCCTTTCCAAATCAAAAAGCCTAAAATTCCGCTAAGCGTTCCGAGTATCAAGCCGTTTTTTAGTGAGTGCTTAATTTTTCGGGTTTCCCACAACTCTACATAGATGGCTGCAAACATAAACCCCACAGCATAATGTGCACCCCAGGCGGCAATCTTTTTCGCGTGCCTCGAAAGATGAGGTGCCAGCCGACCAATCATTGTTTCCAAATGTTCCGGTTCCCTAAAATTTTCACCCATTATTAACGACATTGCTTCGCTGGAGGCTGTCATAAAGTTAGTGCCCATAAAACCGGCAAGGGCAGTTTTTTCAAATTGGTTCATGGTATTTGTTGTATCTGCAAAACAAGAGGGCCGGATTAGCCAGCCCCATTAAATAAATGAAAACAGATATATTATTCAACTTCGGCCGCCGCCGCTTCATTCACATAGTTTTCCGCTACCTGCGTCAATAATGAATCGGCATTTTTCTCTTCGGCTAGGGTTTCATCCAAAAGGCCCTGCGCTTCATTGAAACCTAGGGTGCCTGCTAAAGTGCGCAACGTGCCGTATGAAGCAATTTCGTAATGCTCAACTTTCTGTGCAGCAGAAATAATTGCCACATCTCGCACTTCAGTGCCCTTTTCCGTGTCAGAAAGCAGTTCGGTAGCTTCAGCCAAAAGCCCTTCCATTGCCAGGCATTTTTTCGCCGCAGCTTTTTCGCCGATAGAGGCAAACAAGTTCTCTAACCGGGTAACCTGATTTTTGGTTTCTTCCAGATGGGTAGTAATGGTTTGCTTAAGGTCTTCGGAAGTTGCGCCTTTAATAAGTTTTGGCAAAGCGGTAGCCAAATGTTTTTCGGCCCAATAAATATCTTTAAGCTCGTCAATAAATAATTTTTTCAAAGCGCTTTCCGCTTCAGGTGTACGGCTTGCAGCTGCTGCAGCCGGCTTTTTGTTTGTTTTTGTAGGCATAATGGTATATTAATTTTATTAATTGATACATACAAATCGTATTCCAATTACTAACTGGTTTTCCGCAAACGGCAGCGGGGTGCCGGGCAAACGGTACCGCCTTTAATGGTTTCTGGCTATTAATTGGAAACAGGGTTAAGCCAATAAGGAGAATCTCTTTTTTTGCTAAAAATAGACCTAAGAAATATCTATTTTAATAGCCTGATTATCAGGTATTATGTCATAAAAAAAGGAGCCAACAAATATATGTTGTCTCCTAAAGTGACCTGGGAGAGGATCGAACTCTCGACCCACTGATTAAGAGTCAGTTGCTCTACCGGCTGAGCTACCAAGTCGTTTTTTACCGGGTTGCAAATATACAGCTTTATATGGTTATAGGAAATGGTATTTGATAATACTCTATCTGCCATCCTTCCTGTTTATTCTGCTATGATTGTAGCTGCTAAGAAGCAAAATAAGCCATGTTACAGCAAAACAACCCAACAAAAACTATTTACGGTACAAAGGCGATTTTTTTAGTAAGTATTCGAGCGGGCTGCTGTAAGAACCATCTGTGTTAGTCCAGAAGCCTTTATGGCTTTCGTTGTAGATGGTTGCATTGTTATCCATATAGATATGCATAGTAACAGAAACTGCATAGCGCTGCTGCGAATAGCTGTTGTTTGAATTGTATCCAGATACAGCTTTAACATCCTTGTCGCCATTGCGTTTAACGGTTGTAGAACCGTAACCGCTCGAAGAACTGGTTTGGGCCGCTTTGTTTTGCATTACCGTGCCATCTATAACATATTCAACACCCAGGATATCGCAAAGCTCCTTCATTGTAAAACCGGCCAGCTTATCTTTTGTGGCGCCGGCTTTAATCAGCATGGCATTGGTTGTACGCGGGTCTATAATAGTATAACCGGCAGAATGCTGGGACAGATAAGCGTATGTATCTCCCTGTGCTTTAAGGCCAATTTCTTCAGCTCCCGGCTGGTTATCCATTAAAAATGTAAAAGGCAGTATGGCTATTTTGTTGTGATGATCTGCCGGGCTGGCTGTCATCGATACCTGGTCGGTTTGGTGTGCCTGCACGGGCGGTGCAGTTTGGCCAAAGGTTTCTGTACGGCCGCTTGCGTGGGTTATCTTTAATATGTCGGCTTTTTTTATGGTGTACTCTACCGTTTCACCGGTGTATACAAAGGTAACGTCATCATCGGTTATCTTAATTAATTTACCTTTTAATTCGTCGCCATTGGTCTTTAAAATAACATCAGGTTTGGTGGGCGTTTTTGTTTGTGCCAATACGTTAAAGGCTAAAAACAGAGCAATTAACAGGACATAGATTTTTTTCATAAGTGTAGTGTTAGATAACCAAATATAACTTTTTTTATCAGCGGTTAATTATAATATATAATAATAACCATGCCAATAGGCGGGTTGAAACACGCAAAGGATCAAAATAACAATCCCTTGGTGGCTTAGCATTAACAGATATATCCTATCGCAAAAGCTATGATTTTTTAGGTATAAAAAACTGATTGATTGCTGCTATCGTTTTGCGTTTACGATATAAATTGTACTTTTAAATTAAACTGTTTGCTGCTGTATTGATATGGAAAAAATAAAATGGTACCGTTTAACAATATGGCTGCTTGCTGTTTTCTGCACGAGCGCAGCATTTGCCCAGGCAGACACCACAAAAAAAGAAACCCGCACCGATAGTATTAAAATGGACTTTGTGGCCAAGATGCAGGCTTTTGCAAAAAAATCGGCGCTCTCCAGCGCGGCAGATTTTGATGCAGATAAAGCGGCTATTGCACAAACACGCATATTTGGTGAAATTAAGGCTACCATGCAAAAGGCAAAAGCCTACATTAAAAATGGGCTGGACACCGTTGGTGCAAAAGCACAGTTAACTAAAATAGATAAGATCTACACAGTTGCCGGTGATGGCGTTTTTACAGATAAGGGTACTGCCCAAACATTCCGCAACCTTACAGCTACATCCAAAATATTATTGGAGCTTTTAAGCCAGGCCAATGGCCGTAAAACCCACCTGGAAGTTTACCGGCACGATCTTACCACTTTCCGGTACGAGCTCGATTCACTGCTAAGCCTGCCGCCATTGTTTAAATTCCCCAAAGATTCTGCAGTGCTGGCCAGTTATATACAGCAAATTATTGTTGTAGATAAAGAGATTAGCCCAGTAGACAGCGCGCTTAAAGTGGCTAATAAAAATGTACAACTATTATTGAACAGGTACAGTTTACAGGCCATAAAACTACAGACCGGGCTCGAAGAGATAGAACTATACCAAAGGGGCATGGCCAATAATACCTTTAAACGCGAATTTGGTAATATATGGCAGCACGAAAAAGGATACTCCAGGCCTTTTATTGATATCCTGAGGCAATCGCAGGCAAAGGGCTTGCTTACATTGGTTTATTACCTGCAAAATAACCTGGGTAAGTTGTTTATCCTGGTGCTGCTCATCATTACTTGTTTTATATATGTACGCTCGCTTAAGAGTATATATATCGAGAAAAAATTGTTGGAAGATAATTCTGATGGGCAGCTCATTTTAAAGCGCCCGGTGCTTTCGGCATTTATTATCGTAATCAATATCTTTCAGTTCTTTTTTATTTCGCCGCCATTTGCGCTTAATGTTATTTTCTGGGGCGTTGTATCTGTAAGCCTGGCGTTTCTTTTCCGCGGTTTTATAGCCCGTTACTGGATGAACGTTTGGCTTATTATGCTCGCCCTTTTCCTGATAGCTGCCGGGGATAACCTTATCTTACAGGCTACCCGTACAGAACGATGGATAATGCTAGTGATTGCTTTGCTTGGCACACTAACCGGTGCAATAGCTATACTGAAAGGCCCTAAAGCAGAACTGCGGGAAAAATGGATCCTTACTTCTATAGGGTTAATGGCTTTGCTGGAGTTGGCATCGGCCGTGGCCAACGTATGGGGCAGGTATAACCTGTCAAAAACCTTACTCATAAGCGGCTACCTGAATGTAATAGTTGCAATCCTGTTTCTTTGGACGGTGCGTTTGATAAACGAGGGGCTTTATCTTGCTTTTAATGTATATACCCGGCAGGATAAAAAGCTATTTTATTTGAATTTTGATAAGGTTGGTAAAAAGGCCCCTGTTCTGTTCTACATATTTTTGGTGTTTGGCTGGGCGGTATTGTTTGGCCGCAACTTCGCCGGGTTTCAATACATCGCAAAACCCATGCAGGAGTTTTTTGATCACGAACGCAGCCTGGGCGATTATACTTTTAGTATTAATAAACTTTTGCTGTTTGTGGTTATTGTGGGCATATCGGTTATCACATCCAAAATCGTATCTTACTTTGCATCAGACAACCACCTGCATATAAACGGCAATAAAACACCGGGTATCGGCAGCTGGTTACTGCTTATCCGTATAGCTATATTAAGCATAGGTTTATTTTTAGGTATTGCTGCTGCCGGCATCCCGGTAGATCGTATCACTATCGTTATCGGTGCATTAGGGGTTGGTATCGGTTTTGGCCTGCAAACCCTGGTGAATAATTTGGTGAGCGGGTTAATAATTGCCTTTGAAAAACCTGTTAACGTGGGCGATATTGTTGATATTGAAGGCCACGGCGGAACAATAAAATCAATTGGATTCCGCAGCAGCGTGATCTCCACCTGGGACGGGGCCGACATGGTGATGCCTAATGGCGACTTACTGAACTCGCATCTCACCAACTGGTCGCTTGGCGGTAACCGGAAACGCATCTCTATACTCATTGGTATCGCTTATGATGCCGATCTTCAAAAGGTAAAGCAAATTTTATCTGATGTTTTGCAAAGCGATGATCGAATAGCCCTTATTCCGCCGCCTGTTGTACAGTACGAACAATTCAGCGATAGTGCAATTGATGTGAAAGTATATTTCTGGGCAAAGCATATGAGCGAAGCTTTCGCCACACGCAGCGATCTTATTATAAACATCACCCAAGCATTCAGGCTAAACGCTATTGAGATTCCGTACCCGCAGCAGGATGTGCACTTGCGCAATGCCGCCACACAGGCCAATAACGATATTTAAATAATAAAATCAGATAACTGCAAACAATATTATTCCGTATAAACACTTATATTTACCATAACACTATCCTTGTCTTATGAAAAAAGTTTTCCTTGTCCTCGTCGCCGTATCTGGCTTTGTTTTTAATGCAACAGCACAAAAAGGTAATAATCAGTTACAGTTAGGTGTACAATTAGCACAACCCACCGGCCAGCTGGCAGATATTGCCAAATTAGGCTTTGGTGCTTCTGCTAAAGGTTTGCTTGGTTTTGGTGTGCGCCCGCAGCAGGTTACGTTAGAAGTTGGTTACAACAGGTTTGGTATAAAAGATAAATTTTTACCCAGCGGTGTTGAAGCAGAATACCGCAGCATCCCTATTTACACCGGCTACCGTTACCTTTTGGGGAGGTTTTACCTAGAGCCACAGGCAGGTGTTGCTATTAACACGGTTTATGCTTCTAATTTCTTCGCGCTGAAAGGCGAAACAAAAGCTTATTTCGCATGGGCAACCGCTGTAGGCTATTCTTACAAAAGCTTAGATCTGGCATTAAGATATCAAAGTTCGGATGTAAAGGATGATAGCAGCGATATAACCTTCGTGAGCTTAAGGGTGGCTTACCGTTTTCCTTTTTACAGCAAGCACGATCAGTTTAAATAATTCATCAGCTTTTTAATCAGTAATAAAAATGAAGAGATTATTTATATTAATAATGATAAGCGCTTTTGCTATCGGCAGTGTAAAGGCGCAAACAGCCAATGAGCTATTGGGCAAGTGGAAACTTGTAAAGTGGACTAAAAAAGGCAAGGAAAAAGACATTGTAAAGGAAAATAAAACCGACCAGGTTTTCCAGGTTTTCAGCGAAAAAAATGTGTTCAACAGCGTAATAGGCGATAAAGAACATAAAGGTAAGTGGAAGCTATCGAAGGATAATAAAATGCTTACCATCCGGTGGGGCATATTTACGGTTGATTTCCGGATAGATTATTTTGATGCAAAAAGGCGCGTGATCACAGCAGACCAGCTCGGAACGCTGGAGTATGAAAAGGTAGACCAGTAATTCAAAAAAGTAATTGTTTACATCATGATCTTCAATAAAATAAAAGTACGGGCGATGGTTAAACTGGTAACCATCATCTGTGGCGTTTTCCTAAGCGTTTCATGTACCCGTAATTCCTCAGAAACAAATGAAAGCGGCAATGTTGTAATTCCCCAGGAAGACGTAATAGACGATAGCTTTTTATCGCAGGAATTACAGGCAAGGCTAACTCCCGATACGATTTTAACCATATTAAAGGCCAGGAACAAGGAATATATTGAAGATAACTTGACGGTGAGGAATACGTCGGCAAGGATCAGGAAAGCATCTTTGGGGCAGTACCCGGCCGCCGTTGTATTGTCTTGCCTTGATTCCCGCGTGCCGGTTGAAGATGTTTTTCATTCGGGTATTGGCGATCTGTTTGTAGCAAGGGTAGCCGGCAATATATCAAATGAGGATATACTGGGGAGTTTAGAATATGCATGCAAAGTATCAAAAGCCAAGCTTGTTGTTGTTTTAGGCCATGAGCATTGCGGCGCCATCAAATCGGCCATTGACGATGTTAAGTTGGGGAATATTACCGCCCTTCTCTCGAAAATACGCCCGGCAATAAGCAACCTAAATGCCTTTACCGGCGAGCGGTCTGCAAAAAATCCAGCATTTATGGAGGCAGTAACCAAAGAGAACGTGCAGCAAACGATAAGGAACATCCGTAGCAGCAGCCCTATTTTAAAACAGATGGAAGATGCCGGTGAAATTAAAATTATTGGGGCAGAATATCACTTGGGTACCGGTACTGTAGAGTTTTTATAATGATTGTCGTACCTGCAATTATCTTAACGCTCCGTTTCTAACCGGCTGTTTACCAAATTAAGCCATGCACTGGCGCCGGCCTGGCTCCAGTGCGAGTCTGATGGGTTAAAGGCCTTATTATTCATGTTTGTTAAAATAGGCATAGCATTAATGTAGGGCATTTTAAGTTCTGCCGATGCCTGTATCCGATCTATGAGGTGGTTATAGCTGCGGCCATCTACATTGGTTTCTAATACCGAAATAGGGTTTGGAATAATAGAAAAATACACCCTCTTAAACCCTGCCTTGCGAGCCTGGGAATATATGGCGTTTATACCTTTTACATAGCCATTTAAACTGCCGGCGGTAACCGGGTAAAAAGAATATACGGTGGGTTGATAATATAACTGCTTTTGATGCTGTGATACAATTACATCTTTAGGGTGCGCTTTAAATAGCGCATAATTTAAATCTGCCTTGAAATCTTTTACGCTTGTAAATAGCGACATGTCAAAAACGTTGGCCTCCAAGTTGTTATTGGTGTTGCGGTTAAAAATATAATTGAATACCTCTGTTCGCAGCGCGTTAAGTTTGTTTAAAAAGGAATTGTTATTTGATGTGTTTTTGTATACTTGAGGCTTTTCCTGGCTCTTTTTATTATCAGCCAAAAGCGAATTGTAGTAAATACTATCTCCAAATAAAGCGGGGATGTTTCTTTCAAAACACTCCAGTAACAGGATGTTGTTTTCTGAAGGATCTATCTTCTGATCTATCCGGCCCTTATCATTGATTTTTATAATATGAAGTTTCTTTACCCCGCAGTAAACTTTTTCGGTGTTGAAAAATCCCCATACGTAACTGTCGCAGATCACATAAAGATTTACATCTTTTTTGGATTTGCAGCTGACGGAATATACCGGCTTTTCGGGTTTAAAATTTTTGCGGAAATAGGAGAGGTTGCTCATTCCGTATAAGTCGCCATATTTCCATCTGTCGGTACCAAAAATGGAGTTGCTGTTTAATTTTGCTTTTGAAAGTTTGGCAGTTAGCTTTTGATTGCAGCTAACTACGTAGATCGTGCAGCAGAGTATCAGAACAGTATATCCAACAAAAGTTCTCATACCTTTAAAATTGAAAGTAAATAAAACTCTGGCTGTTAAATATGCCAAACAGGTAGCAGGCAGTTAATAGCAGCAGTAAATTTAAATAAAATAGCCTGGTGTTTTTTGTTGGGATAACCGGTAGGTAGGCATCCTTAAACAGTAATAACAAAATAAGTAAGCCGCAAAATATTAGTACCGGCAAATTGGTTATCTGGTAATTAAAAGGCGAAAAAATTCCCACGCTGAAGATCTGCTTAAAGATGCTGCCTGCTGTTAACAGGTCTGGCGACCGGAAAAAGATCCAACCGAAGGTAACAATCAAAAATATCAACACCCGCTTGCCTGTTGTATAATAAATGTTTTTCTGTGCATTACCGGGTAAAAAGTGATCTTTTATATTCTCTAACACCAATAATACTCCGTGAAACAGACCCCAGATCACAAATGTCCAGCTGGCACCGTGCCATAGCCCACTAATCAGGAACACGATCAGCAGGTTAATGTATTTGCGTAAATGGCCTGCCCGGTTTCCACCCAGGGGGATATACAGGTAATCTCTAAACCAGGTGGATAGAGACATGTGCCATTTACTCCAAAAATCAGCGAACGATTTGGCCAGGTACGGCGCATTAAAATTATTAACCAGTTTGTAGCCCATGGTACGTGCTGCACCAATGCCAATATCCGAATAGCCTGAAAAATCGCAATAAATTTGAAAGGAATACAGGATGGAGACAATGAAAAATGTTTTACCATTCTGCGCATGCGGGTCGGCATAGGTTTTTATCTACAATTTCGGCTATCCTGTCGGCCATTACCACTTTTTTAAACAGCCCGAACGCCATTTGCATTAACCCGCTTTTTAGCTGTTCAAAATCAAAAGGTTGGTTTTTGTGAAATTGCCACAAAATGTTTTGCGGTCGTTCTATAGGGCCGGCAACCAGTTGCGGGTAAAACATTACATATAAGGCATAAATACCGAATTTTCGCTCGGCCGGGTGGTTGCCCCTGTACACTTCTATAGTGTAACTCATGGCCTGAAAGGTGTGGAACGAGAGGCCAATAGGAAGCAGAAAGGCAATGTTTTGAAAAGGCGAGCGGTGTGCCGAATAGCTTAATAAGCCGTTTAAAGAATCATTTAAAAAATTGAAATATTTAAAGAATACGAGGATGCCGATGTTGGCGATCAGGCTGACTATCAGGAACAGCTTTTTTAACTTTCGCTCCGTTGTTCTTTCAATAAGCAGCCCCGCGAAATAATCTATAATTATGGTAAATGCCAAAACCAGTATGTATATGGGTACATACACCATATAAAAATAGCAGCTGCCGACAAGTAACAATATCCAACGGAATTTATTGGGCAGATACCAGTAAGCAATAGTTATAATGATAAAGAAAAGGAGGAACTGTAAAGAATTAAATAGCATCGCAACTGGCTGGCACCGCAAGATACGATTTGTACCAATTTTATGCTATATAAAATAAAAGAAATCTAAGTTCTTTAATACTCCGCCAGCACATTAAATCCAACACCGGCAATGCCTACCTTTTCCCATTTATCCTGGCTGGCATCGCGGGAAATTACCGACCCGCTAAGGAAGCTGGCCGAAAACATGAGGCCGTGCCCGCGGGCGTTCTGAATGGTTTCCAGCGTAACACAAAATTTATCCTCTACTATAATGTTGTAAGGTTCCAAGTTTACTTTTACGTTTTCCTGGCCTTTTCTAACAATTACAAATATGTTTTCGTGCTGTAGCAACTGATCGGGCAGGCCGTCTTTCACGGTATAAAAGTTTAACCGCAGTTTAACCGAGTCTAAAGGCGCTACGGAAATAGCCACGTTAAATTCCTTAATAAATGTAGGCGACCGTTTTATTTTGATGATTGTGCCTATCTCGTTACCCAACTGGTTGCTTCTGAAACCCGCATTGCTGCTTTTGCTTTTGGTGGTATTGCCCAGTATGGTCTGTTTCCATTTATGGTTATCAACCTTAACTTCTTTAAGCTGGTTTACTGCAGGCTGCAGCAAGGTAGTTTTAGGCAGGCTGCCGTTTTTGATATTGTCTACAAGAAATGTTTGTGGTGTATAGCCAACCATGGAGATGCGGAGGCTATCGGCATTGTTATTAGAAAGGCTGAGCTTAAAGCGCCCTTGCTGGTCAGTTACGGTACCAACGCCTTTACCAATTATACCGACGTTAACGTAGGATAGAGGGGCCAGTGTTTTGGCATCTTTTACAAAACCTTCAAAAGTTTGTGCATTGGAGAGCAATGCGGCGGCGGTAAACAAGGCAATAAAGAATAGTTGCTTCATATACCTAAGATGCCTCCAATGCACAAATAGTTACGCGGTGGCGTACATTTCTTCGCGTTGTTTTTGTACCACTTCGCTGTTGATGTATTCGTCGTAGCTCATCAGCTTGTCAATTACACCGCCCGGGGTTATCTCAATAATGCGGGTAGCAACGGTTTGCACCAGTTCATGATCTCGTGAGGTGAACAGGATGGTTCCGCGGAAGTCTTTAAGGCCGTTGTTTAGCGCTGTAATCGATTCTAAGTCCAGGTGATTGGTTGGCTCATCAAACATCAGCAGGTTGGCTTGCTGCAGCATCATACGGCTAAACATGCAGCGCATTTTTTCACCGCCCGATAGTACGTTGCTTTTCTTCAGCACCTCTTCACCGCTGAACAGCATCCGGCCCAAAAAGCCGCGGATAAACTGGTCGTCCTTTTCGCCGGGCGAGTACTCGCGCAGCCAATCGATCAGGTTAAGGTCTTTACCTTTAAAATATTCGGAGTTATCAATAGGGATATCTGCCGGGTTAATGGTAACACCCCATTTAAAGCTGCCTTTATAATCGGTATCGCGGCCGGTTAAAATATCATAGAGGGCTGTGGTGGCCAAACTGTTGTTAGATAGGATGGCTATCTTATCGCCTTTATTCACCAGCAGGTTAATATCGTTGAAAAGCAATTCGCCGTTTAAGCTTTTGCTTAGTTTTTCAACCTGTAAGATCTGGTCACCTGCCTCGCGGCCAAGGTTATTAAATATAATACCAGGGTATTTACGGTTAGATGGCTGGATTTCATCCAGGTTGATCTTATCCAATGCCTTCTTACGGCTGGTTGCCTGTTTAGATTTAGATGCGTTGGCGCTAAACCTGCGGATAAACTCCTGCAGCTCCTTTACACGGTCTTCTGTTTTCTTGTTCTGGTCGCTACGTTGTTTTAAAGCTAACTGGCTCGATTCGTACCAGAACGTGTAGTTACCGGTGTAGATGGTCATTTTAGAGAAGTCGATATCAACCACGTGGGTACATACCGTATCCAGGAAGTGCCTGTCGTGCGATACTACCAGTACAATAGCCTCGTACGATGCCAGGAAATCTTCCAGCCAGGTAACGGTGTGGATGTCCAGATCGTTGGTTGGCTCATCCAGCAGTAAAATATCGGGTTTACCAAATAAAGCCTGTGCTAATAACACACGTACTTTTTGGGTGTTATCCAAATCTTTTACCAGGTTGTAATGAAATTCTTCTTTAATGCCCAGGTTGCTCAGCAGGGTAGCGGCGTTGCTTTCAGCATTCCAGCCATCCATTTCGGCAAAAAGGTTTTCCAGTTCGCCGGCGCGTTCGCCATCAGCATCACTAAAATCTTCTTTTAAATATATGGCGTCTTTTTCTTTCATAACGGCATACATTTCCTTATGGCCCATCATTACAGTTTCTAACACCGTAAATTCGTCAAAAGCATAGTGATTTTGGCTTAATACAGCCATGCGCTCGCCCGGAGTAAAACTTACCGACCCGGTAGATGGGTCTATCTCCTTAGATAATATTTTCAGAAAGGTTGACTTGCCCGCGCCGTTTGCGCCTATAATACCGTAGCAGTTTCCTTGTGTAAACTTGAGGTTTACGTCCTCAAAAAGCGTTCTTTTCCCGTAACGGAGAGATAAATTAGATACCGTGATCATTCTGCACTTATAATTTGTGCAAAAATACAGTTAAATACTTAATTAATTAACATAAATAACAGTTGTGCATTGCTAAGAAAATGTTAATTCCACACAATAATTTAATTTTCCCCAAAAGTGCACCTTAGTGTAGATTGTATTACCCAAAAAATATACTTTAGTAAAAACTAAATGGGCGATTGCAGCGTTATTTAGCTATAGAAACCAATTTATAAACCAGTTCTGCTACTTTGGAATACCTTTTGAATTGTACTGAGTAGGAACGTATTTTATTAACCTTTTATTAATTAATAGTTATGGGATCTGTAATTATCTGTTTAGTTGTCGTTAACATAGTAATGGCACTACGTAACAACCAGGAACGAGAAGTATCTTAAACGGGAAGTATCTCTATATATAAAGCCTATATATAATTACACTTTGGCCCCCAAGCTAACCCAAAGATCAGCCCAGTATTTCGGCTAATCTTTGGGTTTCGTTTTCTGTAAGCTTTTGTAAAGGGCCCGATGCCATCATTTTCATCAGCATGCTCAGGTCGGCATTTATGGTGAAGGTTGCCTGGGTTTGTTCGCCTGCTTCGGCAAGCGCCCAGGTAAGCTCCATATTAAATGGCGGCTTTTCTGCCGGGGTTATCTTTATCTCACGATCGGTAATGCGGTGATCTATTTTGAGGCTCAGTTTGGTAATGTTTACTATTTCAAAGCTGGCTACATCAGCGGTAGAGGTCCACCCGGTAATATTATCAGGCATCAACTGGCCATGATTGTTCATATCCGCCAGGAATTTATAAACTTGGGTAATGGGTTTATTCACCAGTACCTTACTTTCAAAAATGCTCATAATATTATTGTTGTCCCCAGGTAGCGGGTTGTTCGCGCCATTGTTTAAGCACTTCTATATCAGCTTCAGAAATATATTGTTTTTCGCCTGCGTATTTCAACAGGGCGCTGTAATTACTTAGGGTGATGAAAGGGCATTTAGCCGCTTTAAAATTTTCTGCAGCTACATCAAAACCATAGCTGAATATGGCGGCAAGGCCCGCAACATTGTAACCGGCATCGCGCAGCGCATTAACAGCCTGTAAGCTGCTCTTGCCGGTAGAGATCAGGTCTTCAATTACCACAACGCGTTTATCGGTAGAAATTTCTCCCTCAATTAAACTGCCTGTGCCATGTTCTTTAGCTTTTGCACGTACATAAATAAATGGCAGGCCAAGTTCCTGCGCTACCAGTACACCTTGCGGGATACCTGCGGTTGCTACGCCTGCAATACAGCCAACAGAGCCAAATTCTTCGGAAATTACCGAAGCCAGCTGCTGCCTGATGTAGGTACGGATGGTGGGGTAGGATAGGGTTATGCGGTTATCGCAATAAATTGGCGATTTCCAGCCCGATGCCCATGTAAAAGGATTATTAGGTTGTAATTTAATTGCTTTAATTTGCAGCAGGAATTCGGCAACCTGCTGTTCAGTCTCACTTTTGGTAAACATGGCTCAAAAATACAGAATTTATATTAACGAAAAAGTAGTATTGCTTACGGCGACAGCGCCCGAGCAGGCAGAAAATTTTCAACAAATTGACAGCGAGCAGTTTGATCTAAAAATAATTTATCTGTGGGTTGAAAAACATGCCGCTAAATATTTTTACGTGATCTGTGCCGACCCCAAAGAATTTCTTAAAAAGATCACCAAAACAGTAAAACTGGTAGAGGCAGCGGGCGGCCTGGTACGCAACGAAGAAAGCAACCACCTGTTTATTTACCGCAACGAAAAATGGGATATTCCAAAAGGGAAAATTGATAAAGGCGAGAAAACCAAGGATGCCGCAGTGCGCGAGGTAGAAGAGGAATGCGGTATAAAGGTGAGCAAGCTGGATGATAAGATCTGCAAAACCTACCACATGTATGTTTGGAAAGGCCAAACTGTGCTGAAGAAAACGCATTGGTTTATGATGCGCCATAAAGGCAAGGCCAAGTTAGTACCCCAACTGGAGGAAGGTATTACCGATGTGCGCTGGTTTAATACAGACCAAATTGCCGCCATCGTAAAAAACACCTTCCCATCAATAATGGATGTGCTGGAAAAAGCCGAGCTGCTTAAAGAAAGGGTAATGCCTCTTTAGGCATAAACTGGGCAACATCGCCGTTGTAGCGGATAATTTCGCGTACAATGCTGCTGCTGATAGAGGAGTAGCCGGGCTTGCTTACAATAAAAATGCTTTCAATTTCGGGCTTCAGCGCGTGGTTCATCTGGGCTATGGCTTTTTCGTATTCAAAATCTGATACGGTACGAATGCCGCGGATCATATACTCGGCCCCAATGCTTTTGCAGAAATTAACTGTTAAACCCTCATAAGCTATTACGTGGATGCGCGGATCGTTCCCGAAAACGGCCCTTAGCATATCTTCTCGCTTGCCTACGCTGAGCAGGCCCTGCTTGCTGGTGTTTACGCCAATACCTATATAATATTTATCAAACAGCCCTACCGAGCGCTTTACAATATCTACGTGGGCCTTGGTTACAGGATCGAACGAGCCGGGGAATAGCGCTATTTTCATATAACGTGTTATGTTATTGCTTCACCAAAAGTAGTAATTAAAGCCAATTACCGGCTAATGCAAAACAAATTCCCTAAAGATCTCAGCCGGCAATTATCTCGTCTAAACTGTAATAAACTTTCAATCCCAATTTGCGGGCAACTTCCACATCGGCATCTGCGCCTTTAGATGCGCCTGCAATACGCAGCACGGCATCGCATTTGGCCAGCAGGCGGTGGGCAATCGGGTACGAGATCTCTTCATAAACAGCATCTCCAGGGTGTTTACAGCCGGCCAGTTTTAAAAGCGGCAGGGCAAACCATTCGCCTATGACAGGGATGTGCCCTGCACGGAATATGGGCAGCGCGGCATCTTCCAGCTTTTGCAGGTTGGCGGCCATCAGTTCGGGGTGGTCATTAGTACCCGAGCGGTACGGGCCGGCAATTAAAATGGTAAGTACAGGTTTCATAAGATTAGTTTATTGATGTGCGCGTATTGTAAAAGCATAATAGTTTTGGCATCTTTTATTTCGCCGGTGGCTATCCTATTGTAAGCATCTGTAAATGGGAGTTCCATTACTTCAATGTTTTCATGCTCACTGTCCGCACCGCCGCCTTCATTCACCTTCATCTCACTGGCGTATTCAGCTACAAAAAAGTACAGGATCTCGGTAACCGATCCGGGCGACATATACACCTCAAACACTTTTTGTACCGATGATATTTTATATCCCGTTTCTTCCTCCGTTTCGCGGCGAATGCATTCTTCCGGGTTGTCATTATCCAGCAGGCCTGCACAGCATTCTATCAGCATGCCGGTTTCATTGCCGTTAATGTAACTGGGCAACCGGAACTGCCTGGTGAGGATAACGGTAGAACGGTCTTTATTATAAAGCAGAATCACAGAGCCGTTACCGCGGTCGTACGCCTCGCGCGATTGAGTTATAGTTGTGCCATCGTTTTGAGAGGCCTCAAAAGTTACCTTTTTCAGCGTGTACCAATTATCTGATAAGATCTCCGTTTTGAGGATATTGATATTTTTCAACTTAAAATGATTTATTTTGATCGATATTGATTATATTTGAACAAATTACGTGTAATTAAATGAACTTTCAAAAGAGAAAGCAAAAAATACTGGCCGAGCTGAATAAGCATGGCGAAGTGGATGTCAAGAAACTGGCCTTAAAGCTGGAGATCTCTGAAATAACCGCCCGGCGCGACCTTAACCAAATGGCTGCCGACGGGATGCTTTACCGTACCCACGGGGGCGCCTTAAAGGTAGACCCTAACGAAAAGCCGCATGCCTTTGCCAACAAAACCGCGCAGAACGCTGCTGTAAAAGATGCCATTTGCCGGGTAGCTGCTGCGCAGATAAAAGATGGCGATATTATTTTTATGGATTGCGGCAGCACCGTATTCCGGCTGTGCCAGTTTATCCAGAATAAAAAGATCAGGGTGGTAACTAACTCGCTGCCGGTAATTTACGAATTACAGAACAGCGCAGTAAGCCTTAATATTATAGGCGGCGAACTGGATGCCGACCGGCAGGCGGTACATGGTACAACGGCTAACGAACATATTACCAAATACCGGGCAACAAAAGCTTTTTTAGGGGTAGATGGTATCTCGGTGAACGGATTGTTTGCCAATAGCGAGAAAGAGGCGGGTATCACTACGGCCTTTGCAACTAACAGCGCTTATACCTACATGCTTTGCGATGCAGGTAAAATAGGGAAAGAAACCTATCTGAATTTTGCAGGCTTAAATCTTATCAATGCCATTATAACCGATGCGGATGAAACTAAATTACAGGGGATTAAAGAGCAGGGGGTAACCATACTCCATGCAAAGCCTTAATCAATCTCGGGTGCCTTAAAAAAGGAGAAGGATGAATGCCCGTATTTGCGTTGCTCTATAAAAGCAGGGTGGTTGCTCAGGTTTTGCAGCGATTGGTGCTCTACTATCAGCAGGCCATCCGGTTTTAGCAGGTTTTTATCAAAAACTATTTTAGGGATCTCGGGGATCTTGTTCAAATCATAGGGCGGGTCGGCAAATATCAGGTCGTACTGCTCGGTTTCCATCTCCAGGTATTTAAATACATCGGCCTTAAAGGTAGTTACGTTGGTTAGGCCGTGCTGGCGGGTGGTATCTTTTAAATAAAAGATGCACTGCTGGCTACGGTCTACCCCGGTAACCTGCGCGGCGCCGCGCGATGCAAACTCCATAGCAATGTTACCCGTGCCGCTGAAAAGATCAAGCACGGTAATATCTTCAAACTCAATTTGGTTTTGCAGGATGTTAAACAGCGCTTCCTTCGCCAGGTCTGTAGTAGGGCGCACCGGTAAATTCTTTGGCGGGTTAAGCCGCAAGCCCTTTAATTTGCCCCCTATAATGCGCATAACTGTAAAGCAGCAAGGCTAAGTATTTTGTGAGACTGAACCTGCTCCGGCACTGTGATCACTTGGGTATCGTTTAACCGCACCTTATCAAAAAACTCAGCCAGGTAAGTAAAACTCCTGTCGGTTGTGTTTATATCGCCGCTTAGCACAAGGCTAACATCTGCAGGTGCCATTTTTAGTTCTTCGGCCACAAAGGCAACAAAATAAGCCAGTTCCTCGTGATTTTTATAAGCGAATGAATTGTAAAAACCCAGTTTGTTATACGTGAAGCTTAAAAACTCTGCAGTTCCGTTCTCAACGTTGATATAGAGATCGGTACTGGTAGGGTAGTTACCCGCAACAGCGGCTATCCATCCTTTAGCGCGGTGAACAACTTCTTCGTTTGTAAAAGTGCCCAGTGCACCGGTTATGGCTTTATCAACCTTGTAAATTACAGCATTATTGCTATCCAGCGGCTGCGCGTAGATCTTGTCGGTATCGTTAACATCCAGCATGCGGGCCATATTGGCTACATAAGCGTTATCAAACAAGGTTTGCGGTATCAGGGTAAAGCCGCTTGCGCCCAGCCCGGTAATTACCTGTTTGTAGCCGGCGGTTAAAATATCATTTAACTCCTGCGGGTTCTTCAGTTCGTCCAGCGGGCAGTTGTCAACCCAGGCCAGCAGGTTTTTGCCATCAGTAACCGCGTAGCTAAAGCTTTCGGCATTTACCTGGGTCAATAAAAAATAATTTCCGGCCTCCTCAAGGCTAAAATTTTCGCTGGTGTATTTATAATTATGCTCGCTCATGCAGGTGTAACAAAAGTAATATTTTTTCGGATTACTTAATTAACTTAGTTATCAGCATTTTTGCATGTGCCTTCAACAGAAAATATTAGCAAATCTTTCCCTCACGAGCCTACCGAACAGCAGATGGAGCTTTTCCGCAGGCTGCACACGTTTTTAATAAGCGATAACGGCGACGAATGTTTTATTCTGAAGGGCTACGCCGGTACCGGTAAAACAACCGTGCTGGGGGCATTGGTAAAAGCATTGGGCGCTTACAACTATAAATCGGTACTGCTGGCACCTACCGGCCGCGCCGCCAAGGTGATCACCAATTACTCGGGGCGAAAAGCATTTACCATTCATAAGCGCATTTATCGTAAAAAATCGGCCTTAAACGTTGATGAATCTTTTATGATAGCCGATAACATAAGCACCAACACCATCTTTATTATAGATGAAGCCTCCATGATATCTGATGAGCTGAGCGGCAACAACCGGGATACCCTGCTGCACGACCTGGTGAACTATGTATACAATACCCGCAACTGCAAGTTGATGCTGGTTGGCGATACTGCCCAGTTGCCGCCCGTTGGGGCAGATGATAGCCCGGCGCTGGATATAGAGCTCATGAAAGACCAGTTTTTACTGGATGTACACAGTTATGAGCTTACCGATGTGCTTCGCCAGCAAAAAAATTCGGGCATATTGTTTAATGTAACCCGGGTGCGGGATATTATCCGCAGCCAAAAGCCCGCTATTCCGCAGATAGTAACCAAAGGGTATAAGGATGTTTACCGCATGGGCGGAGATGTGCTGGAAGAAGGGCTTAATTACGCCTATCATAAATACGGGTACGATAGTACGCTCATTATCTGCCGAAGTAATAAAAACGCTAACCTGTATAACAGGCAGATCCGTGGCCGTATACTGATGCGCGAGGAAGAGCTTACCGGCGGCGACCAACTGATGGTGGTGCGCAATAACTACTTCTGGCTGCAGGATCAGGAGGAGGGCAGCACCGGCTTTATAGCCAATGGTGATATTGCCCGCGTTAAAAAAGTGCGCCGGTTTGAAGAGATGTACGGCTTCAGGTTTGCAGATGTGCAACTGGAGTTTATTGATTATGCCGAAGACCCTGTGCTTGATTGTAAGATACTGCTGGATACCCTGTATTCCGAAGCGCCCGCCTTGCAACCGATAGATCAGAAACGGTTCTACCTGGAAGCGATGAAGGATTACGACCATATCCCCAACAAGCGTATGAAACACGAAGAGCTGAAGCTAAACCCGTACTATAATGCCCTGCAGGTGAAGTTTGCCTACGCTATAACCTGCCACAAAGCCCAGGGCGGCCAGTGGGAAGCCGTTTTTGTAGACCAGGGCTACCTTACCGACGAGATGGTGAACACCGATTTTCTTCGCTGGTTTTACACCGCCTGCACCCGTGCCACAAATGAATTGTTCCTGGTAAATTTTAGCGAGAAGTTTTTTATAGGTTCATAGATGATAGTTCATGGTTCATAGCAATGCTGGTCCACTGCTTCCGTATATTGCCATGAACTATCACCCATCAACCATGAACCAATCTACTCCGCCACCGGCAGTTCAATAGTAAAAATACTGCCTTTGCCTACTACGCTGTTAACGATTATTTTGCCGCCGTGGCCGGTGATAATGTCCCTGGCAATGCTGAGGCCAATGCCGGTAGATTGCTCGCCTTTCAGTCCGGTACGGCCCGCGCCGGAGAAACGCTCAAACAGGTTGGGGAGCATTGCCCTTGGGATACCCAAACCATGATCCACCACCTTGATTACGATCTTGTTCTTTACCTTATTCAGCAATATCTCTACCTTATCGGTTTCTTGTGAAAATTTAACGGCGTTGCTTACCAGGTTATCCATCACACGTGGAAATTTCTCGTGGTTAATATTGGCGTAAGCGTTTTTTGCCTCGCTGATGAGTACTACGTTGTGTTTACCGCCCTGCTGAATTTTCCAGGTGTTTACTATGCCCTGCAGCAGGTGGTTTAGTTCGGTGCGCTGGGTATCAAAACCGGCGTTGCCCTCGTTCCGGGCGGCTTCCAGCAGGTCGTCTATAATGGTGCGCGCCTTTACGCAAGATTCGCGCATCATCTTCAGGTTATCGTCTGTATCAGCATCAATATCTTCCATCTGCATCATCATGGCTATTGATTCTACAGCGGCTATGGGGTTACGCAGATCGTGCGCTACGGTGCCTAATACCTGGTTCTTAAAAATGTTGGCCTTTTCAATTACGGTGTTCTTCTCACGAATCTCAATGATCTGCCTGTAATAGCTGGCCTTGTAAGAGAAGAAATAACGTGAGGTTAAATAGAAGCCAGATAATAGTATGGCCGAGATCATTTGGTTATAGGTCATCTCGGTAGCATCCGCCTGCGCGTGAAACAGCAGCAGGGTAAACAATACTTCTATACTGATAATCAGAATGATTGTTTCGTAATACTCAAATACAAACAGCACACTTACAATACTTAAAGCCACCAGGTACAGCGTAAGGGCGTTACTTGGGTCGGCCGTGGCAATAAAGCTGGAATACATGCCGCAAGCGATAATGTACAGCGAAAACATAAAAACAAACAAAGCCATTACGGCAGATGCCCGCTTGGTTGTACGGAAATGCTGAATAAGCAGGTGGCTTACCAAATAAAAGAAGGGCGTAACAATGATGTGGATCCAGTTGGTGGAGCTAAACTCCGGGAAATTCTGCGCCTTGGTTAGGCTGGCCGGGAATACATAATACAGGATGCGGATCACCAGGCTCAGCATCAGGAAGATAAAGCTTGCCGTGCGTACACCCAACAGGTTTTGGTAGGTATAATAGTTACGGTAAGCGTTACTGTATTTTACGGGCAGCTTAGCAAAATAGTGCGTATCCAAGTTGGTTTAAAGTAAGGGTAAGGGCAAAAATATTAAATCGTTGTTAATTTACCGCATATATTGCTGCCAATATGTGTTATGTAAATATCTTATTTTGAAATAAATAGCAAATGATTGGACATTTTGACGTGCGGAAATAAATTTAGATGTCAAATTTTCACAAACGCGTATATGGCAAACGTTTTGATTATACCTTCATACCATGAATTTTAACAACTTTACCATAAAAGCACAGGAGGCCGTACAAAAGGCATCCGAAATAGCAACCGGCAACCAGCAGCAGGCCATTGAAACTGCGCACCTGCTTAAAGGCTTATTACTGGTTGATGAAAATGTTATAACCTACCTGTTAAAAAAACTAAACGTTAACCTAAACAGGTTAAACGATACGCTGGATACGCAGATAGCATCGTTCCCTAAAGTGAGCGGCAGCAATGTGTACCTGTCATCGTCGGTTAATACCGTGCTGCAAAAAGCACAATCCTACCTAAAAGAATTTAAAGACGAATTTGTATCCGTAGAACATTTACTGCTGGGCATTTTAGCCGCAGGTGATAAAACCGCATCGGCATTAAAAGATTTTGGAGTAAACGAAAAGGACCTTAAAAAAGCCATTGTAGAACTGCGCGGCGACAACAAAGTTACCGATCAGAACGCCGAAGCTTCTTACAACGCATTGAATAAATATGCCCGTAACTTAAACGACTATGCGGGTTCCGGCAAGCTGGACCCGGTGATAGGCCGCGACGAGGAGATTCGCCGGGTGATCCAGATCCTGTCGCGCCGTACCAAAAATAACCCTATTTTGGTTGGTGAGCCGGGTGTGGGTAAAACCGCCATTGCCGAAGGTATCGCTTTTAGGATCATCAAAGGCGATGTACCCGAAAGCCTGAAAACCAAAACTGTTTTCTCGCTGGATATGGGGGCATTGATAGCCGGCGCCAAATACAAAGGCGAGTTTGAAGAACGCCTGAAAGCAGTTATTAAAGAAGTTATCCAGAGCGATGGCGAAATAGTGCTGTTTATAGATGAGATCCACACCCTGGTGGGTGCAGGCGGCGGCGAAGGCGCTATGGATGCAGCCAATATATTAAAACCGGCCCTTGCCCGTGGCGAACTGCGGGCCATTGGTGCAACCACGCTGAATGAGTACCAGAAATATGTAGAGAAGGATAAAGCGTTGGAACGCCGTTTCCAAAAGGTGATGGTGGATGAACCGGATACTGCCGATGCTATTTCTATCCTCCGTGGGTTAAAAGAACGCTACGAAGCACACCACAAAGTGCGGATTAAAGATGAAGCTATCATCGCTTCAGTAGAAATGTCGCAACGCTACATATCCGATAGGTTTTTACCCGATAAGGCTATCGATTTGATGGACGAAGCCGCCTCTAAACTTCGGTTGGAGATGGATTCGGTACCGGAAGCGGTAGACGAGCTGGAGCGCCGCATTATGCAGCTGGAGATTGAACGCGAAGCTATTAAACGTGAGAAAGATGACCGTAAGGTAAGCGAGCTAAGCGAGGAGATAGCCAACTTGTCGGCACAGCGCGATTCGTTACGTGCAAAATGGCAGGGTGAAAAAGATATTGTAGATGGCATTAACCAAAAGGTTGAGCAGATAGAAAACTACAAACTGGAAGCCGAGCAGGCAGAACGCGCCGGAGATTACGGTAAAGTAGCCGAACTGCGCTACGGTACCATTGTAGAAGCGCAGGCCGAAGTGGAAAAACTGAAAGCCGCCCTTGAAGAAAATAAAGACGACAGCCGCATGCTGAAAGAGGAAGTTACCGCCGACGATATTGCCGGTGTGGTAAGCCGCTGGACAGGCATCCCGGTGAGTAAGATGATCCAGAGCGAGCGCGAAAAATTGCTTAACCTGGAAGCCGAACTGCACAAACGTGTGGCAGGGCAGGAGGAAGCTATTGAAGCCATTAGCGATGCTATCCGCCGCAGCCGTGCCGGTTTGCAGGATAAACGCAAGCCAATCGGGTCGTTCATATTCTTGGGCACCACAGGTGTTGGTAAAACCGAGCTGGCCAAAGCGCTGGCAGAATACCTGTTTAATGATGAAAATTCGCTGGTGCGGATTGATATGAGCGAGTACCAGGAACGCCACGCTGTATCCAGGCTAATTGGGGCGCCTCCAGGCTACGTAGGTTATGATGAAGGCGGCCAGTTAACAGAAGCCGTTCGCCGTAAACCTTATAGCGTGGTATTACTGGATGAGATTGAGAAAGCGCACCCGGATGTGTTTAACATTCTGCTACAAGTGCTGGATGATGGCCACCTTACCGATAACAAGGGCCGTGTGGTGAACTTTAAGAACACCATCATCATCATGACCTCCAACATCGGCTCTAACCTGATCCAGGAGAACTTTCAGGTTCTGGAAGACAAGAATCGCGACGAGGTGATTGCTAAAACCAAGAACGACCTGTTCAACGTTTTACGTGCCACCATCCGCCCCGAGTTTTTAAACCGGATAGACGAGATCATTATGTTTACCCCGCTCAGCAGGGACGAGATAACCGATATTGTAAGGCTGCAATTCAGGCAACTGCAGGGCACTTTAGCCGAGTTGGGTATCAGTATAGAAGCTTCTGAAGAAGCCCTGGACTGGCTGGCACAGCTGGGTTACGACCCGCAGTTTGGTGCAAGGCCGCTGAAAAGGGTGATCCAGAAAAAGATAATGAACGAACTGTCTAAACAGATCCTGGCCGGTACGGTAGATCGCGACAGCAAGATAAAACTGGATATGTTTGATAACAACTTTGTGTTTATGAATGCGTGAGGTTGATGTTGTGATTGATAAGTGAGCGTGATTAGTGAGTAACGCAAAGTTCAAATAATAGTTCAGCATAAGAGCTGCCCCAAAAGGGCGGCTCTTTTTTGTTGCGGGATTAAATTAAACGGTTATATTTAACCATGAAGAATTGTTATCTGTTGCTGAGCTTTTTTATGTTAACTCTTTGTGTAAGCAGTTCTTTTGCTCAAGCAGGAAAAGCTAAACTTACTATTGAGGACAGGAAGAACTATATTCTTACTATTGATAAATGGCAAATAAAAAAGCCTTATGATACTACCCTGATTGCAAGTAAAGAAAAGTTCTCATTTACGAAGATACCTGTACGGCTTACCAATAATTCTAAAGATACATTAAGGTATATAACGATGTCGTGTTCCTGGGAAGATATATATACAAGTAATACAAAAAGAATAATTATACTTTCTGGTCCCTGTGACAAGAACATCCCTACTATAGCCATTTTACCGCCTCATCAGTCCAAAAATGTATATCTCCCGGTTATTTTTAAAAAATCAGATACATCTGTAAAAGTCTTTAAAATTGGTATTAATTTACAAAAGCAAGATAAATTGGGGAATTACAATTCAGTTGATTTAGATTCTAATATCAAAAATCTTATCTGGTCGAATGAAGTGCATATCCCTTAAGTGTTTACTAATATCTATTATTTCTTATTAAAAAAGTAGATAGTTTATCAAAAGATTCCGTAAGTATTTACTTAAGTTTAATGTAAGTGTACACCGTTGTAATTTCAGTTACATACGGAGTACTTATACCCTCAATAACCTGGGTGGATGTTTTTACAGATTTTACCGGGTAGCCCTCATCGTCATAAGTATTTGCATAAACACTTGTAGTTATTTTGCCTGCTGTAGTCTCTATCTCTTTTAACAGGTCATTTTTATTATTAAATGCTATGGATGTAGTTAATCCCCAACTATCGGTATTATACAGGAATGGGTTTTTCTTATTACCAAATTCCGCCACATAAGTAGAAAGTATCTCGCCATTATACGTTGATGTGGTTTTTACCCTGTTTTGATTTTGATATTCAAACTTAGAAGTGCTGCCGGGCATAGTGCCTTCTAAATTATAAAATGTTCCTTCGGTTGTGTAAGTTCCGTTGGTTTTTACTTTTACGGTATAGCTGTTGTTAGGGTTACCAAGGCTTTCTGCATGCAGTATTAATGTTGGTTCTCCATTTACGTAAGTGAAATCACGATAATAGGTTGACGTAGGTTGCGATGCGCTCTCTCTTTTTAATGTACCATCTGTATTATAAGTATAGATATAATCAACTTTGCCAATGTTGGAGCTGAATATTAAATGCGCATCTGTCAGTTGGTTTTTATCATTATAGTTATAGGTAGTTGTGGAAGTGCTTGTGCTGCTGGTAACAACCGTTTTAGCTACCAATTTACCCTCCTTGGCAGGCAGAGTTGGATCCGGGCTTGAATTATCTTTTTTGCATGAGCTAACAGAAAGTGCTATTAATGCTGCGAGTAAGAGTTTTTTCATTTATGAGTGATAAGGGTGTGTACTTTACACTAAAGTAATTTTTTTAAGGCGAATACAGCTGCTATTTGATAGGTAAGGGATTTTAAGACTGATTTACAGGTTGATAAAAATAACTCTATTAGCTAATGCCTCATTTAAAACAACAGGCACGCTTTTTGGGTTATCAGGATATAAGCAATTATCACAACCGAAAAACATACAACCATGAAAAATTTTGAAACCTTAGTGGATGCCACTAACGACTTAACAAAAAGAGGATACGAAGCCAACCTGAGCCTGGAAGGCGACACCATAGATGATAAATCAAAAGATATCCACATGACTGCCGAGGACTTTGAGATAGACGAGTTCTATCGCTTCGAGGGACAAAGCAACCCATCGGATATGTCTATCGTTTACGCCATCAGTTCAGAAAAATATCATTTAAAGGGTATCCTGATCAACGCTTACGGCACCTATGCAAACGATAGCTCATCAGCTATACAAGCCAAACTGCACCACAACCAGGTAAGCACAACCCTCCACGGCAGCGACAGGCCGACGGAGTAGTAATTAAAGTTTAAAGTCAAAAGTTAGAAGTGAAAAGTAGCTTCGTTGCGAAGTTTGATTTTTTAATTTTAACTTTTGACTTTTTAATTTCACCTCAACTTCGCCAATAACTTCCTCCCTCTGGATTGTATGGCAGGGCCGCCGGTTCGCATCAGAAACGCCATTTGGTTGGCCAGTTCTTCGGCGATCCATTCATAGCGGTCGCTCAGGTTAAAAAGGGTATCCGCTGCAAAAATCTTCACTGCTACCTTTACTTTCGGGGTTATTATCCAATCAAAAAACTGTTCAACGGTATCCTCCAGGTCTGTTTTTTCTAAAGTTTGTCGCGCGGTTTCCGGTGCGTTGGGCATGGTCATGTGCAGCATAATGCGGGCGTAATGGCGCTTACAGCTTTCGTTGTCCACCTCCCTAATGCGCGAAAGCAGGTAAGGGAGATAAACGGCATAATGCTCCAGATTACTCAGCATTATTGTATCCAGCAGCCACATAGCGCGGAAACCAAGCGTTTTATCGGGATGAAAGGTAAGGTCTATCAGTTGTTCAATATCAAAATCCTGCTCTTTTAAAATAACCGCCAACCGATCTATAAACCCCTTGTTGCGGTCGGTTATTAATTTTTCAATTAATTGGTCTTGAGTGAGCATTCGTTTGTATGAATTATAAATTTATAAAAACTTTTACTTGACCGAACTACTTTTTATTAAAGTATTAAAATAGAATGTTATGCCGGTAAAACATAAAGCTAAAAAGGGAACTAAAAAATGGTCGGCCAGGGTGACTGAAACCAGCGACGCGCTCGACTTAAAGAAGATATATTCAAATCCAAAGATCCGGGCAAGATAGCCGAGTCGCTAAAAGAATCTGCACACGAAAGCCACAGGAGGAAGGGTTCGGAGTTTCAAAGCGCCATGTCTATGCTTAACTTCTATATCAATCGTGCCGGGAAAAACCTCACCAAAACCCAAAAGCAGCCGCTGGAAAAAGCTAAAAACCGTTTACGTAAACTTTATGGTAAAGAGATAAAGTAACTGATGGTTACGTTGTTGCTTATAGTTGAGGGTATTTAAAGTGTAAATGTATCTCAGGATTATTGATCATAAGCGTAAATCAATTACAGGACGACACAGCTTATTAGGTGTTCAAAAGTGTTCAACATGTTCAAAAGTGTTCACCCAAATAAAAATGAACACCTGGTGAACATGGATACGGTGCCCTTAAAGTAACAGTTGCATGCATTTATACGCTGTACATATTAGCTAACTTGGGCATCATTACAACTTAGCGGAAACAACTTTTACATGGTTTCCACATTATAAGTCCTCAAAAATTATACATTTGTCGCGTTAAATATCTGTTATTACATGGTTAAATTCAACCGATTTACACTGGATAATGGCCTCCGCGTTATTGTTCACGAAGATAGTACCACCCCGATGGCCGTGCTCAACATCCTGTATGATGTAGGCGCGCGCGATGAAAACCCCGAGCAAACCGGCTTTGCCCACTTGTTTGAGCACCTGATGTTCGGTGGCTCGGTAAACATCCCCAATTACGATGGCCCACTGCAACGGGTAGGCGGCGAAAACAACGCCTTCACTAGCAATGATATCACCAACTATTACATCACCCTGCCATCGGCCAATTTAGAAACTGCCTTCTGGCTCGAAAGCGACCGTATGCTGAGCCTTGCATTCAGCGAGAAAAGCCTTGAAGTGCAGCGCAACGTAGTGATAGAAGAGTTTAAGCAACGCTACCTTAACCAGCCCTACGGTGATGTGTGGCTAAAATTGCGCCCGCTGGTTTACAAGCAGCACCCATACCGTTGGGCAACAATTGGCGAAACCATTAAGCATATAGAAGATGCTAAGATAGAGGATGTAAAAGCTTTCTTTAAAAAGCACTACAATCCGCAAAATGCCATTATGGTAGTTGGCGGCGATGTTAAAACTGAGGATATAAAAGTACTGGCCGAAAAATGGTTCGGGCCGATCCCGGCAGGTGAGAAGTATAACCGCAACCTGCCCCAGGAAGAACCACAGCAGGAAGAACGCCGTGAAACGGTAACCGCCAAAGTACCGCTGAACGATGTATACATTGCATTCCAGATGGAAAGCAGGGCCGATGATGGCTATTACGCGGTAGAACTGATGTCGGATATTCTTTCGCGCGGAAACTCATCGCGTTTGTATAAGAGCCTCATCAAAGATAAGCAGCTGTTCAGCGAGGTGCATGCTTATATCACCGGCAGCCTGGATAAGGGGATGTTTGTATTAGAGGGCAAACCACTGGAGAATGTAACTATAGAGCAGGCAGAAGCCGCCCTTTGGCAGGAAGTAGAAAACCTGAAGAACGAAGAGGTGCCGGCAGATGAACTTACGAAGGTGAAAAACAAAACAGAATCTACCATGGTGTTCTCGGAGATGTCGCTTTTAGATAAGGCGATGAACCTGGCGTACTACGAGTTGATGGGCGATGCCGAAGATTTTAACCACGAAACCGCTAAATTTTTGGCGGTAACCCCGGCACAGATAAAAGAACAGGCGAATAAGATCTTCAGGAAAGATAATTCATCAACGTTGATTTACCTGGCGGAGAAAGTGGAGATGTCTGAATCAGAATTAACAGAATTAGAGAATTAACTGAATTATATATAAACAGATAGGATTCTGAAAATTCTTGAATCCTGTAAATTCTGATCAACATGTTAAACAGACAAGACCCCCCCGCCTTTAACGGGGTAGAAAATATAAAACTGATAAAGCCGGAGCATAAAAAACTGGCTAACGGATGCAACGTTTACTCCTTCAACTCCGGCGGGCAGGACCTGGTGAGGATTGAATGGATCTTCAATAACTTGCGTTTCGATCCAAAGAAACCGCTGCTTAACGTTGCCACCAACACTATGCTTACCGATGGTACCGGCAAAATGAACGCCGCGCAGATAGCCGATCATATCGACTTTTACGGTGCGTTTTTGCAGGTAGATTACAGTTACGATGTATCAAACATTACCCTGTATACGCTAACCAAACACTTGGGGCAAACCCTGCCGGTGATCAAAGATATCATCACCAATTCTATCTTCCCGGAGAAAGAGCTGGAAACTTATGTGCGTAACCAGCAGCAAAAACTGCAGGTAAGCCTGCAAAAGAATGATTTTGTAGCCCGCCGCATTTTCAACAAAGCACTTAATGGCGAAACCATTTACGGATTAAGCGCCGAGCCTGAAGACTTTAAGAGCCTTACCCGCGAAGACCTGCTTACGCATTTTAAACAGATGTACCAGCCGGGTAACTGCACCATGATAATTGCAGGTAAAACTGAGCAACAAGACTTTGATCTGCTGACCGATACATTCGAAACCGGCTGGGATAACCTGGCACAGCCTACGGATATATCTCAACCACAGGTAGAGCCAGCCGCAGAAAAATTCTATTATACCGAAAAAGCGGGTGCCTTGCAATCAGCCATCCGCATAGGTACGCCGTTTGTGAACCGTACCCACCCGGATTTCCCGGCCCTGCAGGTGCTGAATACCGTTTTGGGCGGCTATTTCGGCTCAAGGCTGATGACTAATATCCGCGAGGACAAGGGTTATACCTACGGCATTGGTTCGGGCATGACGTCGTTTAAGCAAAGCGGCACTTTCTTCATCGCTTCGGAAGTAGGGGCGGATGTTTGCAGATCTGCCGTGAGCGAGATTGAAAAAGAAGTTAACCTGCTGAAAGAAGAGCTGATCCCGGTGGAAGAGCTGTCGCTGGTACGAAATTACATGCTGGGTTCGTTGCTGGGCAGCCTGGAGAATGTTTTTTCGCATGCCGATAAGTTCAAGAACCTGTATTTTGCAGGGTTAGATTACGATTATTACGAACGTTATACCGAAACGGTAAAAAGCATCACCCCGCCCAAACTAAAAGAACTGGCCAAACAGTACTGGGATTTCGACCAGTTCTATAAAACCATCGTAGGGAAATATTAGGGGATTTCGGATTTGGGATGTTCGATTTCGGATTTATGCATGCTGTTTAGACGGTTGATGTTATGTTTCCGCAAATCCGAAATCGAACATCCGAATTTTGCAATAATCAATTTATTGTCAGGATTGCAGAAATCCGAAATCTTAATTCCGAAATCCGAAATATAAATCTATCTTTGCCCGGCAAATAATAACTCCAAAATAATTATTTGCTATGCAGTTAGACCCATCTAAATTTGTTGCCGAAGGATTAACTTACGACGACGTTTTACTACTCCCCGCTTATTCTGAAGTATTACCGCGCGAAGTTAACACGAGTACTTTTTTAACAAAGAACATCCGTTTAAACATCCCGATCATTTCGGCAGCAATGGACACCGTTACCGAGGCTGGCTTGGCTATTGCCATTGCACAGGCCGGTGGCATTGGTATGCTGCACAAAAACATGACCATACAGGCGCAGGCCGACGAGGTACGCAAGGTTAAGCGTTCTGAAAGTGGTATGATCCAAGACCCGGTTACCCTGATGGAAGATGCCCTTTTAGCCGATGCCTTTAACATTATGCGCGAATATCGCATTGGTGGCATCCCGGTTATTGACGCCGAACACAAACTGAAAGGCATCATCACCAACCGCGATCTTCGTTTCCAAAAGGATATGACCGTACCGGTTAGCGAGATCATGACCAAAACAAATTTAATAATTGCACCGGAAGGCACCACTTTAACAGAAGCTGCCGCTATACTGCAAGGCAACAAAATTGAAAAATTGCCGGTTGTAAACGAAGCGGGTATATTGGTTGGCCTCATCACTTATAAAGACATTCAAAAAGTCAAGAATTTCCCTAATGCCTGTAAAGACCAGTACGGCCGCCTGCGTGTAGGTGCCGCTGTTGGTGTTGCAGCTGATAATATCGACCGTGTTTCAGCCCTGTATAACGCAGGTGTAGACGTTGTAACGGTTGATACCGCACACGGACACTCTAAAGGTGTTATTGAAATGGTTAAAGCCGTTAAAGCGCTATATCCCGACCTGCAGGTTATTGCAGGTAATATAGCCACTGCCGATGCTGCCATTGCTCTTGCCGATGCAGGTGCCGATGCGGTTAAGGTGGGTATTGGTCCGGGTTCTATTTGTACTACCCGTATTATAGCCGGAGTAGGTGTACCGCAGTTATATGCCGTTTACGAATGTGCCAAAGCTTTAGAAGGCCGTGGTATCCCGGTTATTGCCGATGGTGGTATTAAACAAACCGGTGATATTGTTAAAGCCATTGCAGCGGGTGCCAGCTCAATTATGGCAGGTTCGTTGTTTGCAGGTGTGGAAGAGTCGCCGGGTGAAACCATCATCTACGAAGGCCGTAAATTTAAATCATACCGTGGTATGGGCTCCGTAGAGGCCATGGCAAAAGGTTCTAAAGACCGTTACTTTCAGGATGAAACCGATGTGGTAACCAAATTGGTTCCCGAAGGTATTGTGGGCCGTGTACCGTTCAAAGGCAATATGGCCGAGGTGATCTTTCAGTACATTGGTGGTTTGCGTGCAGGTATGCACTATTGCGGCGCAGCTGATATAGAAGACCTGCAGCGTGCTAAATTTGTACGTATTACCGCAGCCGGTATGCGCGAGAGCCATCCGCATGATATCACTATCACCAAGGAAGCGCCTAACTATACAAGGTAATCATTCAAATCCATAGCAACAAAAGAGGGGTACAGAAATGTGCCCCTCTTTTGTTATTTGATGACCGCTTTTAGGTGTTAAGATCTTAATGTTTTATTCAGAATGGCATCAATCGTTATTTATTTACCGAGGATAATTTAGGTAGTAAACTTTCTGAGGTGATGATTTTGATAGCCTGTTCGTAAGTAAAGCCTTCTTTAACCAGCGCATCAAAGTATCGTTTGTTCAGTTTGGCAACTTCGGTTATTTTGCCGGGTGTTTTGTAGTAATCAAGTTGGGCATCCATCATAGATTTTGCAAGGTTGCTAAACACCGGGCCCATGGCACCCATAGCATTCATAATTTCGTTACCGCCGTTTGTTGCCGGATTTAAACTCGCTATCCCATTTTCGGTAACAGATAAATTCATTGGGGTGGTAATAGTTTGGGTAATGCTTTCATCCGCAGGGTGCGATTGTGTAAGACTTATGTTGTAAAAATTGTAATAAGTAATACCGTCGTTGCGTTGGCCTGCACGTTCAATAATATCAATCGTTTTTGTGTTTGCCGGTATCTTTTTAAAGTAAACCTTAAATTGGAGCTTGTCGCCCGCTTTGGCAAAAACGTGGTTCTTTTGTGGGGCTGTGGGTATATTCTCAGATTTTATGTATTCATAGTGTTTATTGTCAGCATCTGTTTGAATAAAAATTTCCTTGTTCAAAACCGTCCACGCGCTGTCTCTACTGGCTGTTTCTTCAAAAGTTACAATTGTATATTGCTTATCGGTTTCTATTTTGGTGATGGTGCTTGCCAGGTCATCACGGGTTTCTATCTGTGGGTTGATAATGTTTTGTGCGAGCGATGCCAGGCAAAGCGGAGAGAGCAATGCAATCAATAGGAATGTTTTTTTCATAATAGGCTTTGGTGTAATTGGTTTTGATAAATGTATATCGCCTGCAATATACAGCAAATGGACAATGCGCTAAAAGTGATGGATAATATAATTATGATGGCATATTGATTTGTGAAGGTTTAAGCCGTTAGCTTATATTTGCCGCCATGAGATCCATTTGTGTATTCTGCGGCGCCAATTACAACGGCGACCCTGTTTTAAAGCAAGCTATTGAACAATTGGCCGAAATTATGGTAAGCCGAGATATTACTCTTGTTTATGGCGGGGGCAAAGTAGGCGTAATGGGGATACTGGCTGATGCTGTGATGGGCCGTGGCGGTAAGGTGATTGGTATTATTCCGCAGTTTTTAATGGATAAAGAGGTTGGCCATACCGGCATAACCGAATTGCGTGTTGTTGAAAATATGCACCAGCGCAAACAATTAATGAACGACCTGTGCGATGCCATTATTATGCTGCCAGGCGGTTTAGGTACGCTGGAAGAATTTTTTGAGGTACTTACCTGGCTGCAACTGGGCCTTCACAACCATCCAGTAGGCGTATTAAATATCAATGGTTTTTACGATAATTTACTGATGCAGATGGATGTTATGGTAGAACAACGCTACCTTAAACCTGCAAACCGTAAACTGGTACTAACATCTGCCGACCCAATAGAGTTAGTGAATCTGATGGATACCATCGAAATAAAACCCGATGAAGTTTGGTTCAGGGATAAAAAACTGACTTAGGGTAGCTTACCTGTCTGCCGGCTCGGTTCTGATGTACATACGGATCCGGTGTGTGGGCAAAATGCTTACGATGCCGTTCGTTTCCTGCTTGTTGGAGAGTGCTATGTACATTTCCAGGCTAACGCCGTTTTTAACAAAATAATCTTTTTGCCGGAATTTTCCGGCTTCGATAAGTGCAAGGTCATTCATGGATCCACTTGTCTCGGGCTCGCCAAAAAATGTTGTTGCTTGTTGTTTAAGCGTTGTATATTTATCAATATAAGGCTTTAGTTTTTCTAATGGCTGCTTTACTGCCTGCCTGTCTTTGGTAAAATTGCTTTCGTCCCATTCGTACAGCACATAGTTTATGGTAGAATCTTTTGTGTTGGGGAAGTAGTACACTAACAGATCGGGCAGTAGTTTTTCTGTCCGGCGGAATATTAGCGGCTGCCCGATGCCCGGTACATCCAGATACTGGCTGGCAGGCTTAACGGATACGCTTTTGGCTGCTTTTTCATAACCTTGCACGTATTCCAGGTCTTTCCCTTTAATATCAAAAATGTATTGCGCAAAGCTTTGCGAGTGCATAGCCGCAATAAAAAACAGCAGGATCAGTATTTTCTTCATATCGTAAATTGTAGCAAAGGACTGTAAAATATTACGCATTTTGCTCAGGCTCCTGTAAAAAATGCACTGTGCACGCTGTGTTAATAAAGCCACGGTACGCTGTTCTGTCTGCGGTAAAATAATAAAGTAAATCCTCATTTATTTTCCTAAAATTACATAACCTATTATAAACACTTATGGATTTGGAATTCAATAAGAATGAGGATGTTAACAAACAACTCGTTTACGAATTTAACACCAGGCTTAAAAAAATCTTTCTGGGCGGTGGCGAAAAAGCCGCGGCTAAACAAAAGGAAAAAGGCAAAATGCTTGCCCGCGAACGCGTTGCTTACCTGCTGGACGATGATAAACCCTGGCTGGAAATTGGCGCCTTTACCGCCGATGGCATGTATGCCGAACATGGCGGCTGCCCAAGCGGCGGCGTGGTTTGCGGCATAGGCTATGTAAGCGGCAGGCAATGTGTGGTGGTTGCTAACGATGCTACCGTAAAGGCGGGTGCCTGGTTCCCTATAACAGCTAAAAAAAATCTGCGCGCGCAGGAAATTGCTATGGAGAACCGTTTGCCGATTATTTATTTGGTGGATTCTGCGGGTGTTTATTTACCCTTACAGGACGAGATCTTCCCTGATAAGGAACATTTTGGCCGTATTTTTAGAAACAATGCGCA
>Ga0247812_10000244_pt1 | contig 49621 bp, 67 predicted proteins | sample UWRJL149409B1_FD_178011 | JGI IMG/M metagenome (GOLD analysis project Ga0247812, IMG submission 178011) | Plant litter microbial communities from Arlington Agricultural Research Station in Wisconsin, United States - UWRJ-L149-409B-1 | ecosystem: Environmental > Terrestrial > Plant litter >...
AGGAGTTGTCTACGTGCTCTATCTCCAGTTTCCGCAGCGGCTCGGCCTTCAACTCCTGCCAGCGCTTGAGGTTATCCGCGTTCGGCTCCAGGGCCAGCAGCCGCTCCAGTGCATCGGCGGGGCAGGCAGCCGCGTAGGCCCGCTCTATCTTATGGCACCCTTCTAGCTCCATCCGGGCCTCAGTTTCTGTGGGCTCGCCGTCCATCCAAACGCTAGGCGAGAACTCGTTGCGCCAAATGCGGTGGGCTATAGCTTGCATAGCGATTCCTCCAGTAGTTCGTTGGCTTGCGTCCACAGCGCCGGGTGCGAACAGTCGCGCAGCACCTCCAGCAGTGCGGCTTTCTCTTTCAGGTACACCCGTGCGAACTCCGGGTCCCGGTCCACGATACTGCGGGTATTGCTTATCAGGTCCGCCAGCTTCACCGACTTGGCGTACGGGTTTGCTCCTGCTAGTCGCTCACAGCTCAGCCGTTTGCGAGTGGCGCGGTTTCCCTCCTCGGAGTCGGTCAGTTGCTCCACCAGGCGCAACACCACCGGCCCGAACACGGTTAACAGGTCCTGCGGCTGCACCTGGGTGTCCTCCAGCACGTCATGCAGCCAGGCAGCCGCTAACGCCTGAGGCAGGTCCATTCCTGCCGCCTGGAGGATCTGCACCACCTCTGCCGGGTGCACAATGTACGGCTCGCCCGTGTACTTGCGGACTTGGCCCACGGCCCCGTGCGCCGCACTGGCGTAAATCTGCGCCTTGTAAACCAAACTGCTCATTGATTCAGCTCCTTGACCTTGTCGAGGCAGGCGTTCCAACCATCGGAAAAGCGTGTGTAGTCGAAATCCTTCCGCGGGCCAGTCATGCGCTCAGGAAGCACCACCGCTACCAGCGTGGATAACTTGGACAGCGCATCGGTGACATTCGCGAAGCCCATGTCGCGAGCCTTCTGCCAAACCTCGTCATAAAGCTCTGCCCGGTACTTGTCGCTGGTTGTGCCTTCATCGACCGATACCGGCGCGGGCGGCGAGGTGAACTGCTTGAATGCAACCCACAGACCCTGCACATACTCGTTTGCGTAGCCTTCGCGGTCGTCGCCTCGTTCAAGCCAGTGACCATCTAGAAAACCCAGAACCGGATGCTCGGTCGCCAGGACCCATTTCTGAAACCGTTCGCGCGGTCCTTCCAGTTGCCGCTCGACGACCGGCCCCGCTTCCTGAGCGAGAACGGCGCGGAGTTCTTCGGCAATCGGAGTATTCGATTCGCCAATGTCATCGGCACGCAATGCCAGATATTCGACTGCATTCAGCGTTAACTGAGCCAGCTCCCGCGACATGGTTGCGGTTTTATCGTTGGTCATGGCTTTAGCCATCGCATCGTATTCCGCCTTGCCGCCTTCGATCGGGGCTCCGGTTACCCGATCCTCGATCATCTTCCAGACTGGCTCGTACTCAGGCCAATCAGACTCAATCACCACAGCTTCGACAGTAGGAATGCCTTCGCCATGGATGCAGTTCTTCAGAAACCCTGTTTGTGCGTCGGTTAATTGGTTGTGCTTGATTACGGTGTAGCGTACTTCACGCTTAAATTCGCTCATGACTTGGCCTCTTCGGGTTTGGTGAGGGCGGCGTCGACCTTTGACCATAGTGCACGCGGTCGAAATGATCGAGCTCCTGGCAGCTCGACAACCTCGCGTAACAATTCAACCAGTTCCGCATTCCGCCGCTCGGCGTCCGCAAGGCGCTGCTGCAAAAGATCGGCCTCTTCTGCAAATGAGAGCGAGCCTTCCTCCGCGAACTTCAAGTTCATAACTACGGCCGCCAGCTCTTCCCGCAAAGCAGCCAGCTCAGGCTGATCCGGCGCCAGGCGAAGCACCTCGACCGCCGTACCTTTGAGCCCTTCAAACTTAAATACGTCGCGCAGTTGCTGCTCATGCTCAGCCCACCACGCCGCTACGCTCGCCCATTCAATCGTTCTTGCCTTGCTCATAGGACCGCCTTAACCACAATGAAAAGTGAGAACGCCAGCACGCCTGCCGATACCGTCATAACCATGGCGTAGAACGACAGCTTCCGATTTTGAACCCGCGACCATTCCACCGTAGCCTGCAGCGCGTTGCGCTCGCCCGCGACCTGGTCGAAGTCCTCAGCCTTGACGAACTGCTGGGCACCCAGCCCGAACTCCCGGTGCGCGACCGTGCCGACCTTGGCCATCTGCTGCCCTAAACGAAAATACCGAGTAACCATTTCACCACCTATTGAATTTAACCGGGGAATAGCCCCCATGGTCTCCTAGCATGTAGAACAGCTCGCCCTCAGCTATCCGCCAAGGGTAGACCCAGTCGATGTACCCCCGGAACAGAATCGCCGTTTTCACCGTTAGAACTCCTCTGAAAGTGCGCCCAGTATGCGCCCGCCTTTTATAGCTGTCAAATAAAAAGCGGCCCCGAAGGACCGCCCGTTTCATTGCGTCTTAACGCACCATTTTGTAACGCCGCCCTTGCCCCGCGTCTCGCTCGCCGTGAAGTACATTCCGTCGATCTTGCGGCCCTTCATCCGGCGCAGCCAGTACCCGAACTGCGCGGGGTCCTGCCGGCCTTTGTAGGTGGTGATAGACCCGTAGACCTCCTGCCACTCCGCGGCCACCTCGCCCTCGAACGGAGAGGATGCCAGGTCGCGAAGCAGCATAGGCTCAGCACCGAACCTCTCGGACCAGACGTGCAGCATCCGGCGCAGTTGCATGGTCTCGCCGTCCTCTGCCTGCGCAGCGCGGATGGTGGCCATCGGATCCGCATAGCCCAGCCACAGCGTGCAGTTGCGCACCAGGCGCGACCACTCCTCGAACGACGCCAGGCCCTCCTTGCTCATCAGCGGCGAGCCGGCCGCCCGGTAGCTAGTCAGCAGGTCCAGCAGGTCCGCCCGGTAGTTCGCCAGGTTTTCCCGAATCACCGTCCGGGGGTCGAAGCCGTGCATGCGGGACTCGGGGTTCTCCGGGCTGTCCAGGATGATCGACATTACCCGTCGCACCACGTCGCCCTGCAGACCTACGTTGTTGCCGTTGAGCACCCACAGTGCCCGGTTGCTGACAGACACCAGTTTCATTCCGCCCAGGCCCCGGGCCCGGTAGCTCTCACTGGTCATCGCCGAGCAGAACGTGGCGTTCGGCTTGAGCACTGACATGACGTTGTCGAACAGCACACCGCGCGGGCCTTCCAGCAGCATGGAAATAAGGGTTTTCCCCTGCTCCGCCGGGTCGTCCGGCAAGGTCAGCGGCGCCGGGGAACCGGTGGCGGCGATCATGAGCGCCTCAGACAGCAGCGTTTTACCAGTGCCGTGCACCTGGGCGTTCACCAAGAACGCCGGAGCCGTCGGCAACGATGGGCGGCATACCGCGGTCAGCAGCGCGGCTACCATCGTGCCCCGGGCCGCGTCGTCGGCAAACGGGAACTCTGCGAACGGTGCCCACACCCGAGCTTTGCACGCGTCCAGCTCCGCTCCTACAAGGGCCCGCGGCTCGCGCACCGGCTCGGATAGCAGGTACAGGCCGGTTTCCCGGTCCAGGCCCACCTCGGTGATAACCGACCCGTCTGCCCGCGCTGTCGGCATTGGCACGGCCGCTTTAACCTGGCGCACGCCCGGGAACTCGCCGTTACCGAGGAGCCGGCGCACCAGCGACTCAGGACACTTGGCTGCAGCGCCCTTGCCGCCCTTGGTCAGTTGCAGGTGCGTCTCGAGCAGATGCGACAGGCTGTGCACGTCGTGGTCGAGGATCCGGCCGTCGGAGGTCACCCGCACCAGCAGGCCGTCCCGCTCGAACAGGCCTGGCAGGTGCTGGAACATCCCCAGGCACACCCGGAACGCGTGCACCAGGACACCGTCGTCTACCGATACTGTGGGCTGATCCTGCATTACTGCAGCTTGCTCAGGCGTGCGAGGCCGCACGGTGTACCAGGTCGTGCGGTACGCGCAGTTGTAGGCGATGGCAGAACGGTCGACCGTACGGCCGCCGAGCAGCAGTATCTCGGCCACCCGCTCGCAGTTGCCGCCGGTGCGCCAGCACAGGTCGTCCACCACGTCGGCACCGTTCTGCCAGCGCGTAGCGAACCCACGGTGGTTGTCGGTCAGCATGTCGCCCAGCAGCTCGGCGGCGGTGTCGTCACCCTGGAAGTTTGCCACCGGTGCGGTAGTCCACTCGACGGTCGATGCCTCGGGGCTGGAGAGGGCGAACGGTTCCCCAGCACCGGCGAACGCTGCGGCCGGGCACACCTGGTTCTGTTCGGCGGTTAGGCCAGCGTCGTGCAGCAGCGAGCCGAGCGTGCGCGCGTTGGTGGCGTCCGAGTTCCAGGTTTCCCACTTGTCCGCAAAGGCGCCGTCGTCGTGCCGCGCGTCACCGGCGGACCACGCGCGGCAGAGTTCGAAGCCCAGGCCCTCGGCGCCCTCGGTCGTGTCCTCCCAGTGCTTCACCGACGCGATGGCGCCCACCCACTGGTGGTAATCGCAGTCCGGTGGAATGACGGCCAGGGCCTGCTCGATGCGGGAGGAGTCGGCGAGCGACCCGGTGTGGCCGCCTGCAGGACGCACGGCCGCGTGCTTGACCAGAAATCCCGGGATTGGTGCGGGCGCCGCGTCGTGCCCATTGGCCCACTCATAGCGGCCACCGTTCGGATGCAGGCTTGGCGGCAGCACCGCATAGCCGTTGTACTTGCCGTCGATGCCGGTGGCCGGCGCACCGCTGTAGCGGATACCTGGAGTGTTCGGCGCCACCAGGTAGTCGTGGTAGCCACCACCAGGGCTGCGCACCCGCAGGGGCGACTCGACAGGGGGCAGAGTGGCCAGTGACTCCAGGCCGCCGTTACGCGGGTCCACGTCCCACACGTACAGACCGCCGCACGAGGCCGACGGTTTGCAGGCGATGTTGGCCTCAGGGTTCGCGGTCCACCAGGCGTCTACGGTGGCCAGGTCGGTCGTAGCCTCGCTGCTCCCGTTGGAGCCGGCGAACGGGGATTTTGTGCCGGGGACGAGCGGGAACACAGCAAAGCCACGGGAGGCGTAATAGCGGGCCCACTGGTGAAGGGAGCTCATAACGAAACCCGCTCGTGCAACATCATTGCGTAGTTACCGACGGACGCGTAGTCGCGCGCCGCGGCGGACCGGGCCAGCAGGTCGTGCAGTTCGTCCACCGGTGCCGATTCCCACCCGTGCTTCCCGTCCACGCGGCCCTTGGCCATCTTGTCGCGCATGGCGGCGGTGAACCGGGTAATAGCGGCGTCGTCAGCAGTCACCGCGCAGCCGGTGGACACCAGGACGGCCTGCAGGTCGAATCGCAGGAGGTCACCGAGACGGTGGTGGGGGATAGAGCCCTGTGCGGCTAGGCGTTGAACGTGTCGGACGGTTAGGCCCATGATTTCAGCAAGTTGCTTAGCGTTGATAAAGGTCACGTTGCGTCCTCTGCGTCATTTTGCGACATGCTACAGACATAAAAAACCCGGCGCAATGGCCGGGCGGATTAATTGTCAGGCCCAGTGGAACGAATCCCATGGTTGCCCGGTCCTTGCCCGTTTTAGGTGGCAGTCGAAGTAGAAACGCAAGTCCGTTCGAGTAGCCCAACCCGGCCGAAAAGGCTGGTAGCTCGCTCTCCTCGACCGAACCCTGGCGGCGGCCTGCTGCCACAGCGCACGGCTCGCTCGGTCCATCTTGCTGAGCATCAAGGATGCACCTCATAGTCGTCTAGGATTTTCTCGTGGGTTTTCCAGTGGCTGCGGCCCTCCCACAGAGGCACCAGGTACGCCGCCGACCGACCACCCATCATGCGCCCGGACACTTGGTGAATGCGGAACCACTGGCCGTCCTTCTTGCGCTTGAGTAGCCGCCGCCCGAGGTTCATCACCCGGGCCAGTAGCTCCTCCCCTGCGTCCCGTTCGCGAACTCGGCGAATAGCCATTTCAATGCCAGCCCCGAAGGTGGCATGTATGACAGACTGCTTCCGCCCGGCTGCCCGCATTGCCAGGGCCTCGGCCACCATTTCATCGGTGTATTTCGTTGTGTTGACCATTAGCTAAAAGTCCCCTTCTGCCCCGGCTCGAGCGGCCACGGCTGTTCCTGTTTGCAGCCCGTGCAAAGCTTAGTGTTCGTGCTGTGCATCGGCACCAGCAGTTCACCCTCGCAGCACTTGGACGGCTTGCAGTTGTAGCCGTACTCGTCCCAGGTTTTCGGCCGGGCCGTGGCTACCGGCTGCATGCTTACCAGGTAGAGGGCCGTCAGCAACCCCGCCCCCATCATGCTCAGCACGGCGGCGTGAATAAACAAGCCTTCATAGGCCACCATCGCGGAGCTGACCGCACACCCGAACACGCACAACGCTAGATAAAGTTTCACAGGACCCGCTCCTTTTTATGCTTGCAGTGTTGGCATTTCCATTGGTGGCGGACCAGCACCATCGGTTTCATATGGCACCGCGGCGGTGGCGGGGCGTCCGTCGCCCCTATCAGTTCGCACGTCTGGTCGAACATCTGCCAGGCGACGGCCAGCACCTTGTCGTCGCTCAGGGTGGTCGCCAGCTTGCGCAGGTTCGGCCGGTGCTCATAGGGTGCACTGTCCCGCATGCTCCGGGCGGTCTGCCGGATAGCGTCCGCAGTCCCGTGGATCCGAAGAGTCAAGGCCATGCACACCACTACGTCCATCGGCGAGTAGGGCGTGCTTTGAGTGCGTCCGCGCGTCACTGCTCGCATGGTTCGGGCCTCCAAGTAAACGACACTTCCGGGGCCGGGAACAGGTTCGGCTGGTTCTCAAAGCTGACGAAAACCCAGTCGGATCCCGATGCAAACACGACCAGGTTGCCTTCACAAACACCGTACCCGACAACTACCGCCGGCACCCGCTCTCCCGGTATCTGCGCGGCTACACTAATGCCGACCGGTGGCGGCCAGGTGCCGTCCCATTTCAGTTCCATTGCTCGCGCTCCAGGGCGGCCCGTACCACCCAGCGGACGTCGTTAACTGTCCAATGCCGGTTGCAGCTCCAGTCAACCCCGGGGCTCGGGTCTACCACTTTCCCGAGTACGCCCATAGTCACCCGTTCGCACCTTGCGTCAAATTGCCCCGGGGTGTCGGGCAGCCGGCAGCCGGCGTCATACAGGGCTTCCACCATACCGCTGCGGTTAGCGCCGGCGGCCATGGTCAGGAGAACGCCGAACATGCGGTCGCAGTGCGCGGCCCGCGCCACCTTTTCCGGAATTTCACGGGTTACCAGTTTTTCCAAGATCGACGGAACCGGCAAGCGCGTAGGGTGCCAGTCAAAGCCGGTCCAGTAGGACCACTGCTCGCCGTCCAGCCGGTAAGCACGGGTAGGGTAGCGGCCGAAAGCTGTACAGAAGTGGGTAGCCCCCTCCGGCCATTCAATTTTCAGTTCCATTGCTCGCCCTCCGGCTCGTCAGTGATTGAGAAGCAAACCCGGCGCTGGTATTCGCCGGACGCTATACGGACGTATTGGTGGTCGCAGCCCTTCGGCACTGAGGGCACCCGCTCAACGAGGACAGAAATAGCCTCTCGGTTGAGCACAGTTCCGCGGGTTGCCTCCAGCACTGTCAGTTGGCCGGCCTCGACTTCCTTAATCAGCCCGCCCAGGTAGGCGTGCAGCAATTTCAGTTTATCCAGCATCACAGCACCCCGAATTTCTGCAGTGCCATGGCTACCTGGCGCGCCTCGTGGCGGGCGTCGTCCTCGGCTTTGTGCGGCGTACCCTCGAACTGCAAGTCGTTCGCCTCGGGCACCATCTGCAGGATTGTCCGCACGCAGCGCTCCTGCCAGAACGACCAGAACGCCGGCACCTTGACGCGAGCCATAGCGTTTTTCAGTAGCACGCAGTCGAACGACGGGCCTTTACCCCAAATGGTCGACGAGCGCCCCCAGCCGTTGGACAGGGCCCACTCGCGCAGCTCTTTTACTGCCTGCTCGGTCGACAGAACGCCAGTCAGTTCCTCACGCGCTGCCGGGCATTGCTTAGCCCACCAGTCGAGGGTGGACTGGGTGGTTTCGCCGTGGCTCATCGCCTCCATAGGCATGATGCGCCACACGCGCGACGGGCCGTTCACAATAGCGGCACCGATGGATACGACGGCAGCGTTATCGCCAGTGCCCAGGGTTTCAAGGTCGAGAACTAATTGCATCTGCTAAATCTCCTAGGTAGTGGGCGCACTGTACGCCCCGTTTTTCTAGTAGTCAAATAAAAGCGGCCACCGGGACCGCCTATTTTATTGAGCCAGTTTCGCCAGCTCGGCCATGTCGGAAAAGTGGTAGCGAACAGTCGACCCAGCCACGCCAATCTCCCGCCCTACCCGGCCACTGGTCAGGCGCACGCCGTCAGCGTGCAGGCGGCGGGCAGCGGCGATAATGGCCTCTCGGCGCTCGGCGCCGGTGACAGTGGCCGGCGAGTCGCCCAGCACCGACAGGTCCGGGAAGTACGAGCGCACCAGCACGTCGGAGCAGCCGCAGGCCTTGGCCAGGTTCTGGTGGGTCAGGCCGGTGAACCCCATGTCCAGGGCGGCGGCCCGGATCTGCGCGCGGCGCTCGTCGCCCGTCTTTCGGGTACCTACGAACCCCCGGGCTTTAAGCCGGGTCCACACTGCCGGCATGCGGATTCGCTTCTCTGCCCACTTCTCGGACCGGCCGAAGAACGCCCCGAGGCTCGCATGGGTCACGGCGTCGAAGCCGGAACGCTGGGCCAGGGTCTCGGCTGCCAGCAGTAGCTGCTCGGCGGAGACGTCTGCAGGTGGCACCACAGCGCCAACCGCGGTGCGCAGCTCCTCGGGAGTGATGAGGCGGACCAGTTGGTGGCGGGAGATTCCCAGTTTACGCGCTACCGCAGCCTGGGTCGGTCGCTCGCCGACTTGCCGAGCAGCGGCCAGCACCTCGTCGCGGGTGATCGTCATAATTCTAAACACCTGATAGTTATAGTTACTTGGGCGCATTGTGCGCTTATTTCAGTCAGTGGGCAACTCGCCGGTGCTGAATACCGCCAGCCCACCCTTGCTGCGAATCAGGCCGGCCCATGCGGTCTGCGCTTTCTCCCGCTTCGGGTCCTCGCCGGGCTTCCATCCGGGGTGCTTAGCTTCAATCGAAACGAACTGGCCAATAGTGCTGCCAACGTGCGCCGGAGTGATGAGCACGGGGCGCAAGCCTATTAGGTCAGCGGACTTGATAACGTCATTCATTGGCGCGCTATCGTTCGCTAGGCCGAAACGGACCCAACGCCCTGTCGAGGACTCCAACGCCCCAACGTTGTTACGGAACAGCGACCAGCCCCGGCGCGGGGCCTCCCGACGAATCAACGACTGCGCGTAGTCCTCCATTCGCCCGTCCGGATCCGCAGGCCCCAGAAGCTCGGGCGGGTAGAACATCGCCTGCAGTTCCATAAGCGCGGTGAACGGAATGTTATGGCGGATGGCCCATGCGTCGAACGGGGTCATTCCTCACCGTCCAGTATGTCCCGGATATCCCGCATGTATCCCGGAGCATCCGAGTACACAACGGCCCTAGGCTCAAAAGCTAGTTGCCGGACGCGTGCCAGTTTTGCGCGGAGTTCTTCAATTTCTTGAGCAGCCGCCAGTACCAGACCGTCGCCCCCAAGGTCCCGCCACGGACTACCGTTCCGGAGTGCATGAAAATCCGCCCCGTCAGTGTGAACCAGGGTGTATTTGCCATTTTCTAAATCGACTCGGGTTTGCATCAGCATTTCTCCTGTTAGTGGGCGCAGGTTACGCCCGGTTTAGTAGGTCGTCAATCTTGCCGCGCAGTTTCTCGGCGTCTACACGTTTCAGCGCCCTGGCGGACAGCACGTCGATACCGAACGTGGCGAAGAACCGTCGCTGTATTTTCGTGTCGCTCTCCCCCTTCGCCTTGTACACCCCGCCGAACCGGCCCATGGCCTCGTCCAGCGCCTCGAACTCTGCCAGCTTCTCCCGGTGCCTGTTGACCGCGTTACCTGCCATCACGGCGTTCATACGTCCCGTGGTGCGGCTGGCGATTTCTGAGCGGAACTGCTCGATAGACTGGCGGGCCTCCAGATAGCTGGCACGCAACGCGGCCATAGTCTCCTCGTCCAGCAGCTCCAGGTCTCCCTCCACCTGCGCGGGGTCGCGCCGGCCTTTCGACTCGGGCATGTAGCCGCAGAACTCGCAGCACCGTAGGAACGCCTCGTAGGGCTGGGCGCAGGGGATGCCGGTCTCGAAGGCGTGGCCGTGCTGCAGTAACAGGTCGTTAGTCCAACCGGCTTTGCGCAGGTCGTCCCACTTGAACGCCGGGTTAACGAGCTGCAGGCCCGGGTTAGTGCACGGCCGCAGCGGGATAGCGTCGGAGTCGCCGGACGACTTGCGCTCGCCGTCCAGCGTCCAGAAGTGCGGTTTGTCCGGCAGCCCGTGGGTGATGATGTTGTTCGCGTGGTCGATGATCCAGGCGTAGGGTTTCGGGCTCTCTGCGATGCGCTGGCGGCGCTGGGCGTCGGTTAGGTCGTCGTAGTTGGTGTAGTCGACCACCAGGCGCAGGGCCCGGCCAGCCCACTGCAGGAACCTGGATAGGCTGGCGGTCTTGGTGCCCATAATGACCACCTCGACAGCGGGCAGGTCCGTGCCCTCGCCAGCAATGTCGACGTTACAGAGCACCCAAATCTCCCGGCGCTCCAGCTTGCCGATGAGCTCGGCCCGTTCGTCGTCCGGGGTCGTGCCGGACATAGCCGCGGCGGGAATCCCGAGAGAATTAAACCGTTCCGCCAGCTCGTGCGCCCGCTTCACGCTGGAGACGAACGCCAGCGCTAGGAGCCCGAACGTGTACATTTGGTAGGTCTTGACGATATCGCCGGTCAGCCCCGACGCGTCCTCAGCAGCCACCAGGCGGGCGTTAACATACTCGCCACCGGCGCCCACCTTGACGTCGGAATAGTCCACCGACACCGGGGCGCACACCACTTTATAGGGCGTCAGGTAGCCCATGGTCATAAGGTCGCCCAGCATGGGCCCCTCTACCATCACGTCGAACACCCCGTCCGAAGTCCGGCCCAGGCCGCCACCGTCGCCGCGGATAGGGGTAGCGGTCACGCCAAGGCCCTTAGCGTCGGCCGGGAACAGACCGAGCACGGTGCCCCAGATGTTGTCGGCCTGCAGGTGGTGGGCCTCGTCGTTCACCCATAGCGTGATCCGGTTGGCCCACGCCCGGTCCCCGGCGTACTGCGCCGAGGTGTGAATGTTTTTGAGGGACGCCACAGACGCCACAGCGACCTCGGCGGTCGGGTCGTAATGGCAGACGCCCTGGCGCTTTTGAATAGCCTTAATAATGAGCTTGCGTACGTTTTTTGGCGCGATAATCCGGAACCGGACGCCCACCTGGTTAAGCGCGGCGGCGATCTGCCCTATCAGCTCCTGGCGGTGGGCAATGGCAACGCTCGCCCCGTTGTGCTGGCTCATCACGCTGGAGAAGCAGACGGTTTTGCCGGCACCGGTGGGCAGGACGGCCAGCACGTTTTTAACGCCCGTAGCCCACGCCGCATAAATGCCGGCGATAACCTCCCGCTGGTAGGGCCGCAGTCGAACCGCCGCGGAGAGCGGTTTTAGCAGAAACGGTGCATTCATTAAATTGACTCGGTAGGTGTTGACAGTGCCGGAACGATACCGCAACATGCGCCCCGTCACAACCAATTACTAAGACGGAGCAACACAGATGCAATTCACAGCAGACACCCGCAACGCCACCGCCTTCGAACTTACCGCCCTGGCCGAGTTCGTAGCCAAACTGGCCTCCGTTGCCCCTCAGGCGGCAGCAGGCTGGAAGGTTCAGCAGGCCCCGAGCGGCGCCCTGGTAGCAGAAGGTCCAGGTAACATGCCGGAGAGTTTTGCAGAACTTGTAAGCTCGAATGCCCCTACGGCCATCCCGCCGGTACCTGCGAATGCGACCGGCTCCGAAAGCCAGTCCCCTGTCCCTGCGGTTCCGTCCGATACACCTGCGACTGGTGCAAGCGCAGCGCCGGCGGTTCCCAACGATCAAAAATTGGATAGTGCCGGTTTCCCGTGGGACGCCCGCATTAACACCGCCAACAAGGGCACCATCGGCGACGGCACCTGGCGCAAGAAACCGGGGGTCGACGCGGCCCTGGTAGAGTCGGTCCGTGCGGAACTGAAAGCAGGCGCCGCTCCAATCACCGACGCACCCGCTATCCCAGCAGCACCTGACCTGGGAAACGCTGCAGCTACTGGGGGGATCCCGGCTGTACCAGCCCAGCAGACCGATGCGCCTGCCGTTCCTACTCTCACCGCACAGGACGTCTTGGCGCGCTGTACTGAAATCCAAATGTCTGATGCCAGCAAAGGCGCGGCCTTGTTCCAGGCCATCGTTAGCGCCGGCGTAGCTGCAGGCCCTATGGGTTTGATAGCCGTTACCGACGCTGCCGTGCTGACCGCCTGCCTGACCGCGGTTAACGCCGTCGGTGCTGCTTGACGGCCCACGCCCGCCATGCTCCAAGTTCTGCCGACTGCTGGGTGTTCTGCCCAGGGTCGGTAGGGCTGTCCGAACAGTTCCCCGACATTGGCGACGGGGAGGCCGCTGCAGAAGGTGACGCGGCGCACTGGGTCGGGTTTCAAATGCTCACTACAGGGGTACCGGAGCTCGGCACCATCACCCCTGGCGCCCGAGGGTTCGCCGTGGACGAGGCCATGCTGGACGGTGGGCGACTCTACTACAACCACGTTTTCGCAACGGTGAACAACCTGCAGGGTATGTCCGCCTGCCGCTTCGAGCAGCGCGAGCAGATGCCGAGTATCCACCCGGACATGTTCGGCACGCCGGACGGGTCGTACTTCGACGGCAAGGTCCTGCATCTTTTCGACTACAAGTACGGGCACCTCGAAGTTAGCCCGGTGGAAAACTGGCAGCTTGCGTGCTACGCCGCCGGGGTACTGGACCGCATCCGGGCTAACTTCTATCACGGCCTGGACGCCTCGTGGATCGAGGAGCATCTACCCGTCGTGTTCCACATTGTGCAGCCTCGGTCCTACGTTCCTGGCGGTCCTATCCGCACCTGGCACACGACGACCGGCGAACTGCGGGCAATGTGGAACAGGCTGCGGGCTGCGGCTGCTGAGGCTACGGCGGTACGGGTTGGCGACTGGTGCAAGTACTGCCCGGCTCGCCGAGGATGCGCCACGTTCAAGAAGGCGGCAGATGCTGCGAAAGACTATGCCGGGCAGGCGTTGCCGATGGGGCTCAAAGGGCACGATCTGTCGACGGAGCTCTACTGGTCCGAGCGGCAACTGGCAACCCTGGCGGCGCGGGTAAACGCACTGCAGGAGCAGGCCGAGCACGAGCTGCGCACTGGCGGGCCAGTCCCCGGCCGGGAAATGCAACGCACCGACGGGTCCGAGAAATGGAAAGTGCCCGAGGCGAACGTGGCCAGTTTCGGGGACATGCTGGGGGTAGACTTGCGCAAGCCGTTATCCGTTTTGACCCCGACGCAATGCAAGGCAGCCTTAAAGAAAAAAGGTGTTGACGGCGCGTTAATCGCTCCGTACATTGAGCGCATTCCGGGCAAAGCTAAGCTCGGCATAGCAGACCATTCATTGATAGAGAAGGCGTTTAGAACATGACCGCACAAGCCGTTAAACCGCAAATCCAGGGTGTTGACTTCGAAGTAACCGGCATCGGCCGCATCGTACAGGGTGACCTCGAAACCTTGAGCAACCTGGACTATCAAACCGGCAAGCCTCGCACGAACGCCGACGGGTCCGAAAAGAAACCGGAGAACTTCTACTCCGTCGCGTTCCCGAAGCTTATCAACGGCCAGCCTAACCAGGACTGGGCCCGGGTGCAGGCGTACTTGAACAACATTGCCCGCCGTGACTGGCCTACCTTCTACCCGAACGGTTCGCAGCAGTGCGTTAACCCGAACTTTCATTTTAAGGTTACCGACGGCGACGGCTACGACAAACAAGGGGTCCACAACGCTACGAAAGAAGGTTTCGCCGGACACTGGGTTCTCCGCTTTTCGAGCCAGTTCCTGCCAAAGCGTTTCTACCAGGGCCAGACCCGCGCAGACCAGGAGATTACGCAGTCGGGCGCCATTAAACGTGGTGACCACGTTCGCGTCCTGTTCACCTGCGCGGGTAACGGTTCCACTCAAAGCCCCGGTCTGTTCGTTCGCAGCTCCGCGGTAGAGCTGTACTTTGTCGGTAACGCCATCGTATCCGCCGGTACGGGTCCGGATGCGGCTACTGGCCTCAGCTCTGGCCCCGCCCAGCACTACGTGCCCGAAGGTGCAACGGCGGCCCAGGCTCCGGCAAACGCCATGGGGCAGGAACAAGTGCAGCAGGCTCCGGCCGTCCAACCTCAGCAGCAGCAGCAGCAGCAGCAGCAGCCGGCGAACTACACCGGTTACATTCCTCCGGTCGAAGTCCCTGTAGTCCCAGGCGTGCCGGTGGCACCAGTGTTCCCTCCGGCGGGCTGGCAGGTCCACCCTCAGAACGCGGCCTACTACCACAACGGGGTCGAGTGCATTACCGAGGCAGAGCTGCGAGCTCGGGGCTAATCGGACAAACGGGGCTGCCTTCGGGTGGCCCTTTTACTACCTGGGAGTTGTGAGCATGGCCGTTCGATATTTTATCAATACAGCAACCCGCCGAGCCAAGTTGGGCCACGGCAAAGACTTCGCCGCTACTGCACTGGACGAGGGGTTTACCGAAGTGACGTCGGACCAGTTCGAGGACTTCCGCTGCGAGAACCGCGATCTGTACCGGGCTATGGTATCGGGAGGCCCCCATGCGTGAAAAGTATGTAGACGAACGCTGGCCCCGCCTGATGCAACTCGGCAGCGCCTCGGACGGCAAACTGGGGGTTTGCACGGTGGACGACCGGGTCGATGTTCTGCTTTCCCCTGAGGACGCTGAAAAGCTAATCGCCGAGTGGAACAGGATGCAGGACGCCCTAGCGGCGTGCGCCTTGGCTTTTGATGAGGCTGCCCCCGAGGCATTTTCCGCGCACTGGTACGGAAAGGTGGCCCAATGAACGCCCCGGCCTTGCCGTTCGGCGTACCCATCATCCCACCTTTGCCGGTGTCCGCCGGCATTGCCACTCTCGACTTTGAAACCTACAGCGAGGCTGGCTACATCTGGAACGAGGCTAAACGTACCTGGGACGGCCCGAAAGGCTCCCGGGAGAAAGGCCTGTTCGCTGTCGGCTCGCGCAAGTACGCCGAGCACCCTACTGCGGAGATTCTGACCGCCTCCTATCGCCTACCCAACGGCTCCAAGAAACGATGGAAGCAAGGTGACCCCCTACCGTTCGACCTGTTCCACCATATTGCCCTGGGCGGCCTGGTGGAGGCCCATAACGCGATGTTCGAGCGGAACATCTGGACATTCGTAGGCCAACGGAAATACGGGTTCCCACCGGTGCCTCCGCGCCAGTGGCGCTGCTCTATGGCGAAGGGCCGGGCGTCTGGCTACCCGGGCAAGCTAACCGACCTGGGCGCAGCCATGCGCCTAAACGTGCAGAAGGACAAGCGCGGCGGCGAGTTAATCAACCTGTTCTGCAAGCCCCGCAAGCCCACCAAGTTGGATCCGTCCAAGCGCGTGCGGCCCGAGCACGACCCCGACGCGTTCGAGGGTCTGCAGTCCTACTGCGATACCGACCGGGACACTGAGCACGAGGCTTCCGGACGTCTGCCGGAGCTAAACCAGTTCGAGCAGGAATACTGGTTTGCCGACCAGGCTTGCAACTTCCGCGGGCTGGGGGTGGACCTGGCTCACGTCGAGGCCTGTGCGCAGATTGTAGGCCAGGTGGTCGACGTTCTGTCGGCTGAGGCTGTGCGCATCTGCGGCCTACGTCCAAGCCAGGTGCAGAAGGTAACCGCGTGGCTAGCCGACAACGGTTGCAAGCTGGCGAAGTTCGACGACGAGCACGTTACCGAGGCACTGAAACGTGACGACCTGTCTCCGGCTGTGCGCCGGGTGCTGGAGATTCGCCAGTTGACTGGGTCGGCGAGCGTCAAGAAAGTTTTCGCCATGCGCTCGTTCTGCTCGGACAACGCGCGATTGCACGACCTGTTCATTTACCACGGGGCCCGCACCGGCCGCGACACCCATGCCGACGTGCAGCCGGGCAACCTGCCGAAGGCCGGCCCGAAGGTGTGGCACTGTCTGGCGCCCCTCTGTAACCGTTGGTACGGCTCACACGCTGCAATCTGCCCCTGGTGCTCCTCGGACCAGCGCGAGGGCGAGGGCGCCGGCAAGCGGCCAGGTACAGGCAAGCGGGATAAGCCCGAGTCGTGGGGCTTCTACGCCGTCGGTGATGCCCTGGAGGCTATCAGCACCCGCAACGCTGCCGTTGTGCAGTGGGCCTTTGGTGACGCCCTACTGACGGTCTCTGGGGTCGTGCGCTCCCTCATCTGCGCCGGAGACGGTAATGACCTAATCTGTTCCGACTACTCGTCTATCGAAACCGTAGTTATCGCCGTACTGGCCGGCGAGCAGTGGCGTTTAGACGCGTTCTCCCGCGGAGAGGACCTGTACTACCACGGGGCCGCCGGCGTAACTGGGCTGACCTACGAGTTCTATAAAGCGTGGGAGAACGAGAACGGCCAGAAACACCCAGACCGGCAGAAGCTGGGCAAGCCGGGCGAGCTGGGCCTGGGGTTCGGCGGTTGGATTGGCGCATGGCTGGCGTTTGGTGGCGAGGGTACCGACGACGAGATTCGGACCATCATCAATCGGTGGAGGGCGGCCTCACCAAACATCGTGGAGCTATGGGGCGGACAGGTCCGTGGCGAGCCCTGGGCGCCGAAGGGCCGAGAGTTCTACGGACTGGAGGGCATGGCGGTTCAGGCGGTTCTAAACCCGGGCCAACGTTTCACCTATCGGCTAATCTCGTTCGAAATGGACAAGGTGGCAGACGTCCTCCATATGCACTTGCCGAGTGGGAGAACGATCAAGTACCGGGAGCCTCGGCTGGCGTACCACGCGCCGATAGATCATCGGACCGGGCAGTTCAGGGATGGGTGGGCCGAGATTTACCACCTGTCCTACATGACCCACAACACCAACCCGAAAATGGGTCCCCTCGGTTGGGTGCGAATGTCCACCTACGGCGGGAAACTGGCGGAGAACGCCACCCAGGCAGTAGCCCGGGACATTATGGCAAATGCGGTTGTAAAACTTGAGGCAGCCAACTACCCGGTAGTGCTGCGAATCCACGACGAACTAGCAAGCGAGGTGCCCCATGGTTTCGGTAGCGTTGAAGAATACGAGCGGATTATGTGCGACGTTCCACTATGGGCCCGAGGGTGGCCTATCCGTGCGGACGGCGGCTGGGTCGGAAAAAGGTACCGTAAAGCATAGTAGGGTCCGAGGTTATGAAGTTTTGCACGCAGTGCTCTACGCCTAAAACGGTCCCGGAGTTCGCTAAGAACCGCCGCAACAAAGACGGCCTGGCCAGTTGGTGCAGGCCCTGCAACTCCGAATACCGACGCGACTGGGGCTTGCGGAACCCTGGCAAGATTTCGGGGTACCATCAAAAGTCCTACAGCCTAAACGCCGAGAAGCACAGACAGAGGTCTCGAGATTGGTCCGCAGCCAACCCAGAGCGAAAGGCAGCAACTGACAAGGCCTACAGACTGGCGAACCTTGAGCGACTGCGGCAGACAGGCCGCGTCTACCGTCAGAGAAATGCGGAACGAATAGCCGAAGGTAAGAAACGATGGAAAGAGCAGAACCTAGAGAAAGTGCAGCAACGGCGGCACGACGTCTACTGGTCGGAGCCCGAGCGATACCGGGAGGCCGCGGGAGAGTTCAAGCGGGCGAACCGAGCGCGCTACAACCTATTGCACGCCCAACGCAAGGCCCGAAAGCGGAACGCGTCGCCGCTATGGCTGACCGAGGAGCACCGACGGGTAATGCAGTTTACCTACGACCTGGCCGCAGCCTGCAGCGCGAAGCTGGGGCAACCCTATCATGTCGACCACTTTGTGCCGCTGAATGGAAAGGGAGTTTGTGGCCTGCACGTACCTTGGAACCTGCGGGCAATCCCGGCAATCGACAACATGAGGAAAAACAATGAGCTGCCAGATGAGTTGCAAGGCTGGAGACGCCCGGACGGTTCCCGTTGCGGTTGAATCATCGGCAGAGTTCGCTAGGACTCGCCACTGGGCGCGAGGGATGGCCCATAAGCACACGACCCGAGGCGATGGGTACGAACGCTGGGACTTTAAGGACGGATCTGTCCTAATCCGGCAGTCCAATGGCGTTCTGGTAACTCGGTAAAGAAAGGCCCGCTTAGTGCGGGCTTTTTCTCGTCACTTCGGCCAGGCGGACTGGCACTCCTCCCGAGCTATTCGTTCCCGGTCAGCATACGCAGCAAGTTCTCCTGCTCTTTTTCCCACGCGGTCGAGCACGTCGGCAAGCATATCGCCGGGACTTCGGGACCCTTTGGGGGCGGCGGAGTTCTCGCAGGTTGCGAGCTTAGCGCCGGTTGCACGGGCTGCAGCGAGCAGCCGCTCATTGTTAGCAGTGACAGCACCAACGCGGTCAGAAACGGCCTGTAACTTCTCATCAGCTTGAGTCCTCGCAGTTTGCACCCGGCCCTGCCAGGTGCTTTCCAGTTCGCGCACCGCCCGCTCGGCGGCCAGTTGGGAGGCTGTCCAGTCGGCTAGGACCTCGGTGCGGCCCTGTTTCAGCCCGTGCCCGTAAATGGCGATCCCGAAGTACACGATGGCCGCAGCCCCCAGCAGGTGCAGCCAGTACCGGCTAAGCCAAGTCATGCTATTCGCCCGCCCAGTTCCTCGAACTTGCGCAGCAGAGTAGCTATTGGGTGCATTTTCTGGCCGTAAGTGTTGCCTGGCAGGCTGGCCCAAATGTTCGAGCACTTGGCAATCGCCGACTCAATACGGCCCTGGCGGATATCGTCCAACGCTCGGCGCTCTCGGATCTGCTGGACTGCCACAGTGTCCTGGCTGGCGGGGGAAAAGTCTTTCAGCCCGAGGAGGTCTCGGTAGGCACCCCAGTACCGCTTAAGCAACTGGTAACGGCCCGCCGCGGTGGACTTGAGGCCTTTGCGGTTAACAGTGACGAGGATGCCGGGGTGGTCAGCAAAGGAGGCGAAGGTATTCGGGCTATCAACTCCGCCCACGATAACGTCGTACCCGTCGCACTTGGTGTAGCGACTGGTCGAAGTCCCTTCGCTCCAGGCGAGCAGGTCTAGAAATGCTTTAACGTTGGGCTCTAGTGTGGCCAAGGTGGAGACTCCTGATTAGCTTAGCGACGTTGCCTCGGCATCGTAGCACGGCTACCAGCAGAACCACTCCCAGGACGGACAGGAGGAGGGGCGGGGGAAAGACGATACTGTAGACCGTCAGCGCCAGGGACAGGCCGGTAAGTGCCGCAGCTGACAGGCTGATCGCCATTCGGTAGCGGGCGTCTTTTCCCTTATAGCTAACCAGTATTAGGAAGGTTGCGAGGTGGATAACCCACTCATAGCCCATTGTCGTCACCCTTGCGTTTCAGGACGGGGATGCGATCAAGGATGTTACCGACCCATAGTGGCAGTGGGCCGTTACGTTCCACCATCTTGACGGCTGCTAACCCTATGACCACAGCCAGCGCACTAAGTGCCACAGCAGGTAGCATTGCAGAGGGGTCGTAGGGCGGGCCGTCGGGGTAGAAGAACACGCCCGAGCCGTAGCCGAACGACCACGAAAACACGAGCAGGGCGAACCGAGCGAGGTAGGTGGTTTTCTTAGGTGGGTAGGCCATGAAGAAACAGCAGCCACCGGCCGCGCCAATGGCTGCCCATGGATGTAGCGCGGCGAGGATCGCCAGGAACAAGGCGCAGAGCCAAGATGAAGATTGTTCGGTCAGCATGCGCCGCCCCTCCGTAGGTTTGGCGCATTCTATCATGGCTCTTGGTGGAAAATTATTCCCTTAGAGCTGACCGTGTTGATAGGGACGTTGAACGGGGCCGCCCCGGGGATACCCCCTACGAACTTGACTATACCTCCGTCTTCGACCTCGACAGCCCAGTTTACAGCGCCCGTGCAGTTAGCGCCCGTCGCCACTACGTCGCCTCCCCGACAGGTGATAGCCCGGGATCCGGCGTTCTGCAGGTTCGCCTCCTGGACGTTAGCCCGTCCGCCGTCAATGGCAGAGCAGGCCCGGTCGGTACACCCGGAGATGTTAGCGCCCCGTGCTGAAATTTCCCCGCCGTCCCGCGGTTCAATTCCTCGAGCGCACCCGGATAGGTTGCCGGCGGACACGTCGATCTTGCCCCCTTTATAGGCCAGGGCGCCGGCTACTGAGCATCCGATGGCGATTACGTCCTCTGCCGAGATACCGCCAGGGCCGCCGAAAGCCTCTAGGCCGATCTTGGATCCGCTCACGTTGGCGCGGACCGCCGAGATAATTGCCCCGTTTTGCGACCAAACGCCACGGTTAGTGCAGGACTGGGCTACCCCGTCGATGAAACTGATAGTAGAGGTGTCGGAGGCTGAGATACCTGCAGACCCGGTGCAGAAGCTGGCGTTAAGTTCCGAGGCTTCTACGTGGGAGTTGCCGCTGCTAAGCACACCGTACTCGGAGCAATACATGGCACCATCACCGATCCAGATCATGGTCGGCCCCGTAATGCGCGAGCGGGCGTTGATACGGGCGTCATGGAGAGCGTGGAACGCACGTTTGGAGTGAGAGCCGTTAGACTCCCGGCAGTTGAGGTTCGAGCCGTCCCGGCAAAGGAAAGCCGTCCCGTTTATCGCGTAACTGGCGTTCGACTGGTAGAGGTCGGCACGGCTATTCCAGATAATGTAAACCCCCACGTCACCCTGGCTTTGGCTAAAGTCGCTTCGCCCCAACGCGGCGTCGGACCCGTAGGCTACGTGCAGGCCTCGCAGGCGGCAGTTCCGGAACCGAGCACCTACTGCAGTTCCAGCTCCGGTGCCATCGCCCCCTTGAGTCAGGCCGCGCGGGTAGCAATGCCCCTCTGACTTGTAGAAAATCAGGAACCCGCGCCGGCAGTTATCAATGCCGCAGGACGGCATTAGGGCCGACTTAGACCCGCCCATGACCGCAACCCCGTCCTTGGCGGTCAGGTTGCTAGCGTAGTGGAACTGGCAGCCCAGTACTGGCAGTACGCTGCCGTTGTCCGCCCCGAACGCGGGGATAGAGTCGTCGGCAACGCTCAGGTAGGTAGTGACATAGTCCGGGTCGATCAGTACCGAGGCGTCCGCCGAAGTTATCCGGATCCATCCGAGGTCATGCCCGCTCAGGATCAGCACCTGCTCACGCACCACGAACCCAGGTAAAAGGTGCACTTTGCACATTCCAGCCCCGTTAGTGTAGGTCGGGCGCATCCGTACTGCCGCCTCTAAGGCTGCAAGGATGGTGGAGAACTGACCGCCAGCCCCTACGGTAAGGGTAAACGCCGTGGGGTTGTTCAAGAAGAATTTAGACGGGTCTGAAACTACTGCAGATTCCGCCTCTGCTTGGCTGGAGTAGTCGCCGGGGCCGATAATTTCTCGGATTTTTTCCTGCAGCGTTCTGCTAAGCGCACCAGGGCCGGACGGGATGAAGCGAACGAGCGAGGACCCGGGTGGTGCGGCCAGCTCCTGCCGAAGCATAGCGTCACCGATAGGGTTGAAAAATGCCTCGTCAATAGCCCAGTTTTCGACGGTGGTGTACGGGAGCTCGAGAGTCGGCTTGGCAATCCAAAACTCACCGTCCTTGGAAAAAACCTGGTTGGGGAGGGATATGGTCAGCGGGCCGCTATCGTAGTCCCCGATCCTGGAGTAGCCGATACCTCGAATAGCTTCGTCAATCTCGAACTGCTGCCCGACCAGGGTTAGGATTTTTCGGCCCACCCTGTTTTCAGCCCAGGGGAGGGGAGAGGTGCACACCTCGTCAAAGGTTGAGGCGTTGTCGGAAAGGTCCTTGGGGCTGTTAGACCCCACCGGGTTCATCGTTCTGAATACGATCATAGGGGGTTACTCGGTTGATACAAAAAGCCCCGATTTCTCGGGGCGTCTTTTGGTTACTGTCAGCGCTTCCGAGGTGCTTTCGGAGCTGCCGGCTGAGGCTCAGGGGCGGGCTTCGGTTGAGGCTCCGGTACTGGCTGCAAGTTCTCGAGCCCCCGGAGCATAGCCGCGACCTCTCGGTACGTTCGGGCGGACAGGTAGTCGGCGATGGCTTGGGCGAGCTCTTGGCTAATCACGAACTGCATGTAGGTATCCCTCAATTTTTCAGCAAAGGTTGATTATGCGTCGCCGCTTCTTCAAGGGCAAGCACTCGGGCTACCAGCTCCTCGATGGTACGCCCCATAGGCAGGATGAACTCGGCGTGCTGCTGCTGGACTGCACGCGCCAAGGGTGCCACAAATTCGTCATAGCCCAGGGACAGGACGTCACAGCCCCCATGTACCGAGTGGTCCTGGAACCCGCCGAAGTCCATACCCTGCTCGCGCAAAGCGTAGAAGTCCTGAGCACGGAACCCATGGTGGAACCGGGTACGCGCCTTGCTGCCGTCCCGCTCCCGGACTACCGCTACTTCCTCCCCGGTCTCCCCGTCCAGTTCCCACTCTATGTAGTCATCGCGCATGTCCCAGCGATAGTCCACGGGCTCCAGTGCCAGGATAAAGTCGAGTCCGAGAGTGATACCGCGAATGTCTGTTTTGTCGCGCACGTCCGAACGGTTCTGCACGGTACCGTAGACATACGTGGTGGTGCTGCTATTTCCTATCTGAGCCTGGTTGTCCCCGGACACCCGAGAGTCCGCGCCGATACCGATGGTGTTTGTCATAGTCGTAGCAGACGAACCATCCTGCATAGTCCGAAGCGCGCTGCGGCCCAGGGCCGTTATGCCAGAGCCCCCGACCAGGGCGCCTGCGGCAAACTCTCCGACCGCAGTGTTCTGGCCGCCGGTGGCGAACCGGAGTGCCGAGTAACCGACGCCGGTGCACTGGGTGCTGGAGGTCAGAGCATTAAGGCATAGCGACCCTACGCCGGTGTTGCTATCCGACGCGCAGTTAGCCAGGGACGAGCTACCGACAGCGGTGTTGTTGTTGCCCCGGGGCGCCTGGCCCATGGAGTTGTTACCGACAGCGGTGTTGTTGGAGTTTGCCGCAACCGGGGTGTTGGTGTAGTACTCCAGTCGGGTGCAGGTGCCTGACCTCGTCGCGCTGTCGGGAGCTGCGGCCGTCCAGGTGTTCGCATTTATAACCGTCGCTACGGTCCAGTACTGGGCGTCCGGGGTATTCGGTGCTCCGGTGACTGTCAGCTTTACCCGAAACCCGGGCAGCAGTCCGTGCGCCGTCATAGAGACCGTTATTTCGGAGTCAACCTGGGCCCAGGTTCCGGCAAGGCTGGACTCGATGCTTTCGAAGCCGTCCGGGGAGGTACCTACTTCAAGGCGCCCGAGCGAGAAGTAGCCAACGGAAACGTTTCCGTTACCGATCTTGATTAGACTCGCCGAGTTTGCCCCTACAGCAGTGTTAGAAATGCCGTTAGAGTAGTCCAGCGCGGACATGCCAATAGCCGTCTGGAGGCCAGCAGTCCGGGGGAACGGGTTTACAATAACCCCGGAAATATCCAGTGGCCCCGCACCCGCACCCGCACCCGATCCTATAAAGACATTACCGACTGCGGTAGTACCGACCTGGTCCGCGTTTCTGCCAATGGCAATACTCCGGTTCCCGGAGGTGTTGAATCGCTTGGCGTTATCTCCAATTGCCACAATTCGGGTGGCGTCGAATGGGTCCACCGGGGCGTTTATGCCGGTGAAGTACATCGCCTCCAGGCCAATTGCAATGTTGTAGTGCCCGTACTTGTTGGAGTACATAGCCCGCGGCCCCACCGCGGTGCAGTTGTACAGGTCATTACCCGCCAGCCCCATCGCGTTAGTGCCGAACGCCGTGAGGTTATACCCTCGGCCGGAACCCGCAGGGTCAGCGTAGCTAAGGTCCGTAAGGGCCGAGGCTACCGCTCTGCCTACAAGCGTGTTGCTATTGCCAACCCGCACCGCTGCGGTGTAAGCCGAGCCAACTACCAGGCCGTCAGAGGATCTTTTAAAGGAGCCGTTAAAATACCGGTTGCCGATAGGAAATGCCGTAACCAGGTACGTTTTCCCCAGCAAGTCGATGGGCTTTCCGGTGTGAGTTCCTTCGAGGCTGGAGAACTTGGCAGAGTCGTTAGTAACCCCGTCCCCTACCGCGCCGTAGTCCTCCGGCGTTACTAGTTCGCGAAGCTTACCCAGCACCTTGCGCGCAGTGGCCCCGGAACCCACTTGAATAAAGCCGACCCGGTCAGACCCCTCGGGGGCCAGGAGCTGCTCGCGCAGGCCAGCTACCTCGACGGCAGCCGCGGTCAAGCCGGCTAGGGTGTACACCGGCGCCCCGAAGCGGTTTAGCGAAGTGGGGTTTAGGCTATTTGCGAACTCGTCCAGGTGAAACGAGTTGTCGTACAAATCCCTCGGGTCCGTAGACCCGATGGGGTTCATGGTGTTGAATAGCGTGGTCATGCTGGCCACTCCTCGTTTACGGTGCGGTCAAAAGTTACTATGTAGGTCTGGTATTTATTATCAGGCCACAGGTTATTGATAGCGTTGTCAAAAATTGACCGACCGGGCGGCAGCCAGAACTCTGGAAGCTCCAACCAGTCCGGATCGATGGTCGGCAGCCGACGCAACACCAGGTTTGCGGTTACTTTCCATCGGTCGAACGTCAGGCGCTGGGGCCCGGAGTAGCCTTGCACAAAGTGGCATTCTCTTACCTCTCGGCCGTCCTCTGCCGCCAGGGGCATTTCGAACCACTCCACGCCCCAGTTCAATATGTTTGTGTACCAGGTTCGGAATAGCGCGAGCTCCGCGTCCGTGAAAATCCAGGAAACTGGGGTGGAGTAGGGCACGTCGGAGAACTGGCGGTCCCATCGGGTTTGCCCGTTGTCAAACGGGGTAGAAACCAACGGGTCCACCATTTGGTACGCCCGGTCAGCCTTCTGCGCAACCGGGAGGGAAGCGGGATACTTAAGCATCGGCCGGAGGCTCCGAGTCGTCGTATTGATAAACGCGTTCATCATACCCCAACGCCTCTACGCTGGCACGGAACTGCCCGGAGGGCTGCACGCTGGAGACCAGGGCTTGCCAGAACATCTGCTCCACTTTTCCGAACGAAAGCAGGGTCGGAGTGCGGCCGCCCTCGTCGTACTCGCGAATCGGAGTAAACCCAAGCGCCTCAGAAATGGTAAAGCTATAGGTCCCGGTCTTTACCAGCGGAACCGGGCCGAACTTAGTTCCGTCGGGTCGGCGCATCGCCACCAGGGTGGCGTCCCCCACCGGCTCGTTGCTCTCGAAGTAGGATCCGTCCCAGTCTCGAAGGTGCCCGCTTCGCGCCAGTTCGGGTATCTCGTCGGAAAGCTCTACGTAGTCCATGTAGCCGCTGGCAAACGCGTCCATGCCGCAAGAGAAAGTATGCTTCCAGCGACGGTAACGGATGCCGCACAGCTCCCGCATGCCAAGTCGATAGGCCCGGGTGCGGTCGTTCACCCCCTCCACTGTCAGCTCGGTTACTTTGTTGGGGTTGGGAATGCCAGGCAGGCGGCAGCGGACGGTCTCGGTCGTCCAGGTTGTGGGGTCCAGGTACTTGACGTCGATCCCGTCCACGTCGTTCATCGACACCGGCTGCCCGCTGCGCAGCATTTCCTTAGAGTTGCCCGGGCCGTACAGCCGCGCTACGGCTTTCTCGTCGGCGCTTCTCAAGGCGTCCCGGACCGGCCTCAGGATACCCCGCGGGGCGATTACCTGGGCATAGCCTGGACGGCATATAACGTTCAGCGCGGCTTCTGCGGTGGTTTCCTTTTCAAACGAGCCGTCGAAGTAATCCCCGCGCGAGTCCCACAGGGTGCCTAGACGATTCCACTCGGGCAGGTCCAGGCGGGAGTCCGTGTAGCCTCGATCTCGCGCTAGGTACAAGGCGGCGTCCCGGATAGACCTGGTCGGGCCTTCGGTGCCGTCCTGGCGCGGCAGGATGCGGGTCACCCAAAAGGAAACCATCTGCTCTGCCTGAGCGGCCAGGGCTCCGCCTCCAAACACCCTGACAGCCGCTGACGACATGTCGTTGTACCGTGTAGGACGCGTCTGCAGCTTTGTTTTTAGGCCGTACCACTGTACCTGGTCCGACGTCGTGCCCTCGGTGGAGTCGACGGTTACCCGGCGTACCTGCACCTCCGGGCGGATTGGACTCGGCACGGAGAACCGGTGGGTAAACCCCACCTGTGCGATTTTGTCACCGGTATGGGTGAACTCGTGGGAGACCCAGGCGCCGGGGAACGATGCGTCTCGGTGCTGCACTTCGACAGTTACCGAGTGCTCCTCGGGGTTGCCGTCGGAGTTCGAATGGTACAGACCGGCCGGGTAGAAAAAATCTATCTCAATCTCCGAGGCTAGCTCCCCCTCGGGGCACGCGGCGTAGGGCCCGGTCCACCCGCCTTCCGTGTTCGTCGTCTCGAGTGAGAACCGCGCAGAACTGGTGGTCAGTGTGTCGAACCCGGGCCACGCCAGGTCCTCGGCGCCGGTGTCGGTCAGCCTAACGAGGGTCATTACCTGCTCTGTAATTACGCTGATCCGGTATCGCAAACCTGCATAACCTACCGTCAGGCTGTAAGTCCCGAGCGGCAGCTCAGTTACCGGGCTGCTGTCCGAGTAGTCCAGGGTCACATAGGCCACCGACGGCCCGGACATGACGACCGCGGATACGGTAAACCGCCCAGAGAAACCGCCCGCCACCTCGAGTTGCATGCCAACAAACGGCGCGACTTGGTCCCATGGCCCGCTGACCTGGTCCCGGACCCCCGGCCCCCCATCGGTGACAGTCCAGTCGTAGGGGGTCAATGCCCGCAGGGTCATGTTAATGTCCCAGCCTTCCGGCCACTTCCCGGCACCGAGCGGAATCGACACAGTGTTGCCCGACAGCACGTAGGTGGTGGCCTCCGCGTTTATCTTGATGGTGCTGGTGGTGGTCAGGTCCAGGCCGGCGGTACCGCTGGAGGTCCCACCTACTTCTGCGGACGTGTACCAGTTATCCGCCATCGGCTCCAGGGACACGTCCGCGCCTGGTTCGTACAGCCGCACCACTAGATTATCGCCGAGGGCCGACTGCGTCGTCTCGCCGACCTTAGAGCGCCCAAGGTCCGTGACAAAACGCCCGCGGCCGAAGCTTAGGAACATTTCCGAGGCCTGGCGCGTGGGATCACCCTCTAGGAAAAACCGGCGGATCTGCACCAGGTGGTCCGGGTAAATCCGACCCTGACCGAACTTCTCTCGGATAACTGACCCCTGCTTGACGACGTTGGCTTTAGCGGATGCCAGGTCTATGTCGTCTCGGTCCCGCTGGGCGCCAGAACCGCCAGCACCTGCAACCTTGGGAGTGAGGAACTTCATTACCAGGTTCCACGCGCCCAGGGTGAAAACGTTCAGCACCGTGTTGATAACATCGCCGCGCGGCGTGAGGAAAAAATAAACATTCGTGTCCGGCCCCAGCACAACACGACCGTAGCGCTCCGGCGTTACCGGGGCGCCGTTCACTGTGCAGCTAAATGGTGTCGGCTTGCTAACGTCGTAGGAAGGTACCAGGCGCACAACGGCCTCCAGCAGCGTCTCGCCAGGGTCGATAGGGCACTCGTACAGGGCCTTGTGTTTTTCAGGGTCACAGAACGGGTTCGGGCTCGGGTAAATTTTTATCACGGTAGTACAGGACCTCGGCATAACGGGCTTCGAAGTCCGCCAGCGCCTCGACGCCGACACCCCTGCCCGGGTTTATGTCCAGCACCATAAGCCGGCCATCTATTGAGACCACTATACCGACATGCACGCAAATCCGCCCGCGAAACGCCGCGGCTATGGAACCTTCGGCCGCTGGTGCTGCATCCATGTAGCCGGCCTGCTGCTCGTACGCCCGGGTGAACCCTCGCGGGTCCGTGTGCCTGCACTCCGTGAACGACGGGAGCCAAGGGTATCCCAGGTCATGCCGAACCTCCCGAACGAGGCCCCAGCAGTCTATGCGGTCCGGACCGCGCGCCCCGTCCTCATAGACCCAGCGTTTGTACCGCCGAAAGTCACTCATTGATATAGCGGGTCCCGGGTGCCCGCTCGAGGTCGTACTTGACGCGCGGCCAGGCGGTATTTAGGAGGTCCAACAGGCCGGCCTTTACCTGGGCGGCCGATGCGTTAAACGCCGCGCCGATAACGGTCATGACACTGGCCGGCTCGGCGGGGGCTGAAATGTTCGGCCACAGATACATCCGGCGGGTAATCTCCACCTCGGTCTGAGCGTCAATCGCCTGCGACATGAGTACCTGTGCGGCCCGGGAAACGTTGTCCAGGCCGAACTGTATTTCCTGCCGGGCCGATCCATCCGACTTTGGCAGGGCAATGTCCATCCCGCTGGCCAGGAAAAGAAGCGCCCGCCCGTCCTCGGTAACGCAGAGCTGGTTCTCGAAACCCTGGCACAGCAGGATCGGCTCGCTCCACCCCGCGCTGGTAATCTCCAGTGTCTGGAGCGGCACCTGCTCCGACGACCCCGAACAGTAGTAGATATCTAATGGGTTCAATCGCCTACCCTCTGCACGTTGGTTAGGCTCATGGTGGCCTGAGACATTGGGCCGCCCGACTCCCAGTCCTCGATGTAGAAACTGACGAAACGTCCCATTTCATTCTCCCCAGTCTCCGTTTGAACTTGCGCTCGGGAGCTGTTGTTGTAGACCTGAATATTAATCCCCCCGCCGTTCGAAGTGGCGTCAGCGTTCGAAGTGACCTGGCCATTTTTGTTGGCCATCATGTATTGGGAGCCATTATTTCCGGTCCAAATCTCCGGAGCCCCGCCCTCGTTCACCCGGTAGATATTACCGGCCGTGGTGTTGCCGCCCGACTTACGGGAAGCTGTGATAATCGCCGCCGCTGCCGGTGCTGCCGAGGCAATACCCGAGAGGCCGGCTACGGCAGCACCACCGAACGAGGCGATACTGGCCGCGATGGCCGCCGGGGTGTAGGCCGCCTGCAGCGCTGCACCCTGGGCGATGCCGCTGGCTGTCGCCGCTGCCTGGGCGCTCTGTCCCATGATTACCGCCTTGACCTGGGCAAGGCCCCAGTCAACTACCGCCCCGATAGCCTGGGTGAAAATGGTATTAGCCAGGGCGCGCATGGCGTCCTCGCCGCTCAGCGTCCCGCTGAGGATGCCGGCCAGTACCTGGGTGCTGGTCTGCCCGAGGGCGTTCAAGGAGTCCATAACAAACGCGTTCCCGCGCGACTGGGCTGCAAAAATCTGTTCTTGGGCGGCCAGGCGCTGGGCCTCGTACTGGGTGGCCGATGCGTTCTTTAGCTCCTCGTACTGCTGGTCTGTGATGAGCTGGTTAGCTTTGTAGGCCTTGTACTGCTCCAGGTCTGTCGCATACTTGTCGGCGGCAGCGGTGCGGGGGTCGGCAGCAGTTGCGGCCTTGCGCATGGCGGCGGCGTTCTTCTCCTCCTCCGCGGCGTTCTTCACGAGTTCGGCCTGGTCGAAAATAGCCCGGCTCAATTTCTTGACGTTGGCGATTTGCTCCGGCGTTGCGAGCGGGTTTAGCTGCGCCAGGTTCTGCGCTTCGGCGAGCTCATAGCCGGACAGAGCTGCCTCTTTCTGCGCCTGCTCGAGCTCTTTGATTGCCGTAACGTTGGCGTCTAACAGGGACTGGCGTTTCTTGGCGGCAGCGTCCTCTTTCGAAGTGTCCGGCGGGGTGATTAGGTCCGGTTCCCCCGGCTTCGAAGGTGCGAAACCTTTGCCGCGGTTGGCCAGTTCCTTGTCGACGTCGACAATCCGGTTTTTGTACTTCTCCAGTTCGGACCCGGCCGCCTCTGCGGCGGCCTGTTGCTCCGCGAGGTCTCTAGTCCACTCGTCTACCTTGGCGGACTTCGGAAATTCCTTGAGATTCTTCTGCAGACTCTCGATGCGGGCCGCACTGTTCGAAGCCACGCCGCCCAAGTCGCCCATCTGCTGGATTTTGTCCATCAGCTGGATTTTCTGGAGCTCCAGTGCTCGGGTGCCGAGATTTCCTACGGCTTCGGCCAGGTTGTCTACCGGGGCCTTAGCGTCCTTGGAGTTCTGGCCGAACGTGAAGATGGCAGCCGCTGCCAGGAGAATCAGGCCGCCCGGCCCGCCCAGCAGCGCCATAGCAGCGCCCAGTCCGCGGGCCGCTACTGCTCCGGCTGTCGTCACAGCGTTTAGGCGCTGCTGGGCGGCCGCTACTGCGTCAGTCGCCACCTTTCGGTGCGAGTAGTTGGTGGCCACCGCCAGTTGCGCCTGGGCCAGTGCCAGGGCGGTCGTAGCAGCTGCGCGTTCGGCAAGGCTCTGCCGAATCATGCCGGCTATGAGCACTGACTGCTGGGCTACGTACGCGCCAATTGCCGTCAGCAGGCGGCCAGCCATTACCGCCGCCATGGCGGTTACTGCAGTGGTGGCCGACTTAATCAACACCGCCATTTTGTCAGTATCGCCGGCGGCTTCCAGGATCCAGTCGGCCGCGGTAATGATGCCGTCGGTCAGCGCTTGCCAGGCACCGGTCTGGTTCTCCACCTCGACGAAAATAGCAGTCAGCGCGGTAACCATCCGGGTCTTTGCGTCGACCAGGTTGTTAGACATGTTGGCCGCAGCGGTTGCGGTTTCGTCCAGGGCCTTGCGTAGGCCTTCCGTCAGGTCCTTGGCGGAGAGCTTGCCTGCCGCACCCAGCGCGCGCACCTGGGCGGCTGTCTTGCCGCTGGCGTCTGCCACGGCCTGAATGACCGATGGGGTGGCCGCTACGATGGTCTCCCAGGCGTCGGCCTCTACCTTGCCCTTGGACAGCACTTTCGAGAACGCGTCGATGGCTCCTGAGGCTTTCTCGGCGTTGGTGGCGTTGGTAACGAACGCATAGGACATGCTGTCGGTGACGTCCAATGCCTGCTGGGTCGTGTAGCCCATCGACCGCAGGGAGTCAGCCGTGCGAATGTACAGCTCCTGCGCTTCGCCCAAGGATCGATAGGTCCCGTTTGCGGTCTGCACCAGGCGCGCCTGTACTGCTTCGAATTCCGCAGTGCTGGACGTTGCCATGCGGACCCGGTCGGCCATTTCCTGGTAGCCCTGGACCATGGCGGCGATTTCACGCAGCGCAGATGCGGCCACGATTGCCTTGAGCGCTGAGGCAATGCCGTTCAGGCCGCCGCCCAGTTCCTTGGACGCTGCCGTAGCAGACTCCATTTTTTTCTCGACTTTTTCCAGTTGCTTGTCGACCTGCTTCGACTGGGTTAGGAAACTGTCCGCCTGGGCGTCAACCGTATAATAAATCGTGCCTAGATTTTCGCTCACTGCTGTTCCCCTCGGGCGGCCTGTACTTTTTCGAACCATTCCATAGTCGAATGATACTCCGACTCGCTCGGGGCTCGCTTAGCCGATTGCTCTGCCGGGCTGTCCTGCTTCGGGTACTTCGCCTCCAAGGCCAGGCGAAGGCCAGTCATTGTCATATCCCAGGCCTCCCGCTCCGATAGCGACAGGTGGCCCATGGCGAGCGCCGCGTGCTTGCGGCAATCGAAGTTCGGCGAGTAGTCCGAGTCCCTCTCTGGCTCGTTCGGATCGCGCGGTTCTGGATCACCCAGCACGCCATGGCGGAGCAGGGCCTGCGCAACGATTACCACGTCCGCCGGGTCCGCGCGGCCCATCACCCACCCTCCGCGCGGGGAGAATCGGCCGGTAATGGGGTCCAGGTCGACGTCCTCGGCTGCGCATGCCTGCCACACTTCGAGAGCGGCGCGGAGCTGGTGCTTGTGGGCAACCTTGCGCGCGCCCGGGTGGCAGTTCAAACCCTGCCCGAACACGACGGCCACGGTGTTGACGATTTCTGCAGGCGTTCCGAGCCGGGACATTGCAAGCAAAGAGGGCCGCAAAATATGCGACCCCCCTGCATGGTGCACCCCGACCTCGCCGATATGGACGAGGACCCCCATTGCTTACCCCTCGATAATCCAGGCCGACATAAGGGCATCACCGCCGGTGACGTTTACAACGCCGGCGAGGAAGTTCCGAATGCTCGCCAGGGTGACCGCGAGGATAGCTCCGGCCGGAACACTGATGGCGTAACCCGCCGCGTTGTTAATCGGCTTGCCCTGGCCGGGCAGGGAAACCGTAGTTACGGCATCCCCGTCGATGGTCACGACTTGCGGAGTAACATCAGTATTCTGCAGGTACAGGACCTGCACGAGGGACGGGTTATAGGCCAGGGTGTCAGTGCCCGTAAGGGCCGTTTTCAGCACCTCGAACTCTGCCGACTTACCCCGGGCGGTGTTTGCTGCAATTAGTGCCATGGCTCAGTCCTCAAGGCTAGACGGTAGGAACTGCGGTGCCACGTTGTACCGCGGTGGCCTCGAAGCTGAAAGTCACGGCCGAGCGGTTCTCACCCGAGCGGGACATGTTGTTCACCAGCGCCGGGAAAGTAAACGTCAAGTCCGGATAGGTAAGACGAATCCAGGCGTACGGCTGGTCACCGGTGGCGGTCGGGGTGTGGACGTGCTGGGTCAGCGCGATCTGGTTCGACGCGGTGCTGTCCGTTTTCATGCACAGGCCGTCGCCGGAAACGGTCATGTTCAACGCGGAGGCCAGTTGCTCCATTACCGCGCCCTCGTTGTCGTCGCCGTCGGCCTCGGTCAGGTCCCACTCAATGTTGAGGTCCTTGGTGGTCATAGCCCCGACGCGCAGCCAGTCGCCTACGAGCGGGGTTTCCTCAGGGCAGAGGATTTGGTATTCGAGTACCGCTACGCGGCCTACGAATTTACCGTTTGCACATTCAGCCATGGTCGGCTCTCCTAAACAGTTAGTTGCAGGGTTACGCCATACCACGGTCGGCCCGTGTCAGTATAGCCAGGGCCCATTATGCCACCGATCACGTCAATCTGCGCGACACCGCACGCCTCGAAGTCCTCGCCCGGCATCAGGCGCGTAACGATCACCTGCATCAGGTCGCGCAGCGCCTGCAGTTCGGCTGTCCGGCTCTCCCAGTCCAAGGGGCCAACCAGCACCACCCGGTAATGGTAGAACTGCTGGTGCACGTCAATCTGTCCGGGCTCCTCGACGAGTGACACTAGCCGACGGTTGCGGTTGGCCTCCAGGTCGCGCCAGGGGCCGCGAAAGAACTTACAGGCCGCCCACTGCGGGTCCTCTTTCAGCCAGTCGCTGAGAGCCTCGTAGGGCGTTGCGGTGGTCATATGCTCATGCCTTTTTTAAGTATCATCCGGATTGCCTGCAGGCCGTCCCGCTCGAACCCTTTTACCAGGAATTCCGGTTCCGCGTTCGGGTCCCAGTAGTTCCCGACGCCGGTACCGCCGCCGAACGACTGTCCGTCCTTGGTCTTGCCGAAGTCACCCCGCGGTTTTCCTTTCAGCTTGCCGCTCATGCCGTGCACCGCCGCCGCATAGGCCGCCGTGTAGCCGTACTGGCCGACCCACCCATTAGCAACCGGCTTCACTTCCCGGAACCGGGACCGCAGCAGGTGGCCGGTGTCAATCGGGGTTAGGAGGTCCGCGTACATGCCGCCGACAATCATTGCCTGGGTAACGCTCTTTTCGAGCATGGGCCCGACGATTTTAGCGGTCAGGGCCTTTAGATTCTTGCGGACGTTGCTTCGCATGGTCACACCTTCAGGGAGAACGCCGGGGGCTCGTCAAACATGGACATGTCGTCCTCGTTTCGGTCCAGGATTTCCCGCCACTCCGGGACCGTGGAGTTAAGACGGATCTGGTCGAAAATGCGCGGCCGCACGTCCTCCGTGAACACCTCCCAGGTCGGCACTACGTCCTTTCCCTGGCTGTCGGCGATCTTGGTCCGGGCCTCGCCTTGCGGAGCCCGCCAGGTGCATTCGATTTCGTACTCAGGCCCCCAGGTAACCCCGCCGTTCTCCGTGTCCGTGTCGAGGCGCGGCTTTACGGTGGCGGTGTTCGTGTTGGCCCAGCCGCTGGTGGTGTTGCTCGCCATGGGCCTATCTCCGGTTGTAGCAGGCCACGCCTACTCGGGAAAAATACTTTTTAGTCACGGTTGGATCCGCCGGTAGGAAGTCGCCAAGGCAGTTGGCAGGGTCGAACGCGCCGAGAGCAGCTAGGGCGCCTTTCCACATATCTGACAGGGTGGCCTGGTTGAACGAGCGGCTAGCGCCGTTCGGAGCTGTCTGCGAGGTGATGAACCGAGAGAAGCTGCCCAGCGCTATCAGGTAGGCCAGGTACAGGCACAGCACCGTTTGCACCGCCGGGGTGTAGCCGTTCGCGTCGAAACACTCCTGCAGCGCTGGGTTGTTCGCAAGTTCTACGATGGCGTCGACCATGAGCGGGTCCAGGGTCACGCCTTGAGTTGCCAGGAAGGCGTTTAGCTGTTCGGCGGTGATCGCCATGTTCCACCTCGTGGGTAGGGATGTAGGGATAGATAGGGATGATACTACCGCTCCCGTGGTGGGGCTATGGGCCCGTATCCCTCTATATGTATTATTCTACCTTTACTCTTAAGAAGTATCTCTACATACCTTCCAGACATACACGTCGGCCAGTGTTTCCGGGGTTGCCGCAGGGGTGGACATGCTGGGCGTCGTCTCTACCGGATCCCTTCCTATCCCTATTGACAGGGCGGAAAGGCGAGCGCATTATGCGTCTACCTAAACCGGAGCACTAAAGTAATGGGAATTTTCGCAAAGTTGTTTCAATTCGACACCGTTGGCCAGGTTCTCGTAAAGCTGGACGACGAGGAGAACGGGCCGGAGGTCCGGCTGTACTTCCAGCCACCTGGCCTGGGCGTCTGCTCCTCGGCTTTCAAATTCGAGGCCGACGAGAACGGCACCGAGTGGGACAAGGCAGAGCGGGCTTTCGAACTGGTAGACGCCGAGAAGGCAGAAAAAATCGTAATGGGGGTACTGGAAACCATCCCTAAAAGCCTGATGGCCGAGGAGGACGAGTGATGGCTAAGCGACCGACCGACCGAATCAAACTGAAAGTGTGGAACGCCCGCACCACGATGGAGTACGACGGGGGTACCGTTGAGGGCCTCGGGTACTGCGGATGGGGGCTTACTGCGGCAGAACGCAACACCTTGATAGAAAAGCTCGGGGAGCAGCGCGCAGAGTTGCTGGGCCAGGTTTCCGCCGCGCACGACGAAACCACTCTGCACCCATCCGACGAGCATGCGCTCGACACCATTGACGCGGCGTTCTTTTCGGGTGACGCGTTCCACTCCCCGGAGTCGCTGTCTCGCGTTGAGTACTTCCTGGCGCGGTGGTTCCGAGAGGCGGAGCGCATCCGTTCGGCGAACTTCTTTGCAGACGAGGGGGACGAATAGGTGGCCGGTGCAGCCCTCCTGCTCATCGGTGCGCTATGTGACACCACGGGCTGCACATACCTGGACGCCTCCAGTAAGTACTCGCTGAAAACCGCGGACGAGTGCTGGGAGGCCGCGCAGGCCATGAACGTGCTTAACAAATTCGCCGGGCAGGACATACGCTACGCCTGCCTCGATAAAATTGAACTGGATAGACTGAGGAAACTGTAAATGGGTGAACTGCGCAGGACCGTTAAGCAGTTACTGAAACGCCATAAGAAACACGGGTCCCCAAGGCACGGCCACGCAGTAGCAGGCCTGTGGGACGGCGATTCAAGGCATCCGAAGGGCACAGTTTGCGAGGAGTGCGCTACCTGGGAAAAGCTTAGAAGACTGGTAGCCAAGTAACAAAAAGCCCCGGCAGTCCTTTCAGACCCCGGGGCTTTTCTTTGTGCAGGCTTTTTACTTCTTCGGTGCAGTCGCCAGTTTCATCGCTTCGGCCTGGGCGGCCTGTACGATTTCCGCTGCCTTCGCTTCGCCGGCTTTAACCAGTTCCGCTGCTTTGCCTTCGGCGTCGGAGACGATCTGTGCCGCCTTGCCCTCAGCCTCGGAAAGGTAACCGGCTACGGCGGTGTCGACTTTCGCCTTACCGTCGGCCAGGTACTGGGCCAGCTCGTCCTCGACGTCGTCGATAGAACGTGCAGCGCCGCCCTGGGTGATGCGGGAGGCGTAGAGCGGGCTTTCTGCCTGGGCGTCGGTCAGCTCTACCGTGGAGCCTGGCAGAGCGTCACCGATTGCCGCGGTCAGGATGTAACGAGTGGTTTTAGACATTACGCCGGTGCTCCGTAGAAAACGCCCTTGGATTTGCCCGCGCTGTCGGCCTTGATTTGCAGGCCAGTCGCGGTCCAGTTCAACACCTGGAAGTCGTCCATTGGAGTCTGACGAACCATCGGGGTGCTGGTCATCGGCATGCCGACTACAGGGCGGATATAGCGCTGGTCCAGGATAACGCCGGTGATTTCGTTTCCGGTGTAGTTCCGGTCGTAAACGATATCTTGAATGTCCGGGTTTTCTTTCAGGATCGAAAGAATAGAGCGAGTAGAACCGACCACGCCACCCATGCGGGACAGGTTCTGCATTACTGCGGACGAGGTGTAGAACTTCACCGCACCGGTGGCGAACTGGTTACGCATGGCCGCAACGACTTGGATAAAGAAGTTGTTAGCCTGCTCCAGGGTCAGAGAACCCGAGGTCAAGTCCACCGCGGTGATGCCCAGGCCACCGGTGGCCAAGCTTACTGCCAGGGTGTTAGGGCTGGTTTTGATGCCGTGGCCCTTGTAGCCCTTGTAGACCTTGGAGACATCGCCGTTCACCATGTAGCGCGCGGACTGGTCCTGCACTTCGAGGATGGAACCCGACTGGTCTTCCAGCAGGCCGTCGAAGCCTTCCGAGCGCTCGCCTTCCAGTTCGCGCCAGGTGCGGCCGACTTGACCGGTGTGCACCAGAATAACGGTGCCGTCGAAGTCGTAGGTACCTTTATCCATCGGCTTTTTGTGCTGGCCGTCGATAGACGACTGAGCGGAGAACGCGCCGTTAGTGCGACGGTACTCGGAAACGATCTTGCCGATATTGACCGAACGGGCCAGGGGCGCGAGGTCAGCCAGCAGGATGGAATCCGGAGCACGGCCCAGGGTGGTGGTTTGGGCGTCGAAGTCGCGCCACACGGCGTCGATATCACGGCCGGCGTTTACCGCCAGTTGCAGCACGGAGCCGCCCGCGCGGCCTACGTCTGGGAAACGATCCTCGTTAACTGCGAAGTAGTATCGCAGCGCCTGGACGTCGTCCCACTGGCGCGCCAAGCCCGGGTTACCGGCCTGGTGTTTCTGGGTGAAAATGAAAGACATGGCTTTCCCCTTACTTAAACTTGATAGCGATGCGCTGATCTGCGGTGGTAGCACCGGAGAAACCAGCGTCACCGAAGCAGACCGGGTCGGTATCCGCGACCAAGGCAATCAAACGGCCGGTAGCGTTGACCGAGTACGGCACGTCTTCGCCAGCGGTCAGGCCCGCAGCTGCACGGCCGGTGAACAGGTCGCCGCTGTGAGTGTTGTAGAGGCGCTGGGTGTCGGTAGCTACCGGCACGTCGTCGATTCCGCCGTGGAGCTGCTCGCCCCAAACGTAAACCGGCAGACCTGGAACAGCGCCGGTGCCGTCCAGTTTCACCACGCAGCCCGGCAGGCGGGCAGCGGCAGTGCTGATGATCTTTTCGGTGGTTTCCGGGGTAGTGCGATGAACCCCGCCACGCCATACTTTATTCGGTACGCCTACAGTAGCCATGGGCTGCTCCTTATTCCGGCATCGCGGTTGGTTTGAACTCGCGGGCACCGGAGGTGCTGCGGTTGGTGGCGAGAGTGCCCGTCTGCACGTCGGTGGCCGGCTTGAACTTAGCCAGGGTCGCCTTGAGGGCGTTTACCGACAGTTCTGCAGCGGCTTCGGCGCCGACGTGGGTAGCCACTTCGGTACGCAGGGCTTCGGTCTCGGCAGCTTCGCCTTTACCGACCTGGTTTTCCAGGGCTTCCAGGCGCTTAAGCACCGGGTCGAGGCCTTCGGTTACTGCCGCAACGGCGTTAACTTTCAGGTCGGCGCCGATACCTTCGCGCAGTTCTTTAATCTGTTCCGGCGTCATATCGACAGCCTCCTGGGTAGTTGGGGAAACTTCTTGCAGGTCAAAGTTTAACGCGCCACGGTTGAAAACGCTATTAGCGAAAATCTGCCACTGGGCTTTACGTACTGCGGCTTTTACCTCATCACTCAGCACCGCCACCGCGCCGACGAACGAGTAGTCCACCGCGTTGTACCGTTGGGCCGGGGTAGGGCCGCCCTCGCGCTGCTCCAGTTCGAACACTGCGGTGGCGTCGGTGAAGTCTGCCAGCCACGCGTGGAACATCGGCCAGCGGGCCATGCCAGCAGCACGCAGCACCTCGTGTTTCTCCTGGCTGGTCATGCCTTCGAGAGTGCCGGTGTCGACGTTCACGAACAGGCCCACGCCCTGGTCGATACCGGCGGCCGGGGCTTCGCCGATTAGGATAGCGTCGTGGTCGATTTCCAGGTACTCCGCGCGGCCCTTGTACGGCAGGCCCTCGGCCACCGGATGGACGCGCAGCCACACTGCTACCGACGTGCTAATAGGCTGTTCGGCCTCGATAGCCGCAATCACCTCGGGCCCGCGCTCGGTTGCGTTGGCGTACAGAACGTCAATCCACTTTTCAACGTGCACGCGGCCGTCGTCGCCCAGGGTAACGTTACGATTGAACGCGCCGACATGGTTTGCGTGGATGGCCGTAGGGCTGCCAGCGCTGATCCAGTTACCGTTTGCGTCTTTAGGGTGCCCCAAGGGCGCCAACTTGTTGTTTAGCTGCATGAACGTACGGGCCGTTTCCTCGGCCGGGTACAAGATGTCGTTCATCACGATATTAGGCGGGAGCGTGGAGCTCGGGACGATAATGTAGTCCCGGCCGTCTACCGTTTCCCGGCGGATCTTGCTGTTATCGACCGCCGTAAAGGCGTTTACGCGTAGCTCCCGCATGTCGGGGCCTCCAATGGGTTAAACTGCGCCAATCATAACGCAAACCGGAGCTTTACGCATGGCGACCCCTGACGAACGCGCACGCGCGGGAATGGTCCGCACCATGGGTCTGGACAACAAACGTCCGGACGCCTGGGCAGAATATGGCTATAAGGAAAAACTCGGCTTCCGGGACTTCTACGACCTGTACACCCGGCACGGCGTGGCCGCTGGCGTGGTGGACCGGGTAGCCGAGAAGGTTTTCCAGACCGCCCCGTGGGTTATCCAGGGGCCGAAAGAGTCCGAGAAGAAACCCACCTCCCCGTGGGAAAAGGACTTTCAGACCCTCGCCGAGGACGTCGACCTGTGGTGGTATTTCAAAGAGGCCTATGCCATGCGCATGGTGGGGGCCTGGTCCGGCCTTATCCTCAAGTTTGCCAACGACGACGGCGCGCTATCCGACGAGGTCAAAGCTAACGCTATCCTGCAGGACCTGGTGCCAGTATGGCGAGGCCAATTGCAGCCAGCTAAGCGGGACTCTATGGGCAACGTCACCCTGTGGAACTACACGCCGACCGGCTTCGACGCGACCGACCTGCAGAACGACCCGCCCACCGCCCTGCACCCGTCCCGCCTTTACATTGTCGGCGACTACAAGCGCGGCCGATCCAAGCTCGAGTCCGGGTACAACGCTTTCGTAGATATGGAGAAGGTTACCGGCGGCTCCGGCGAGGGCTACCTAAAGAACGCCGCGCGCCAGTTGCATATCAACTACGAGTCGGACGCGGTGCCGACTAAGCCGAACCAGCCGGACGACGAGGTGGCCGAGGACTTGAACGACCAGGTCAAGGCGCTGAACACCCGTAACGACCTGATGCTGGCCACCCAGGGTGCCACCGTAACCCCCATCGTCGCGACCGTTCCGGACCCTGAAAAGCCGTTCAACGTATCGCTGCAGGTGGCCATGGCCTCGTGGCGAACCGCCGCGCGCCTGGTGGTCGGCAGTCAGACCGGCGAGCGCGCCAGTGTCGAGGATATCCGCGACTTTAACGAACGGTGCCAGGGCGACCGCGAGGGCGAAGTGTCCCGGGAGATTCGCGGTTTCGTGCGCCACCTGGAGGACGTGCAGGCCATCAAACCTGCCGGCAAGATTACGATTATGTGGGACGACCTGGCCGAGCCGACCAACACGGACCGCGCAGAACTTGCGCTCAAGATGGCGCAAACCAACCAGGCCAACGCCATTACCGGCGACGTGGTGTACACCCCGGACCAGATCCAGGTGGCCGCAGGCTTCGAAGCAGAGGACGCCGGAAAGCTCGGTGAAGACGGCCCGGAGGCTTAGGAGTCGGTTTGAATGAAAGTGAGAATGGCGGGGTTAGCTTTTAGCCACTCGGTTGCCCCGTCAAACTTGCATAAGCCGGCACTTTCAAAAGTATCGTGCACTAACTTCTCTAGTTGTAAGGCTTTGAACCCATTTAACCTAACGACCTTTTCGAGCGTAAAGTAAAAAGGAGTCTGGAGGTGTAATTTCTGCATGCGCCTTTTAATACTCCCGCTTATGCCTACCTTTATGTAGCCGTTGCAGTCGCTCTTTAGTACATAGAGTGCTGCCCTCTTGTGAGGCTTAAACCCGCCGAAAGCGCAGCTAGGGCATCCGCACTTTTGCCTAACAAAAGCGTCAATACTTGTCTCATACTCTCCGTGTTGCGGGCATTTAAGTTTAAGTCGGGACCCTGTACGGGATAGAACTTGGACGCCGGTTTCAGCCTGCCGTTCAGTCAACCTACGCGAGACCTCTGTAGCCGGCAGCCTTAGCGCCTCATGCCAACAGGCGAGGCAGCCCGTGCCACCAGTTACTAGATGCTTTAGGCTTTTCTCTAAAGGCCCGTGAGCTATGCAAGTTAATAGCAGCCGGCTAGGCGTTAGCCACTTCTCAATCCGAAGGCCGGTCGAAGCTGCAGCCCTTCGGGCTCTTACCACGTTTTGAGCGGTTGACCATTTAGGGTTGGCGGAACAGCCACACGGGATGACCCCTCGGTTTAACTTTGTAACTTTCCCTACGATATTTCCAGGGGGCCATAGTTCCGAGTCCTGAGAACAAACAGAGCATTCTAATGAAAAAACCCTATGGCCGTTTCGGTCCGGAAGTAGCGAAACTGCTCTAATAAAACTTTTAGGAGTTGGCCAGATATAGCCTACGTTAATTCGCACTTGAACCTCGCTGAAGGTCTCGCCGATAGGAATTGCGGAAAGGTGCTCAGCGTTGCACCGGTTCGACTGGCCGGTCTATCCGCTCGAACAGTGTATCATGGGCGCACTCTCCGTCCATCTAGGAACCCGACATGGGAAAGCCGATTCTACCTTCTGACCCTGCAAATCCTTCGGGCCAAGATCGTCGCGAGCGCGGCGCCATGAACGAAATGTCCAAGCGCATGGGCGAATGTGGGAAGGCCTACAAGGACTCGCTGGACAACATCACGTTTCTGGCGGTGAACGCTAAGCAATACGAGTTCCTGACGAGCCCGGACGCTGTGGCAATGCTGCTGGCCGACCTTGGGCAGGTGGTGGCGCAAATCATGAACCGCGGTGGGCTGTGGCTGTTCACCGGCTATATCAAGCCGGCCTATCAGCAGGGCACCGGCAAGGCTAACGCCAGCATTGCCAACCAGTCCAAGCTGTACGCCGAGGCCCGCCCGCTTGAAACGCTGCTGACCTCTCCGCCGTACTTGAAGCGCCTGGCCATGCTGCGCGGCCGGGTGTTTAACGACATGGCCGGCATTACCTCGGACATTGCGACCACCCTAGCGCGCACGCTCACGCAGGGGCTGGCGGACGGGGTGGGGCCGTTGGAGATTGCCCGGAGGATCACCGATTCCACCGGCATTGTCGAGCGCCGGGCCAGGAACATCGCACGGACTGAGACGGGAGAGGCTCTGCGCGAGGGCAGGCTGGCCGAGACTGAGGACGCCCAGTCGTTGGGTATCCTGGTCGGTGTCATGCACCTTAGCGCCCTCAGCCCCACTACTCGGGTCGACCATGCCGAGCGGCACGGGGTTATCTGCACGGTTCAGGAGGAACGGGAGTGGTACGCCGCGAAGCCTGGGCGCAGGAACAACTGCAAGTGCTCCCCGTCCGAAATGCTGCTAAACGCTGATGGCACACCCGTATTCGGGGACGTGGTGGAAAGGACGCAGGCAGCCCGAGCGAAGTTCGTCGAGACCGCCCGCGAAGGGAAGTCAGAGGCCTAAAGGAGAGTCCAGTCCGCCCTCGTATATTTCAAGCCGGGCGTAAACGTTCTGCGCAGTCCCGTTCCGGCTTTGAATTTCCAGCAGGTAGGCCGTGTTCGGCTCGTCCAGGATGCGGTTATTCCCGAACTCTCGAGGCGTTGACCCGCGACCCTGTGCACTGGCTGGTCCAATGCCGACGATATCCGCCCCACACTTGGTCCCGTTGTTTGTCAGCGTGAAGCCGGTAAGCAACTTGGCGAGCGGTTGGGCGCCCTGGAAACGAGGGTTCATGTTGAACCATGGATCCTCAGTACCGCCAGTGTACGTCGGCCCCTTATAGATCCTGCCAATCACCCCGAGCTCATCGTAGCCGAACACCCGCGACTTGAGGTCTACCGGCAGGGCGCCGGTAAGGATGATAGAAAACGCGTTGCTGGCCGGATCGTTGCTGGCAATGCTAATCAGCCGGGACGCCTCCCACTGGCTGCCGTTCTTCTTGTTGGCCTCGTCGTAGGTTTGAAAGGTCATTGCGCGCAGGCCACTAAATGCCCCCTCGGGTGTCATTGCCAGGTCGTGCTCCGTACGCCACACCGTCGCCGTGTACGAGGTGAAGCCGGTAACACCAGTCATGTCGACGCGCACAAAAGGCGTCACCCCGTTGAATCGCCACTCGTTCCGGGCGAACTGGTAGACCTGCACCTCTACCAAACTGCCGGTACGAAAAACGCGGGGGACACCTACCGGAATTACCGGAGCGCCGCCCGCGTCGAAGAACTGAAAGGAGACAATGCCTCCGCTGTAACCGCCACCCATATTCGCGGTGACGGTCTGCCCGTTGGGTATTACGTGTGCTATCGGCATTTCCGTGACTCCAGGTTTATCTCCCGGAGAGTGTACACCGTGTCATTTCCTCGTTAGCAAATTCGTCAGCGGTCCACAGGCCGGCCCGGCGATTGTAGGCCCGAATCGTGATGGCCTTCATTTCGCCCCGGTTGAACGCCCGCAGCATTTCGTCCAGCGGGGCCTCCCGGTTGCGGATTTCCATGATGTTGAACGCAGCCACGCGGACCAGTTCGCAGTCGGTCATATCAGCAAGGGCGGTCATGGGTGCACCGTTATGTTGCGGGGGCTGTAAGGCATCATAGGCTCCGGGCGAGAAACCCACACCATGCTTTTAGTTTCGAGCGGGGCTTTTGTCTCCCGTACATACGTATCCCCGTTAACGTTTAGAGACTCAAAGGTGTACAGCGTGCCTGAACCGCCGCGCACTTTATCCCCCGGCCTCCACTGGGCCTGGTCTTTAGGATCAAATGGCACCGCCTGGAGGTACGCAGCGTCGGTCGGGATAGGCCGCGGGGCATTGCACAGCGCCTCAGCCTTCAACGCCGAGTACGCCACACCGTCCAGTGCGCTGTCGTGGTGGTAGCCCTTAGCGCTCCACTGGCGCACGTCTTTCAGCACCTGCAGCAGCAGCCAGCCCTCGGCCTCGGTCAGGTCCCGGCCGGTTATGGCGTTGAACGCCTGGACGGTCTGCCCCATGCTGCGCTCCCCGCCAGGCGAGTCGTAGTCCGCGGCCCGCTGGTTCTGCACGTCAATTGCCGCTTGTAGGAACTCAGTGCTTTTCATCCCGTTATACTCGTTTGATGGTGGAAAGGCCGGCAGGGTAAGTAGCGCCAGGTACTGCGTAGAACAGGCTGCGGGCCAGGTCAGCGGTAACCTCTACTGGTTTCGCCTGCAGCTCCTCCAGTTCGGCGGTCACGGCAGCCAGCTTAGCGTCCCGGTCTTTCAGCGCGTCTTTCAGGATCGCTAGGGCCTCCAGTTTGCGGAGGGTTTTGAAGTCCTCGCGGCCTTCGCACTTGCGGACTTGCTCGGGGGTGGCCCGGGCTTCGAGTGCCGAGAAGTCATAAGCTTTCGGCCAGTTTAGGCCTAGGACGTCAGCCGGCACTGGCTTGAAGTAGCCTTCCGCTATCAGCTCGGCCAGGGATGGCTCCGGGTCAACCTGGTACGACAGGGTGCCGATTGTTCCGCCAATGCTGCTGGCTGCGGTCGACTCGTTCAGCACCTTGCAGACCGCTTCGGCGTGTTCGTTCCAGCCGGACATGAGGACTACGGGGCGCTTGATAACGTTGGAGAGGTGGCGCCCGGTCGGGCTGGTGGAGACGATAGCGTCGTCGGTGTAGGAGAAGGTCATTTCGGCTACTCGTTGAGTGGGTGTGCGCGCAGTATGGGGTGCCCTGTTAGTTCTGTCAAATAAAAAGCCCCGGGTTTTACGCCAGGGCTAATTGTGTTCCGGATAACTGTTAGGTGGCGGCTAGTCGGGAATCGAACCCGAACGCCCCGCTGTAGCGGAGCACCTGCATCCGGCAGGCTATGAACTGAGTCGAACAGAGATAGCGTCCAGCCCTAACCGCATAAAATGGCGCAACTGAGGGGACTTGAACCCCTGGCCTCCCGCGTGACAGGCGGGCGCTCTAACCAACCGAGCTACAGCTGCAATAAATTAGAGGCGTTCCCACCCTTTCGCAACCGACCCACGGCACACAATGGCCCGGGAACTGCGGCACAGCTACTCACGGTGGGAAACGCTTTGATAGACCGAATCTGGCCGGTAGCTCCTCCGGCTTTTTCCACCCTGACCTACACCCGGGACTAATCCTGGAGGTGAATCGGTCTATCAAAGCGTGCCGCTTTTGCGCCACCGGCGCGGCTGTCCGGCTGATACCTCACTCTCGGCTAGAACGTTCAGCCCGTTCTCCGTCGCGGACCCTAGCACGCCCCTGGCTCAGTTTTGCTACCGCTGCCTTGTCAACTGGCCTTGGGCGCACTGTAGGGCTAATGCTAGGCGGCTGTCAATAGCTCAGTTGATTACCGGAATAGCCACCCCCATTGGACGCCGAAGGCCTCGGCGATGCCCGGGTAGGTTGCTGAGCGTTGTAACCAGCGTTTAGGGCCCGGGGGCAGGTTGTTGCACCCACCGTCCGTTTGGTTAGACCAGCGCGGCAGGGTCTTTCCGGACTTCTGCAGGCACCAGCGAGGCGGTATGTGTTTCGTGTGCTGCAGTTTCGGCAGGCGGTCCAGCCACAGGCCGGTATTTTTGCTCGCGTCGTCGCCGAACTGGTGCGGGTGGATACACTGGTCCGGCGGGCGGATCGCGGTATTGATGAACGACACCCCGGGGTTTTCTATGGCCTTCGGATAGGGGAGGGCCAGCAGCTTCCGGAAGTTTTCCAGTTCGATTGCCTGCTGCGCTCGGCGGGCAGCCCCGGTCAGGGTCTCCGGCTTTACGCGCTGGTGATACCCGACGCCCGGCCAGCGCTCAAAGTCCGGATCCTCGAACGCCCACGCGCCTGCAGTGGTCAGCACGGTGCACATAGGGTGGAAAATGCCCATGTCCCAGTCCGGGCGCTCGGCAACCTCCCAGATATCGCACTCGAAGTGCTTCGGTGAGTTGTCCCGCGCTGGCAGTAGGTCGCACGTCCAGACGTCGTGCCCGAACCGCTCGAACGATGCCCGAGTGAGAGGGCAGGCCGAGTAGCCGATTAGAATTTTAGCCATCTGGAGCGCGTCCTTCTGTTTTCTATGCGCTCACTATAGGGCCTCCTTCTGAGTCTGTCAACACTCCCGACGAACGGTCACTGTCCGGCCCTACCAAGGCTATACGCGTCTGCTCCGGATCGCGCCAGTCTGCGGTCGGCCCGGTGGCTGCGATGTACTCCACGGCTACGCGCCGGGCGCAGGTCCGGCAGGCGGCCCGCACTGTCAGCACGCGGGACCCGTTCGTTACTGTGAAAATGGCCATCATGCTGCCCTCTTGCGTTTGAATACTCGGGACACCGGCGGCGCTACCTGGGACTGCAGCGCGTAGAGCATCATCACCATGTCCGCCAGGTTAGGGGACTTCGTGCCGTCCGGCGCTTTGTCCACCAGGACCTTGCCGCGGCTGGTCTTCTTGTAGACCGGCTGGCTCAGTTCGGCGCACAGCTTGTCCCGCAGCGGGATGGTCGGGGAAATGCTAATCAGGTCGTCCAGGTTGTACTCGCCGCCCTCGGTGACTGCCACGTAGGTAAGGCGGAACCGCTCGCGCAGCGCCCACCAGCACTGCGCCTTGTAGTTATCGAAAAACTCCCCGTTCGTGCGGCCTGGGTGATACTGGCCCGAGTCGTCCCAGTAGCCCTTGATAAACTCCTGGTCCTTGTCAACCACCGCCCCGCCGCCGTTGAACCCGTCCACCTCGATCTGCGACGAGCGCCCCTCGTTCAACGCTCGCGCATCCCCGCGCACGCCGGCGCCCATGCCGTCCGAGTCGAACCGAAGGAAATGCGTCTGCCAGCGCTCGCAGTTCTCGAAAGCGCGAATCGTCGTGCCGTAGATATCCTCTGTGGTTTTCCCGCGCCACTCGTCCACGTCAGTCAGAACCAGGCCGTCGCGAAGGCCCTGTGCGCACGTATCCTTGCCTTTGTCGGCCACGTCCAGGGCTGAGGACTTCTCGCCCCGCATATCGACGCCCAGCTTCTCTGCGGCCCCTATCGCAGCCTGTACCCAGGTCGTCGGAATCAACACGCCGTCGATACTGGCTGAGAAATTAATGTCGATTTCCTGCGCCACGGTCACCGGATCCAGCAAGCGGCATTGCTTCTCGTACCAGGCGTCGTCCTTGCGCGGGTCGTCCCGCCAGTGAAACCGGAACGTGTCGAACTTGCCGGACGTGGCTTTCTCCGCGAACGGGTTGTTCGGGCCGTTGGGCGTTGATATGTCAATCCGGCAGTTGGTCGTCTGCGAGAGGGACGCCTCGACGAGCTGGGGGCGCTCCAGGAACGCTGCCTCGTCCACAAAGTAGATCGACGCCCGGTCACCCCGGCCGATACCGTCGCCAGCCTCACCAATGATCGCAGAGCCGGTCGTGGGGAACATCAGGCGCATATGCGGGGCGGACGTGGCCAGCGAGAACCCGCCGCGCAGCTCAGGCGGCAGGAGCGAGACGAACATCCGCCCCTTGTGGAACAGGGATTTCGGGCTGCCGATCTTGTCCACGTACTCCTCTTTCCGGGAGCCGAACCCCAGGACCAGGTCGTCGTGGGTGATCGCCAGGCAGCTTGCCGTTGCCATGGTCAGCCAGGACAGGCCCATGTCCCGGGATTTCACCGTGGGCGCGGGCTCCTGGTCTTTCCAGTGCCGCATGCACCAGTCCACCCACTCCTCCTGCCGCGGGAACAGGATAAACGGGATGATGGGGGGCAGGCCGCGCTCGGCGTTCCGCGGGTCGAACGTGCAGCCCCAGTCGGTAATCATCTGCGCGGGGTTGTCGCGGTAGTAGGTCAGCAGCCCGGGCAGCGCCGCCGGGTTCTTGCGCAGGCGCTCCAGGCGCTCGGCCCGCCAGGCGAACACCTCCGGATAGTCCGGGCGCTTGAAGTCGAACGGAAACGGGATAGGCATTAGGACTCTCGGCTCATGAGGTCCTGGTAGGCCCGGGCGGCCTCCTGCGGGGTCATCGTAGCGTCAGGCTTAGCCGTAACGGTCGCCTGGATTTTCTGCGGTGCCTCCCAGCCTTTCAGTTTTGCCAGGAGCTGCAGTGCGCCCCGGCGGTCGTGGGTTTTTACCTTGATGCCGTCTTTCCCGGCGGACAGCTCGGCGATCATCCCCATTTTCTCCGGGTCCTGCTCTACCGAGTCCTTAATCCGCCAGCCCGTCTGCCACTCCGTCACCTCTCCGGTTTCCATGCTCGAGGCGATAGGGTAGCGCGCCCATTCCACCAGGTCGGACAGGTTCGTGCGCGCCATAGCGGTTAGCAGTGCCTCCGCCTCCTCTTTTTCCATAATCGCGCTACGGACTGCCTGCACCTGCATTGCTGCCAGAAACGCGGCCGGCTTAACGGCGGCTAACATGCGGCTAGCAGCGGCGTCGGCCACGGCTGCGGTGCACGGTCGGCCCGCTGCGGCCTTTGCGGCCATGTAGGCCTCCCGTTGCGCCATACCGCCAGCCACGCGAGTGCAGACGGCGCGCTGCAGCGGCGTTAGTGCTTCTAGGAGAGCGATCTGCTCGGGAGTCATTGTGCGGTTTCCTTCTGTGATGCCAGCCATTCTACCTGCGCGGCCAGTAGCAGGCGCAAATCCCTAGCCAGTTCCGGGGTTTCCACTACGGGCGTGCGGTGTCTTTTCCCCCCAAAGTAGATACTGCCCTGATACCCGCGGTGCTTTCCGGTGCGCTGGCACCGCATGACGCAGACTCCCGGGAATTTCCCCTCGTGAAACTTCTGTTTTGTTTTCTCGGGCTTCTTTTCGGCCGCAGGGTCGTAAAGGTTGTCCGGACGATTGTTTCCCGGGTCGCGGTCGCGGTGCCGGACGTGCGCGGGGAGGTATCCGAAGTGCATCAGGAAGCAGATGCGGGCGTAGTTCTGCATTTTGCCCTTTACGCCCACGACCAGTGTTTTGCTGCCTGGGTAAACCGGAGTCCCCGGGACGAGCTTACGCCCCCGGTACAGTCGGCCGGTTTTCGGGCAGTAGCGGAAAAGCGCGTTTAGTAGAAAAAGGTCCATGTTTAGGCCTGGTAGAGATACTCGGGCCAGTGTACACGGGGGTTTGCTGAGTGTCTACGGGGGAGAACCGAAAGGGCTAAAGGGATATCTCGAACATCCCTCCCGCCAGTAACTGCGCGGCTTTGAGGCTATGTCTAGCTGACATGGGTGGAGATAGGGATAGATTTTTCCTCGTCCCGCCGTGGCGGTGGGCCATGGTGCTGTAGCCCTACTCTCTTATATGTATTCTATTATATAAAGATTATTATTAATTACTATTATACTATTCAGACAACGGTAAAACCCAACGTGGTATTGGTCGAAACCGGGGTGGCGATGCCGGGCTTTCATAGCTCCCTATCGCCACCCTAGACACCGGATCCCTACCTCATCTCCACCCCTCGAACCAGCGCCGGAGAAAACCAGCCTCTGCGCCGCGCGATAACCGCCATTTCAAACCGTACGCCGGCGATTTCTACCGGTTCTCCAGTTTCCCAGCTTTCGCGCAGTGCTGCCTCGTCCTCTCTGCTCGCCTCCACGATCACATAGCGCGGACGGGGTTGGCGGGAATTCCCGTCCGCCCGGCTAGGCTTGCACTGCTCGTGCGGGGCGCACGCGTCGAAAAATACAGCCTCCGGAATGCTGCGGGCCTTATCGGACGTGAACCAGAAACGCAGGACGCTCATTTCCCCGCCCTCCATGCCGCCAGTTCCACCAGCGGGTCCCCGGTCGCCCCGATAACCTCCCATGCAAACCCGTTACGCTCGCACCAGTCGGCCAGCTCGTACGGGTGATCTAACTGCGGCCCGACCTGGTGCAGGTTTCCGTCTGCGTCGGTCATCCACGCCCAGTAAAAGGAGTTGTCTACGTGCTCTATCTCCAGTTTCCGCAGCGGCTCGGCCTTCAACTCCTGCCAGCGCTTGAGGTTATCCGCGTTCGGCTCCAGGGCCAGCAGCCGCTCCAGTGCATCGGCGGGGCAGGC